>ERZ795047.1254-NODE-1254-length-27571-cov-18.487098_pt1 | contig 27571 bp, 32 predicted proteins | sample MGYA00375131_ERZ795047 | MGnify/ENA primary metagenome ERZ795047 (study PRJEB30176, sample SAMN05720228) | activated sludge metagenome | isolation source: Anaerobic digester | place: Japan | collected 2015-05-20 ...
GCCCTCCCCCCTCGCGCTTCCCAGCATCTCGACCCCCTTGATTTGGAACCGCCGTCGCATCCTGCTGTTGCTCGCCAGCCGCACGAGGATCGTGTATGCTTTCAACCGCAAAAACTCGCGAGATGGAAACTGACTGGAGGACATGATGAGAAGAGCCTTGCTGTGTTGGGGTGTGTTGAATTGGGTATGGGCTTCGGCCTGGGGACAGGCGTCTTGGACCTACGAGAAGCCGTTTGTGTGGGCACGTGACGAGAATGCGATCACGCTGGAGAAGCGAGAAGATCGCTTGATTGTGCGCCATACCGGGCGGCAAGACTGGTGTCTGAGCGGTTTTCAACGTATTCCCGTAAAGCCGGGTGACATCATCGAACTGAACTGTCGCGTCAAGGCGGTGTCCTCGACGCCGGGAGTCGGTGTGTCGACCGGTGTGATCCTGCGTGACGGCGAGGGACGTGAAGTGAGTTGGGTGTATGGTGGCACACAGGTGATGACGCCCTGTGATTGGACGGAGCTGACCTCACGCTTTATCCCGCCCGCGAATGTCGTCTCGATTGAGCCGCGCATAACCGGCTTTCAGTCGGTGACAGCCGAGGTGCAGCGTTATGTGGCGACACGCGTCGGGTCGCTGGGCGAGCGCATCAAGTCGGGAGCAAACGGGACGACACAGTTAGAGAACGGCCGCCTGCGTTTCAACGTTGACGGTGCAGCCGCGCGTTTGTCGGTGACAGACCTGCGCACCGGCCGTGTCTGGTCGCAAGCGGGTGGAACGGCGAACTGGATGGTGCTCGATACAAAGGTGTCCGACGACAAGCGGTCGCTCGCGCTGACCTTGTTGGATCCTGAGACCGTGCGGGAATTCAAGGCCGTGTTCACGCTGGAGGAACAGGGCGCGGAGCTGTCGGTCGCGGTCACGATGGACGGGGCGATGCAGCGTCCGCTGAACTTCCCGCTGCCTTTCGCGACACGCAAGGGCGACCGGCTGATCGTGCCGATGAACGAGGGGGTCGGGTATCCGGTTCACGAAGAGCACCAGGGCTTGCACCGGATGATCGCCTACGGCGGGCACGGGATCTGCATGGGGTTCTTCGGCGTGGCGGACGACGCGACCGGCGCCGGCTGGATGTGCATTCTGAAAACGCCGGATGACGCCGCCATGGATGCCCGCAAGGGAGCTGACGGGATGTGGGTGGCCGGTCCGTCATGGGACGCGCAGCGCGGCCAGTTCGGGTACACGCGCAAGGCGCGCTACGTGTTTTTTGAGGCGGGCGGGCATGTGGCGATGTGCAAGCGTTACCGCGCTCATGCGCGGCAGGCCGGCCTGCTTGTGCCGTTCTCCGAAAAGGTCAAGCGCATTCCGAATATCGACCGCCTGATCGGTGCCGCGAACATCTGGCGCATGGGCAAGGGGGCGGGCGATCCCGTGGCGCTGGTCAAAGAGATGCAGGCGCTCGGCATGCGTCGTCTGTTGTGGAGCGCGAGCGGTTCGCCTGAGCAGATCAAGGCGTTGCGGGAATTGCCGGATGTGCTGGTGGGGCGCTACGACATCTATCAGGACATCATGGATCCCGCCCATCATGAGAGGGTCGGTTACAAGCACGGCGACTGGGTGACAGAGGCCTTCCCGCACGACATCAACTGGGCGGGGCCGAGTGCGGCACAGTGGCGGCGCGGTTGGCGGGTCAAGGCGAAGGACGGCGAGATGATCCCCTGTGCGGTGATCTGCGATTCGAAAGCCTTGCCATATGCCCGCGCGCGGATTGCCAAAGACTTGCAGGCCAAGCCGTTCACCGCGCGCTTCATCGACACCACCGTCGCGGCCCCCTGGTTCGAGTGTTACCATCCCGACCATCCGATGACGCGCACGCAGAGCCGCCAGCACAAGATGGCGCTGCTCAAGCTGATCGGCGAGTTCGGCCTGGTGTGCGGCAGCGAGACCGGACATGAGGCGTCGGTGCCGTTCTGCGATTATTTCGAGGGCATGCTGAGTATCGGCCCATACCGTGTGCCGGATTCAGGCCGCAACATGCTGCAGGTGTGGGACGAGGTGCCGGAGAATCTGGCCAAGTATCAGGTGGGCGAGGCGTACCGCCTGCCGTTGTGGGAGCTGGTGTATCACGACTGTGCGGTGGCGCAGTGGTATTGGGGCGACTACAACAACAAGCTGCCGAAAGTCTGGCGCAAGCGTGACCTGTTCAACGCGCTTTACGGCACGCCGCCGATGTACCTGTTTGACGGTGCGCAGTGGGAGGCGAAAAAGGCGCAGTTCGCCGCCAGCTATCAGGTGGCGACGCCGGTGGCGCGCGCGACGGGGTATCACGAGATGACCGACCACCAGATTTTGACGCCCGACCGCACGGTGCAGCGCACGGTCTTCGCCAACGGGGTGACCGTCACGGTGAATTTCGGCCAGCGCCCGTACCGCCTGCCGGACGGCAGCGAGATCCCGGCGCTGGATGTGCGCGTCACGCCATAAGGGCGACACCATCGATCTGGCCGTTCGGAACCTTGTGTCCCTGCGCCGGGCCATGGGGAGCAACATGATGGAAGGAGGAGCAACGGGAGGAGAAAATGAGTGCCAAGGCGACGAGGCTGTCGTGCGCGATCTGTTGCGGCAATCTGGTCCTGGAAGCCCCTCCGGAATCCACTGGACGATCTGACGCAGGACGGTGTAAACTGTTCTCATTGGCCTCGGGGTTGCGCGGTCACGCGCCTTTGGTTTGTGTTTTTTCATGCGCCTGTAGACTACAGGCGGAGGGTTGCGGGGCCAGCATTTTTTTGCGGGATTACGGGGTTGACTCTTTTCGCCCCCCCGCATAATGAACGCGAATCATGGAACCGGTGTGTCACCGGTCTACGCTATAGGATGGTAGTGTTATGAAAAAAATAGAGTGGCTGTCGGCTGTGGTCGTGTGTGCGGGACTGGTTGAAGCTGCGGATATCGTTAAGGAAAACAACGCGGACGAGCTGAATGTTGGCACGTCGTGGGTCAACGGCAGCGTGCCCGGCAACGCGGATATTGGTGTCTTCGACGCGCGATTGAGTTCGGTCTTCTCGTTCGATATTGGTGACAATCTGACGTGGGACGGCCTGAGAGTCCTCAATCCTGCTGCGCCGGTCACGATCAACGGAACCGCCAAATTGACGCTTGATGGTGGCGCTGACCCCGACCTCGATATGACCGCAGCCACACAGGACATCACCTTCAACGTCCCCGTCGGCCTCGCCAGTTCTGCTCAGAACATTAATATCACCGCCGGGCGCACCGCGACCTTCAACGGTCTCCTTTCGGCCACCACCCTCACGAAGAATGGCGATGGTGTCCTCGTCGTAAATGCCGACGCCACTGTCAACGGCGACACCCGTTTCTATGGTGGCACCACTATTTTGCGTGGCAACACCGTTTTTTCGGGCACCAGCCAAGACAACTTCCGTCTGGAGGGCGGGACTCTCGTTCTAGACGGCGGCTCCTTTACCAACGCCGCCCGCCTCGCCACACGCGGCACGGGTGCGCATGGCGGCACGCTCATCGTCTCCAATGGCACGCACCGTATCCCGGCGGGCACCGGTGATTCCGGGGCTTGTTTCATCGGCGTCTCCGGCAGCGGAGCAGGCCGTCTTATCGTGGAGGGGGGCTCCCTCATGTTCAACTACCTGCGCATGGCCATCAACACCAAGGGGCCGCAAGCCGAGCCGGATGAGATCATTGTCAATGATGGTCTCCTCCAGTCCCTCGGCACCAGCACCGGTTTCATCATGGCCGCACCGCATGCTGCAGGTTCTTCCGGCAGTTCCAATAGCGGCCGCAACGGGCGTCTCGTCATGAATGGCGGCCGGTTCGAGATTCCCAACGGGCCTGTCCGGATTGGCCCTGACAGCGGTTCAGGCAATCATGCCGGTACCGCTGCCGACATCTATCTAAATGGCGGTACCCTTGCTGTCCGAGAACTGCTCTTCGGTAACGACCCTGTCGTGCCGATCACGGTCACCTTCGACGGTGGCACGCTCGAGGGCACCAATACACCGGTGAACGCCGAGCTAGTTGTGAACGCTCCGTCCTTTATCGTGCGGCGCGGCGGGGCGTTCCTCTCCGCCGCATCCGGCAGGGACTTCCGTGTCACCGCAAATTGGGTCGAAGCGCCCGATTCCCCCGGCGGTGCGTTGGTCAAAACTGGGCCGGGCCGTATCGCGTTCAGTGGCACCCACGATCTCAGCGGCCCTGTCATCGTCTCGAACGGCATCCTTGCCGTCGGAGGCGCGCGCTTCACGAACCTCGTCGTTGAATCCGGCGCGGGACTCTCGCTGTCTGATGGCGTTGTGGCGCCCTATACGCCGCCCGCCCTACGCATGGGCCTCGGTGTCGCCCCTGCACGACTCGAGCTCGAAATCGCCGAAAGCGACAATGATTGCGACCGGTTGATCGTCCCCGCCGACGCGTGGTTCCAGCGCGTCGCCGTTGATCTTGTAAAACTCGGCACCCGTGACCCCATTGACCGTGAGGGCGACTTTGTTGTCGTTGCTTTCGTAGGCAACTTGCCCGCCACGACCGCGGGGTTTTCGTGGGGTAACCCCGTTCCCGGCTTTACCTGCACGTTCGTCATCGACGCCGTCGCCAAGACCGTCACCGCGCGGGTGCGCGGCGCACCGGTCGTGTCACCCTACACCTGGGCCAAGAGTTCCGGCGGCGCGTGGGAGGACGCGGCCAACTGGACCACACCGCCCGTTTCCGGCGGCGCGGCCGTTTTCGGGGCGGCCCTGGCGGCAGCAGACACGGTGACGCTCGACACGCCGTTCACGCTAGGCTCACTCGCCTTTAACAATTCCGCCGCCTACACGCTCTCCGGGACGGGGGCACTCACATTCGGCGGCACGGCCCCGACGCTCGCCTCAACCGGCGCCGCCCACGTCATCGATCTTCCCGTCGCGCTTGATAGCCCGTTGGCCGTCTCGGGCAACGTGAAGGTCAGCGGCACGATCTCTGGCGAGGGCGGCATCACCAAGTACGGAGACTCGACGACCCTTGAACTCACTGCCGAAAACACCTATGAGGGCGGCACCGTCCTCTCATCTGGCAATATCGCCGCGCGTCCCGGTGCGACCTTCGGTACAGGCCCGATTCGCCTCAGTGCAGTCATGGGCACTACCAACAACCGTTTGCGCAACATCGGCAACGGTGAACTGCTCATCACGAATGACGTGCTGGTGACCGCCTCCGGCGGTTGCATCGACACGCTCAACGGTTCCGTTCGTCTGACGGGCGCCTTTGATTTTCAGGCACAGGATTTCAATAAGGCTGGTCAACACGAACTTGTCTTCGCAGGTGTTACGGAAGAACCCGGTAGCAACCGCCTCCTCCACCGCAATGGGTCGGTGCGCTTCGCTTCCGGCTCTCGTTTCATGATCGGGGGCAACAACCGTGATGCCCTTCACATCAGCATGGATACATCTACCCCCCGTACCATGACCGTCGAGGAAGGCGCGGTGGTCTCTTTCCCCGGACTGATGACCGGTTCTGGCCCATCCAACACCATCTACGTCAACGGCGGCAGCCTGACCTTTACGGGTGCCAGCGAATCTCCGCTCATCCGCCAGGTCGCCACTTCGGTTGGTACCGACCGTATTATCGTGAACGCCGGCGAGTTTAATTTTCTGCCCAACAATACCTGGCTCTCGCTCGGCGTGCGTGGTGGTTTAGGAGAGATCATCGTCAACGAGGGTACTGTTTCCATCGGCCAGCTCGCCCTCGGCGTTCGCAGCGACACGACCTTCAATTCCGGTAGCGCAGCCCAGGCCGGGCACTCCTCCGTAGTCGTCAATGGCGGTCTCTTAGAGATTACGAGAGTCCTGAACTGGATTGATCCACGAGGAAAGTCTTGATAAGGGTGGATGAACCTTGACCGTCCTTGAAACCCCTTGAAAAACGGGGGTTTAGGCGTTTCTGGGAGCGGCGAGACCCTGCCTATCGGAAAAGGGTATATTGAAAAGTCTTGATAAGGGTGAGACACTCAGTAACGACGCACACGGAGCGAGCCGAGAATAGCACCTTGCATTGACCGATTGCCGGGGGGGGGGCAGAAGCCGGAGGCGGAAACGCTCCGGTTTTTTATATTTAGGGGGCTATTGGGAAACCGACCAGAGGGCGTCCGCCTTTGTTTTTCCGGTGCCGTTGCAGGCTGAACACGGGCGGGTCAGCATGAATGTTCCACTCTTGTATTTCTCGCGTTTAGACCCCTTGCATTTAACGCATGGGAAATCTGCGGGGCGGATGATTTCAAATGCTTGGCCTGCATCGAACGCCCGCGTGAGGTCGTCTTCGGTGGCGGCGGTGGGTATTGGGTCCGCAACGTAGATCGGTATGTTTGATTCCGCTCCCGTGACCGTCAGGTAACGATGTATGCGCCTGGACGGGTTTAACTTCCGGTGTATCGTGGAACCGTCCGCCACGGCGGGACCTGGTAGCTCGACGGCGATGGCGTTTCCGTTGTGCAGGTACTTGCTGCCGTATGCCAAATATAGCCCATCCTTGAAACGCTGCTTGATCCGGATTTCATGCATGCCGGTGGTGATGGGGGCCAACCTCCATTGAGACCGTAAACGTCTAGAGCGTAGCGGGCGGTCTGGATGACGCGACCGTCTTCCGTAGCACCGTAACTTCCCTTGACTTCGGGCAGGATGTCGCGGATGAAAACGTCGCGCGATACGCGGGCTTTGAAGGGGTTTGACGAGGTGCGCCGGACATCGTCTTTGATGCTGGGGCTTGTTTTGCCCATGTAACCGCCGATCCTATCCAACTGAGCGTGGGCGGCGAGAGACAGGCACACGAACACGGCTAGCAGATAACGCATGGTTTTTCTCCTTTTAGGTGGGTGTATCAGTTTCCGGGCGGGGTGGGGATCTTGGAGAGGGCTTCGGTGAGGCGGGCGCGGAGGAAATCCACCTCTGACTTGAGGGCGGCGCATCCGGGGCATCCGGGGGCGGAGGAGCGGGCGGCGTCAATGGCGGGCTGGAGGTGTTTCTCAAAGGCCTCGGACAGCGCGAGGGTGGGGTTGCCGCCTTCGTTCATGATCTTCTCAACGTCGCGCTTGTCCACGCCCATCTTCGCGGCCAGCCCGGGGACGGCCAGGCCGGTCGCGCCCCTGGCCTCGAAGAGCATCTCGCGCATGCCGTACTCCAGACGGGTGGACACGTCCTCGCGTCCGGTGAGAAGCCAGTCAGTTGTGACCCCAAAATACATTGCCAGTTTACTTATGTGCTCTGGCATTATGTTCCCGCCGGTCTTCCATCGTTGGACGTTTTGGGGCGAAACGCCGCATATTTCGGCCAATTTCTTATAGGAAACCCCTTTTTTTCGGCGCACGTCATCGATCCTAGAAAAAACTTCACTCATGCTATTGACCAAATCAAGCTAACTTAGTAACATTCGCGTCATGAAAAGCAAACTTTCGACAAACGGCCAAAAAAAACGGCCACTCAGCAAGACCGACCTGAAGAGGGTGCGGGGGATGTGCCTGCTGCGCGGGCTGTCGTTTTCGCAGTGGCTGCGGGACCACGGGTTCAACCCGACATCATCCTTCAACGCTCTCCAGGGCAGGCGCGACGGGCCGCTGGCCCGCCGCGTCCGGGATGCCGTACACGCCGAATTCGGCGTTTAGTGTGGCAGAAGGGAGCGGAAGGTGCAAGGGCAAAGTGAGAGAGCGGAAAGAGGGAGGGCGGGAGACGTGAGACGAGGGACGGGGAGCGGTGTGAACACCGCGCACAGAACCAACGAGAGAGAGGTGAGCATGACGGAACAGGTGGAGTTGAAGGCGTGCCCGTTCTGCGGGGCGGCGGCGAAAAAAGCAAGGGCTCCCGGCGGGAAAGCGGCTATAGGGTGCGCAAACCGTTGCTGCCATGTTACGGCGCTGGTGGTGGCGGGCAATGAGTATGAGGCGGCGCGGCTGTGGAACCGGCGCGCGCCGGGCGGGCGCACGGAGCTTGCGGAGGCGCTGCGCGGGCTGATGCTGCGGGGCGTGATCACGGACGCGGATGTCGAGCGGCTGGAGCGGGAGGGCGTACGGCATGCCTGCGTATAACTTTTGCAAGCGGTTCGCACCAATGGTTAAGGCGCGAGTCAAGGGCCAGACGATCCGACCTAAGCGCCGGGTACGCCCGCGCGTGGGGCAATGGGCGTTCTGCTTTTACGGCATGCGGACGCGCCAATGCCAGCGTCTGGGCGCGTGGCCGATCATCTGCGTGACAGACATCCGTATTGACGAGGCGGGCGCGCTGCTTAACGGCGGAGCGTTATCGGCGGGCACGCTGGACAGGTTCGCGCGGGATGACGGGTTCAAAAATTGGGGCGACATGCTGGACTATTTTCGGAGCGAATACGGGCTGCCGTTTCACGGGGATCTGATTATCTGGAGTTGGACTAAACGGGAGGGCGTGGAATGACGGCACGGGAAACGGTCGCGCGGATCAGGGACATTATCAGTGAGTGCACGGATAACGAGCTGGCGCTGATGGATGAGCTGCTGGCCGAAGCTGAGGGCTGGAAAATGCGTCAGAGGGAGCTTGAGGAGGAGGGTGAGGTGAACGCGGCAAACGAGATGCTGGATACGCGGCGTGAACGCCGCGCACAGAACCGGGAGCGCGGCGCGGAGGCGCTGGCGGTGGCGGTGGCGGGCGCGGCGCTGGCGGCGGCCTGCGCGGGGGCGCTGACGGTGGCGTGTGTGCGGGGGTGCAGGCCCGCACACGGGCCGGCACACGGAGGTGCCGGCGTACGAGAGGGACGCGGCGTGAACGCCGCGCACAGGACCGCCGCGCTGTATAAGGAGAACTGGCGGCGCGGGATTTACGGTGACGAGATGTGTGAGTTTGTAAACGAGGAGAGAGCGGAATGAAACAGGATAAGGTGACGACGGGCATGATGATGATCAGGGTGGCGGATCTGGAACCGCATGAGCGGGCGTTGAACTTCTGGCCGGACAGCGAGGAGCGGCGGCTGGACGCGGCGGCAATCGCCGCGAGCATCGCTGAGGCGGGCGTGAGGCGGTCGCTGCTGGTGACGCCGAAGGAGGAGGGCGGCGGATACTGGGTGATCGACGGCTGCACGCGGCTGGCGGGGGCGCTGGCGGCGGGCATAGAGGAGGTGCCGTGCGAGGTGCGCCCGATGCGGTATGAGGAGATCGACGACGAGGTGTTCGTATCGAACATGGACCGGTCGCGCTTCGGGACGGGGCTGCGGGTGATGAAGTACCTGGAGCGGAACGCGAACGAGGTGCTGGCGGCGGCGACGGCGGGCGAGGATCCGGCGGCGCGGGGCAGGCAGGGCGGGCGCGGAAAAAAGCTGCTTTCACGTGAAAGTAGCTTTTCGGCCAAGGCGATCAGCGCACGGCTGGGGGTGAGTGAAAATGACGTGCTGGCGGGGGTGGAACTGTTGCGGTGCCGGCTGGAGAACAAGACGGTGCGGGTGGACCGCCTGCACAGGCGGGAGCTGGCGGAGGCGACGGACGAGGAGCGGGCGGCGGTGGACGAGGCGTACCGGCGGGTGCTTGAGGGGATGTCGCTGCGGCGGTGGCTGCCTGCGGCGAAGGGGCACGGCGCGACGGCGGGGCGGGGCAAGGCGGAGACGGACTACGCGGCGCTGGCGGAGCGGGCGAGCACGAGCCTGATCAACGCGCTGGAGCACTGGGGGGAGGCGGACTGGACGAGGGTGACCGTATCCCGGAAGAAAGTGGAGCACCAGCTTGCGGTGGCGCTTCACATGATGGCGCTGAGCCTGGGGACGGTGTTTGTGGCGGAGGCGATCAAGGCGAGGTGGACGCAGGAGATGGCCGAGGCGCTGGCGAAGGGGCTGAAGAGCTGAGGGAGGGCGCTATGAGCCGTGTGGCGAAGAAGAGGCTGGTGGCGGTGCGGACGGTGCAGGCGCTGGTGTCTGCGGGGGAGTCTCTTGGGGACGCGTGTTTTGACGCCGGGATTTCCGTGGCGCAGTTCCGGAGATGGTCGCGGCGGATTGACGCGGCGGTGCTGGAGGCGCTCAAGGACGCGCCGCGCTGCGGAGGGGCGGGGAGAAACGGCGGCGTGAACGCCGCCCACAGGACCTGAGAGAGGGCGAGAGGATGGATGCCGTGACGAAGAAGAGGCTGGCGGCGGTGCGGGCGGTGCAGGCTGCGGTGTCGGCGGGGGTGCCGGTAGGCGACGCGTGTTTTGATGCCGGGGTGTCACCGGCGCAGTTTCTGGATTGGTCGCGGCGGATTGACGGGGCGGGGCTGGAGGCGCTGGGGGACGCGCCGCGCGCGGGGAGGCCGCGCGGGGTGGAGCTGGACGGCGAGGAGGAGGCGGCGATTGCCCGGCGGTATCTGAGGGCGAACGCGGGGCGCGGCGCGGGGAGTGTGCGGGCGGCGGTGGCGCATGCGGTGGCCGATCCTGATTCGCCGCTGCGGGATGAGACGCGGGACGCGCTGCGCCCGCTGGCGCAGGGGCTGACGGGGTATGTCCCTGCTGACGTGCGGGACGCGGTGGGCGCGCTTCGAGGGACGGCGGTGAATGTGTACAGGGACGCGCGGGCGGGAGTTTCTGACGGAATCTACATGCCGGGGTGGCTGCGGCGGGACGAGGAGACGGGGCGGCTGCTGCAACCGGGCGAGCGGCAGGTGTGGGATGACGCGAGCCCCAACGTGCCGGTGGCGGTGCCGTGGCCGGTGCGCGGGGACAAATGCGCGGACCGCTGGGGATGGCGGGCGGCTCGGTTTCAGTTGCTCTTGGGGATTGATTGCGCGACGGACATGGTGGTCGGGTACGGGTATGTGCTGCGGGCGAGCGACGGGTACCGGGCGTGCGACGTGGCGGGGACGCTGCTGGAGGTGTGGCGGCGGGCGGGCTACGCACCGAGGGCGTGCGTGATGGAGGGCGGGAGCTGGCAGGCGGCGCATACGCTGGACTTTTTGCAGGCGGCGGGCGTGGCGGTTGTGGACGCGAAGGGGAGGCCGAACCAGAAACTGGTGGAGGGATTTTTCAACCGGCTTTGGACGGAGATGGCGGTGCAGTTGCCGGAGCGTTGCAGCCAGATCGGGCGGTACCGGGGGGAGATGCGGAAGGAGGCGGCGCAGTGGATGAGCGTGCAGAGCGGGGCGCATGACCCGCGCGAGTTTTTCCCGCAGTTGGATGAGTTTCTGGCGGCGCTGGACAGGTCGGTGGCGGCGTTGAACCACCGGGCGCTGAACAGCCGGACGTATGGGCGGTGGGTGCCTGCTGAGCTGTACGCGGGAGCGGCGGCGGGCGGCATCCCGCTGGTGGGCGGACTGTGGCCGCACGCGCTGCCGGTGCGGGCGATCAGGAAGGTGCGCCGGGACGGGATGGTGAGCGTCACGGCGGAGACGCGCATGGAGGGGCTGCGGCATGCGTATTACTTTGCGACGGCGGACGGGTGGCGCTGGAACGGGGCTCCGGCGATGGTGCGGTTCGACCCGCACCGCGCGGAGCAGGGCGCGCATTTGTCGCTGGCGCGTCCGTGGCGCGGGATCGCGGCGGGGACGGTGATCGACGCGGAGGCGCCGTGCGTGAGCGCCGCGCCGGAGTTCACGGCGGCGGCGGGGATCGCGGACTTCAGGGGCGCGGGCCGGGCGGAGAAGCGCAAGGGGATGGCGGCGGTGCGGTCGGTGGTGCGGGCGTATGACGGGCGCGGGGCGATTGAGGCACCGGAGGCGGAGCCCGCACACGGAGGTGCGGGGACACGAGAGGGATGCGGCGTGAACGCCGCGCACAGGACCAGGCGGCGACGGCTGACGGATGAGGAGCGCGCCGGCATTGAGGCGCGGATCTGCGGGATGGTGAGTTAGGAGGGCGGTATGAGGCTTGTTTCACTTTTTGCGGGGATCGGCGGGTTTGATCTTGGCTTTGAGCGTGCGGGGTTCCGCACGGTGGCGACGGTTGAAATCGACGCCAACTGCCAACGCCTGCTGGCGGAGCGGTGGCCGGATGCGGTCCACCTTGACGACGTGAGGACGGCGGGGCGGCACAACCTGCCGGAGTGCGATGTGATTACGTTCGGGTTCCCCTGTCAGGACCTGAGCGTGGCGGGGAAACGGGAAGGGTTAAAAGGAGAAAGGAGCGGCTTATTTTATGAGGCGACGAGAATCATTGATGAGTGCCGACCTGCTGTCGCGCTATTCGAGAATGTTCCCGGATTGTTGTCTTCGCGCCAGGGGCGGGACTTTGCGCGAGTTCTCCAGGAAATGGACAAAATCGGGTATCATGGAGCATGGCGAGTGCTTGACGCTCAATGGTTCGGAGTGGCCCAGCGCCGCCGAAGGATCTTCGGCCTGTTCGCTCGCGTCGGTGCTGGAGACCGGGCCGGTGGACGAGCGCTACTACCTGAGCCGGAAAGCGTCGCGGGGGATCCTGCGCAGGGCGGAAAAGCTGGGCAAGGCCCTGCCGCCGGTGCTGGAGATGGCCTTGCGGGAATCAGCGGGGGAACCGCCAGCATCGCCGGATGGTGCGCCGATGTTTTAGGCATTCCCTCATCATTACAGGGACACCCGGCGCCGGAACGTCGTAACGCCCCTCCGATAACCCACGATGTCGCGCCTTGCCTTAGAGCGAGGGGTGTCGGGACGGCAAGCCCGACGGACTCGCGTGGGCAAGATGCTGTGATAGCTGTTCAGGATGTTGTCCATAGCGACAAGGCGTGCAACGGCAAGGGGTGGAGTGCAGACGGGAGCGCGTACACGCTCGACACGCTGGCGACGCAGGGCGTGTGCCTGCCGGGCGTCTCCGGGACGCTCGATAGAAAATCCTGCTCAGCGAACAGAGGCTGCCAGGGCAACGAGACTGATTTTCTTGTGCCGGAGGTTGCGCGACCGATTGACTGCAACGCTAGTCGCGGCGGGATACCAAGGACGGACGGTCTGGACGGTGCTTTAATCCCCGAGGTCTCAGGAACGCTCAAGGGCAGTGCGCCGGGAAGCGGAACCGACAACAGCGCTGAATCCTGCGACAGGCTTATCCCCGAGATCGCGGGCACACTCGACAGGGAGTGCGGCGGCACACGGCTTCAGGTGCAGTGCGCCCGCAGCGGGCACCTGCTGCCGGCGGTCGGCTGCCGCATGGCAGCATTTGGAAAATACGTTGATGACGGTACGGCCAGCACGGTCAAGGCGCGCGACCACAACAAGGACGCGACGGATTTGACTGCATTCGATGCGTCCCAACGTACAGACGGGGCGCGTGTCACCGGAGACAAGACGGCCACGTTGAGCGGGTTTGCGGGCACGGGCGGAAACAATGTCCCGTGTGTGGCGCAGGTGCAATGGGCGAGCGGCGGCGGACGGATGGAAAACCCCACCGCGCAGGCGTTGCGGTCGGGTGCCGAGTCGAATTATCAGTTTGTCCGCGTGGGCATGAAGGTGCGCCGTCTGACCCCGGTCGAATGCGAGCGGCTACAAGGTTTTCCCGATAACTGGACGGCGGGGTTCAGTGACAGTGCGCGCTACCGGATGCTTGGCAACGCGGTGTGTGTGCCGGTCGCGGCGTGGATCGGCAAGCGCCTTGCGGCGGCGATGCGGCGGAGGGCTGTGCAATGAACAGGACGAAAATCGAATGGTGTGATTTTTCATGGAACCCGGTGGCGGGATGTTCACCGATTAGCGAGGGGTGTGCGCGGACGCCGGGGTGGCGTTTTTCGACAAGCGCAAGGCAGGATGGCTGCTGCGCGAGTTCCCTGATTGACAGGGTGGTTTTTTGACGGGGCGGCGCGGACGCCGCTTGCAGGACTAACAAAGAGAGGGAAAAGGCATGAGCGGAAAAGATGCGGTGACGGAACTGCGCGAGCACGCGCAATGGCTGCGGGACATGATGGCGGCGACGCGCACGAGCCTGAATAAGGCGGTGCGCGACTGGGGCCTCGGGAGCAAGCGCACGTTTGCGCGGATCCTCGACGGGCAGATGGAGGAGGCGGACGCGGCGGAGTGGCTGGAGCGCTACCGCGCGGCGCGCGAACGGCTGGAGAATGAGGAGGGCAAGGAGCCGGTCTACACGCTGCCGACGTATGAGGCGGTGACGGACGCGGTGCTTTCGGCGTTCCGTCCGGGCGTATCGACGGGGCGCGTGGTGTTTGTGATCGGCGCGCCGGGGATCGGCAAGACGACGACGGTAATGGCGCTGGCGCGGAAGTACGGACAGCGGATCGTGAGGATCGAGGCGCACGAGCTGTGGGGCGACAGCCCGTCGAATATGCTGGAGGATCTGCTGGCGGCGCTGGGGATCAATGACGCGCCGGTCTCGGGCGCGGCGCGGATGAAGGAGGCGGTGCGGGCACTGCGGGGTTTCCGCCGGTGCCTGGTGATCGATGAGGCGCACCATGTGGGGCCGCGTATTTTGAACACGATCAAGAGCCTTGTGAACATGACGCCGGGCGAGTTTGTGCTGACGGCGACGCCGCCGATGTGGACGAAGCTCAACAAGGGCGCGTTCGCGGAGGCGTCGCAACTGTACACGAACCGGCTCGGGGCGTTTGTGCTGCTGGAGCTGCTGGACGGTGACGTTGAGCGCTACCTGCTGGAGCGGTTCAAGGGGCGCATCTCGAAGGGCGAGGCTGCGGCGGCGGCGCGGGTGCTGCGGCCGGTGGCCGAGCGCAACGGGTGCTATGCGTTTCTGCGCGACGTGTGCCGCGAGCTGGAGCGCGCGGGCAACGGGTTCGGCGCGGATGCGATTTCGGAGGCGACGCGCGAGGTGCGCGACAACCGCCCGCCGATGTGAGGGGGGCGGTGTGAACACCGCCCACAGAACCTAAAGAGAGAGGAAAGGAAGATGAAAAAGAAGGACATTAAACGGCTGGACGCGATACCGCACGGTACGGAGTGCCGCGTGTCGTTTGTGCGTGATGGCCTGAATGTTGCCGCGATTGCTGGGCTTCTTCAGCAGCGCCGGCCCGGGTGGCGCGTGGCGCGTGGAAACGCCTGATGCTGCGGCGTGGGGGTTCATCAACCCCGAGGACAAAGTGACTATTTTTAAGGGAAACAGTTTCAGGGTGGATCTGCCCTGACAACAAGAGAGGAGAAAGACAATGGCTAAGATGGCAACTAGAAAAAAGACGCCGCGCACGACGATCAAGACGCGGGACGATCTTGAAGGCGTGTTCGGTGAGTACGCGACGCTGGTAATTGAGCTGGACAGGCTCACGGCGCAGATGGAGCTGGAGATCGCGGCGGTTCGTAAAAAATACGAGGACAGGCTGGCCGCTCGCAAGGAGCCTGCGGAGGCATTGTTTGCCGACCTTCAGGCGTATGCGACGCTTAACCCTGACGTGTTCGGTGACAAGCGCAGCATTGAGTTGCTGCACGGCACGCTGGGCTTCCGGACGTGTCCGCCGCGCGTGTTGCAGGTGCCCGGCGTGAAGGTGGAGCACACGCTGGCGGCAATCGCCGCGTTCGTACCGGGCAGGCAGTGGATGCGCGTCCGCCGTGACCTTGACAAGGCTGCGGTGCTGGCGTCGGTGGCGCAGGCGCGCGAGGCCGGGCCGGAGGCCGCTGACAGTATGGCGGCGGATCTGGCGGCGGTAGGGCTGCGGGTGGAACAGGACGAGGTCTTTTTCGCGGAGCCGAAGAGGGAACTGGAGGAGTAACCGCCGGTACACAGAGGTACCGGCGTACGATAAGGGCGGGGCGGCGTGGTCCGCCGCCCCGCTTGAAAGGAGAACGGCATGAGCATGGACAGAACGGAGGCGGCGATTTTTGGGCAGGGCGCGCGGGTGATCGATGCGGCGCAGGTGAGGCGGTTGATACTGGCGGCGCGCCGGGCGTATGACCGGCAGGATGAGCTTGGGCTGACGGACGGCGAGACGTTTGACGCGTGGCGCAAGGCGCAGCTTTGGGACGCGGTGCGGGAGGATTCTTTCCGCGCGGTGACGCAGGGCGATTACGCGGCGGCGATGGCACGGTTCGCCGAGCTGGCGGGCGCGGCGAGGCGCGCCGATCCGGCTGAGGCGGACCGCGAGCGCAGGGCGCGTTGGAAGCTGGAGCGGCTGCTGGCCGATCCGCTGGTGAACGGGCGCTTCGGCGGCGAGGCGGGGGCGCGGGCGTACGCGGGGACGCTGTTCGCGAGGATTCACAGGACGAGTTACGCAGACGCGAACGCGCGGCAAATCTGGCAGGTGTATTTCACGGTGCAGGCGCGGAAGAGGAAGCCGGTACACGGAGGTGCGGGCGCACGATAAGGAGGGGCCGGTATGGCACTGACACAGAGGCAGCTCTTTGCGGATCTGCCGGAGGAGCGGTTCCCGCCGGAGGCAGCGGCGGGAACGGGCGCGGCGGAGCGGTTGCGCGAGGCGGCGCGGTCGGACATGGTGCCGGTCGCGCCTGGCGCATGGATCTGGCGTCCGCGCTCCGGCGACACCGCGCCCGATATGGTCATGTGCCGCTGGGCGAAAACGGAGGGTGGCTGGTCGCCGGTCCCTATCGCGGGGCGGTGGGTGAGGCTTACGGCGGCGGTGGCGGCGCAGATGGGCTTCCGCGACGCGGACCGGTCGAGGCGCTACGATACGCTGCTGCGGCTGTGGCGCGCGGGGTTCATAGACGTGGCGCATGTCTCGCCGGGGGTGTACATGATCGACATGGACTCGTGGCACCGGCATCTGGCGGAGGTGTCGGAGGATGACGGGTACTGGGAGGTTGGCAGGGGCAACCGGGAACGGTACTATAAGGCGAACGGACTGGGCGGGTGGAAACGGAAACTGAAGGGCGAAAAAACATGCTGACGATACGGGCGAACAGGAAGGCGGTGGATTTTATCAGGGCGAAGGCGGCGGTGAGGCCGGAGGACTTCGGGCGGCTGCCGCGCGAGATCAGGATACGCGCTTTCACCACGGCGGCGAGCGAGGATCTGGGTACGTTGCGGAGGATCCTCGATGCGCTGGAGGATCTGCCCGCCGGGGCGGACTGGAAGCAGGCGCGGCGCGAGGTTGCGGGGCTGCTGGCGGACCCTGCCAAGGGCGCGGGGAAACGGGAGAGGGCGCGGGCGAAGCTCATCGTGCATACGGCGGGGCGGCAAGCGTACGCGGCGGCGCGGTGGCGCGAGATGCAGGCGCAGGCGGACGTGTTCCCCTACCTCAAGTATGTGGCGGACGGCGACGAGCGGACGCGCCCCTCTCACATGGCGCTCAACGGGACGGTGGCGCGGATCGACGATCCGTTCTGGCAGACGCATTATCCGCCGTGGGATTTCGGCTGCCGCTGCACGGCGGTGCCGCTCACGGAGGCGGAGGCGCGTGAGGCGGGGATTGCCGATCCAGAAAAACTGCCGCAGCAACCGGCGGAAAATTACAGGTTCGACCCCACGGACATCAACCGTGATCCGGACGAGCTGGCGGATTCCTACGGCAACGAGTGGCCGGCGATGTGCGACGCGATGCGGGCGATAGAGGTGAGCGAGCGCGCGGCAGGGTTGGGCGGATCGGCGGAGGAACGGGGGAAGGAATTGGCGCGGACAGTGACGGCGTGGGACTGGTTTTATCAGGAGTTCGCAAGGAAGGACGGCGCGGAGGCGGCGCGGGTTGCGGTGCGCGACGGGCGCGAGGCGATCTTTCTGAGGCGCGAGGACACGGGGGCGAGGGTGGCGGAGGCGCTGGGCGGCAAGGATTCGGTGGGTGTGCCGCCGGATGCGTGGGCGCTGGCGGCGCAGGGCGTGCGGGTTTCCTATGAGCACGGGCACCCCGGCGGGGCGGTGTTTCCATCGCCCGATGATCTGGTGATCGCGTGGCAACTGGGCGGGCTGGCGGGCGTGAATACTCGGGTGTGGAGGATCGCCTACCGGGTGCTGGACAGGTCGGCCAGGTTCGGCCAGAAGCTGGAGCGGTTCATGAAGCGGAAGTGGAACGAGAAAACCTATCAGGCGTGGGTGGATTTCCTGCATGCGTCTGAGCGTGCGGGACGGTTGGAGGTGAGATGGGAGGTGCGGCATGACTCAGTTTGAGGCTTTGTTGGAGGCGGGGATTTTGACGATGTGGCTGCCGCCGTGGGCCACGGATGACCCGGCGAAGGACACGCGGTTTCTGGCGACGGTGCGGGCGCGCCGTGACGCGCTGGAGGCGTACGTGCGGGGCGAGGGGCCGGAGCCGGGGGCGTGGTCGCTGGATGAGGCGCTGAAGCTGCGGGTGAAGGGCGACCCGAAGGGGCCGCGCCCGCTGCCCTCTGCATTTAGAACCGGGGGCGGACATGGCTGAGATCAATGTGCGCGATTTGATTTCGCCGAAGCTGATCAAGCTGGCGAGCGACGCGACGATGAAGAAGGCGCTGGAGGCGGGCGGCACGGTGCTGGCGCGGGCGGCGCGGCTGAGCTGGCCGGAGCCCGCGCGGCGCCCGGAGCCGTGGGCGCCGCTGGCGGCGTCCACGGTGAGGCGCAAGGGGCACGGCAAGCTGCTCTATGATACCGGCAAGCTGCGCGACAGCATTACGTTAGGTGACGTGACGTCTCGCGAGGCGACGGTGGGCACGGACGCGCCCTACTCGATTTTCCACCAACTGGGAACTAAGAGGATGGCGGCGCGCCCGTTCATCCCGGTGGACAGCAAGGGCGCGCTGGAGCTGACGGCGGAGGTGGAGATCCGCCGGGCAATGGAGGGGGTGATCGAAGCGGCGGTGACGTGACGCGGTGTAAACACCGCTCACAGGACCTGACCCCGCACACGGAGGTGCGGGGCTACGAGAGGGGGCGGCCCCGTCGCACAGTGCGCAGGCACGAGTGCGGCGGGGCCGCCCTTTTTTTATGATGCGGGCACATGAATGGGAAACCGCAACAGAAGATCGGGATGGTGCCCGCCGGGCCGGAGAGGCGCAAGCGCTTCAAGGTTCTGGATTGGGGGCTGAACCCGAACTACAACGGGAGGCGCGTCCATGTAGGGCAGGTGCTTGTGGATGAGATGTCGCGCCCGACGTATGCGTTCAGGCTGGCTCCGCTGGACTATGAGCACAACACGCAGCCGGGGACGGCGGCGTATCAGGCATCCAGCGAGCCGCGCGTGATCGCGGGGTACGGCACGGTGGAGGTGATACCGGACGACGGCGTGTGGATGGAGATGATCCTCTGGGCGGCGGAGCCGGACGGCTGGGCGGCGGCGCACACGTTCGCGGACGTGAGCGCGAACCCGGTGGTGAACAAAGACGGCGAGGTGATCGCGGTCAAGTCCGTGGCGCTGACCCGGACGGGCGCGACCGACAAGCACTTTCTGGACGTGCCGCTCTCGGCGGATGCGGTCAAGGTGCAACAACAAAAAGGAGTAACAATGGACTGGAAGAAACTTCTCATCACGGCGCTGGGTCTCGCGGACGCGGCGACGGATGACGAGATCAAAGCGGCGCTGGATAAGCGCCTGGCGCAGAAGGCTGATCCGGCACCGGCACCGCTGGCGGCGGAGCCGAAACCGGAGGCGCAGACCGCGCCGCTGGCGGCGCAGATCGCCGAGAGCGTGAACGCGGCGGTGGCGCCGCTGGCGGCGCAGGTGAAGAGCCTGGGCGAGGCGGCGCACCGGCGCGACGTGGACGCGGTGCTGGAGCGCGCGCGCATGGAGGGGAAGGCGGTCCCGCTTTCGGCGGAGCAGGCGTATGCGCTGCCGCTGGAGACGCTCAACGGGATCGTTGAAAAAACGCCGGTGACGGTGCCGCTTTCGGCGCGCACGCCGGAGCATGTTGCCGACCAGCCGTTCGCGCAGGGGCCGACGGACGCGCAGCGCGAGATCGCGCTGAACTGCGGCATGGACCCTGACAAGGTGTTCGGCAAGAAAGGAGACAAGTAACATGACGAAGAACAAAGTGTTTGCGGCGTTTGCGGCGCTGGCGGTTGCGGCTGCGGCGCTGGCGTTGGATCGCAACACCCCGGCGCGCACGGGCGAGACCGTGGTGGTGGCGGCGGGCGAGAATCTTGGCGCGGGCTGGCTGTGCGGCATCTGGACGAACGGCCAGGCGTACGCGGCCACGACGGGCAAGGTCCTGCGGATCGTCGGGCGCTCTGAGTTGCGCGCGGCGGCGGGCGAGTCGGTGGTGCTGCGGCGCGGCGTGTTCCGTTGGGACGCGGCGCCGGGCGAGACCAACACGACGGCGGCGGACATCGGGCGCACGGTTTACGTGGCCGGGACGAACTCGGCGTATACGGTGAGCACGAACGCGGCGCCTACGGGTTCGGTCACGAACGCGGCGGGGACGATCATCGACGTGGACGCGGAGGGCATCTGGGTGCGGAGCGGCTTCTAAGGAAAGGAAAAGAAAATGGTAATCAATCAGGCGAATATGGACGGGCTGTTCCGCACGTATTCCACGGCGCTGGCGGAGGCGCAGCAGGCGGCGCGTCAGCGTGCGTTCCCGAATCAGTTGATCGTGGGGGACCTGGCGCTGGAGATGACGGTGGGCGGCGCGGCGGTGCAGCATGCGTGGCTGAGCCAGATCCGCGGCATGCGGAAGTGGGTGGGCGACCGCGTGATCAATAATCTGGAGACGGGGACGATGACGGTCGTCAATGACTCGTTCGAGAACACCGTGGGCGTTCCGAGGACGAGCATCGAGGATGACCAGTACGGCGTTTTCACGCCGCTGATCGCCGCGCTTGGCGCGGATGCCGAGCAGTTGTGGCTGCGGCTGGCCGTGGCGGCGCTCGTCGGCAACGGCGCGTGGGCAGACGGCAACCCGTTCTTCTGCTCCGGGCGCAAGTTTGGCTCGGGCGGCACGATCACGAACGCGGTCAAGACGGCGTTTTCCAAGGCGGCGGTCGAGACGGCGATCAAAGACATGCGCGGGTGGAGGCTCGCGGGCGACGAGCCTGCGGACGTGGCGCCTGACCTGCTGCTGGTGGGGCCGGATCTGGAGGGCACCGCGCTGAGCATCGTGGAGGCGGACATCGAGGTGAACGCGGCGGGCACGCACGCGGTCTCCAATGTCTCCACGGCGCGGATGCTCAAGGTCCGCGTGGACGTGCGCATCCCGGAGGGGCGCTGGTATGTGACGGCGCGGAAAGCGGGCATCGCCTGCACCGCCGTGCAGAAGCGCAAGACGCCGAAGCTGACGCGCATGGACCGCGACACGGATCAGAACGTGTTCATGAGCGACCAGTTCCTCTACGGCGTTGACGCGCGCGGCGCGGCGTTCTGCACGCTGCCGTTCCTGGCCTACGCGGGCGGGTTTGCCGAGGTGCCGAAGTGGGACAAGGCGCTGGTGAAGTGATCGCACCCGCACACGGAGGTGCGGGCGTACGATAAGGATGTGACTATGGACTGGATGGACTTGGCGGGGGAGATGCCGCTTGAGCAGATTGTTCAGGCGCTGGACGACAATCGCGACGGCGAGGTCGACGAGGCGGCTTGGGAGCTGGTTCAGGCGGGCGCGGCGGAAAGGTTGCGGGACTGCTTCGGCGGTCCGCCCCCCGCCAAGTTCAACCAGACCTGCGGCTATGCCCAGAAGGTGTTCATGCTGGAGGCGCTCTATGTGCGGCGCGGGTTCTACGGGAAGGAGAACCCGTACGCCCAGAAGGCTGCGGACGCGGAGCGGAGGCTGCGCGCGCTGGCGGGCGGCGAGGAGAGCGTGGACGCGGGATCGGCGACGGGTTTTGTGGTGGATCAGCCGCTTTCCGGCACTCCGGTTCACGGTTTTCTGGCGTGAGGCGGCGGACAGGCCGTGCACCGGTGGTGCACGGTATCTAATTTGCGTCGGCGGGGCTGGCGCGATAAAAGGGGCGTGAAAATCATGAAACGCAGTGTGCGCGATTTTAGAGCGGTTTCCGGCGGAGGTGTGAAAATGAGGTTTTTACGGTTTTTTGGTTTGGCGGGGCTGGTTGTTGCGGCGGGCTGCGGGACGGTGCGGCTGCCGACGCAGGCGGAAATTGACGGCGCGGTGCAGACGATCCTGCACGCGGCGGAGCAGGGCGTGGTGGCGTACTACCAGATTCAGGCGATCAAACACGCGGCGCAGCGGGCGGAGCAGTCGATGGAGACGGAGGTGGCCGGGACACCCTGCGGCGAGGCGGGCGCGGCGGCACCGATGATTCCGGCGGCGCAGGACACGCAGTTTGTGATTCACGGTCCGTCTCCGGACGGCCGCGCGCTGGTGGTGGTGCTGGGCGACCGTCCGGCGTGCGGGTACTGTACGCGGCTTTGGGCGCCGGGCTTTGAGCAGAGCGTGGAGGCGCTCCTGCCGGGCGTGGATGTGGTGGACGCGGACAAGAACACGGCGGCGGGATGGTACAAGACCTACCGACCGACCGGCGGGTTCAGCTACCCGCTGGCGCGGGTGTACGGGGCGGACGGGAAATTGCGCGGCGAGTTTGTGGCGCGGAAGATGACGGCGGCGGCGTTCGCGGCGAAGGTGCGCGAGATCTGCCCGGAGTGCGCCACGTACACGGAGGTACGTGGGCTACGATACGGATACGGGGCGGCGGTGTGCGTGGGCTTGACGCGCGTGGATCCGGCGCGGTACGGGGGCTGGCGCGGGGTGTGCCGAGGCTGTGATGTGGACGCGCGGGTGTTCGCGGACGCGTGCCGGGATCACGGGTTGTCGACCGTGACGCTGCTGGATGAGGCGGCGACGTGGGAGAATGTGCTGGCGGCGGTGGAGATGCAGGCGGGCACGCTCGCGCCGGGCGGCCTGCTGACGGTGTTCGTGGCGGGGCACGGCGGGCAGGTGGCGGCGGGCGCGGACGGGAGCGAGGCGGACGGGATGTCGGAAACAATCTGCCTGTATGACGGGCCGCTGGTGGACGACAAGGTTTGGGAATTGTTGCAGCACGCGCGGGCGCGGGGCATCCGCGTGTGGTTTGTGACGGACACCTGCAACTCGGGGTCGAATTACCGGGCGCCGTATGAGTACGCGCGCGGAGTGGACGAGCGGACGCCGTTCTGGCGCGGCGAGCCGGACATGCTGCACTGGGGCGGATGCGCGGACGGCGAGAGTTCATACGGGACATCGCAAGGCGGGAGTTTCACGACGGCGCTGGTGGACGGCTATGCGCCGGGGCAGAGTTACGCGGCGTGGTTCGAGGCGGCGCGGTCGCGCATGGGCCGCGGCCAGACGCCGGTGTGCGAGTGGACGGGCAGGGACTTCCGGCACAAGGAGGCTTTCAAATAATGCGAGCGGCGGGGATGGAAGGGCCGGTCATTCAGATTGTGAACGGCAGCCGCGCGCGGGTCAGCAGGCACTGGCAGTGTACGCTGATCAACGATGCGGTGCTGACGGTGCGGCGCGGGTTCAGTTTTGACGGCGCTTCCATCCCTCGCCTGTTCTGGCGGGTGGCCGGGCACCCGTTCCAGATGCCGCTCCTCGTGGCGGCGACGGCGCATGACGCGATGTACTCGGCGGAGCTTTTCAGCCGTGGCGAGTGCGACCGGATTTTCCGCGAGCTGATGCGGCGCGCGGGGATCAACCGCGTGAAGCGCAACGCGGTGTATTACGCGGTGCGCTGCGGCGGCTGGGCGGTGTGGCGCAGGCATACGCCGGAGAGCGTGGCGCGGGCGCGGGATTTTTGCACGATTGAGGTGATCGCATGAATACGCGGGCGACGGATATTCTGCGGGCGTTCGCGGCGCTGGTGGATGAGGCGTTCGCCGTGCCGCGCGGTGTGCGGGCGGTGGTCGCTCCCGACCCCGGGCGCGCGGTGGAGCTGTTGACCGCCGGGCAGATGGGCGGGCTGGCGGTGGTGGTGTTTTACGAGGGCGACACGGCGGCGGGCGAGGATCATTGGGACCCGCGCGTGCAGGCCACGCTGCGCGCGGTGATCTGGCGGCGGCAGGGGATGGGCGCTGGCGGGCGGGATTATGAGGCGCTGGCGCTGGCGGAGGAGCTGCGGCGGGCGGTGCGCGGCGCGGACATACCCGGCGCGCTGGGCGGTCCGGCTTACATGGGGATGCAGCCGATCCAGACGATGGAGGGGCGGCTGCTGGAGGGGTACAGTTTGAGGTTTTCCGTGTTGTACGCGGATCTGGCAGGCTAACAGGAAAGGAACGGGGCTATGGAAAAAACGGCGGTGAGAAATGCGGAGGCGCCGCAGGCGCGGGCGGGCGAGACGTATACGATCAAGGGCGGCTCGCAGGTGATCTGGGGCACGTCGCCCACTTCGGAACTTGGCACGGTGATCGCGCACGATGTGGATCACGATGCGAAGTATGAGGTGGTCGAGAACAACATGGGCGCGGTGACGGGCATCGTGATCTACGATACCGAGACGCAGGTGAAGCTGACGATCATCGCGAAGAGCGGCTCAACCGAACCGGAAATCGGAACTACATTGACGGCGGGCGGTGTCTCCGGCGTAGTGCTGAAGGCGGCGACGAGGGCGGCAAACAAGCAGCTCACGAAGTATGAGGTGACCGCGCACAAGTGGGCAAACCTGAGCCTGACGTAAGGAGGGGCGGCATGAGCGGGAATCCGAAACGGGCGCTTGAGGCGCTGACGGCGGGCGGAGTTGAGGTGGACGGCATCACGGTGCGCGAGCTGACGCTGGGGCTGGCGGCGGTGCTGGAGCGGATCGGCAGTCCGCTGGTGACGGCGCGCGCGAAGAGCGAGGCGCTGACGCTGCGCGACATGCTGCCGACGATGTTTGCGATGACGCGGCCGGCGGCGGAGAGCGACGCGCTCCTGACCTCCGGCGGCGCCGAGGCGCTGAAGGCGGCGGCGGTGCGCTGGGCGGACGATCTGAGCACAGAGACCGGCATGAAACTGGGGGCGGCGTGCGCGGCGGCGGTGTCGCGCGTGGCGCGTGTGAGCCCGCAGGGGCTGCCGGACGAGGACGGGCCGGAGGGAAACGGCAGTGCGGCGGGGACGGCTGGATCGCCGCCCTCGCCGCAGTCTGCGCGGAGCGGTTCGGGTGGCCGTGGCCGGAGATCCACGACGGCGCGCCGCTCGCGGTGATCCTGCTGCTGGTGAGGCAGCCGGGGCCCTGGCGTCCGCCGATGGACGGCTGGAGCATGGACGAGCTGGATCTGCTGGACTGGATGGATGAGCACGGCGTGGAGCCGGGCGGCGACATGAGCGGTTTTTTTGGATAGCGGTGTAAACACCGCTCACAGAACGGGAGGCGGCGATGGTACTGGATGCGGTTTTGAGGCTGGATGCGGCGGGGTTCAATACGCCGATCGGGATCTCGGTGCAGGGCGTGCAGACGCTGATCCGGTCGGTGCAGGATGTAGGGCGGGAGTTCCGCGCGGCGTTTGATTTCGGCGGGATGCTCACGGACATTTCCGCAGCGACGGGCGAGGGCGTGGGCGAGATCATGGTGCTCAGGCAGGCGTTCCAGGACACGGGCGTGGGCGCGGAGAATCTGGACCGGACGCTTTCCATCATGCGGCGCTCTATCGGCGGCATCTCTGAAAGCGGCGAGCCGACCGTGAAGATGTTTGACCAGTTGGGGCTGAGCGTGGACACGCTGAAGGGGATGGGCGCGCGCGAGCAGATAGAGACTATCGCGGCGGCGATCAATGATCTGGAGACGCCCGCGCAGCAGAGCGCGGCGGCGATGACGATCTTCGGAAGAAGCGGTGCAAAGATGCTGGCGCTGATGAAAGATCCGGCGGCGTTCGACGTGGCCGCGAAAAGCCTGGGCGGGTTGCCCGCGCTGATGGACCGCAGCGCGTGGGCGTTTGACTCGATCAGCGACCGCATGGGGCGGATCAGGGAGAAGAGCACCGGGCTGTGGGCGGGCATGGCGGAGGGGCTGCTGCCGGTGGTGGACGGGATCACCGAGGCACTGGACGGGATCGACATGACCGGCGTGGGGATGAAGATCGGCGCGGTGATCGGCACGCTGGCGGAGGGGATATCCGTGGCGGCGGACTGGTGGCGCGGCGTGTTCGGCACGGCGATTGACTGGTGGGGGGAAAAGATCGCGTACGCGATGAGCTGGTGGAAGGAACAGATGCCGGCAATCGGGAGCTTTCTCTGGGATGTTTTGAAGTGGCCGGTTGCGCGGCTTTCTGCGGCGTTCGGATGGGTGATCCAACATGCGATGGAGTTGATAGGGAAAATCCCGAAGCTGGGGGAGAAGCTGGGGCTGCAGGGCTTCGAGGCGCAGAGCTGGTCGGAGCTGGTGGAGCAGGCGGATGACGACATTGACGGTGTGTTCACGAAGGTAGCGGATGCGGTGGTGTACGTCGCGCAGGGCGTGAAGGACGCGGTGGGCCAGACGGTGGAGACGGCGGTGTTTAATTGGCGGGCGAAGATGGAAAAGATTGAGGCGGAGGCGAGGCCGGGGAAAACGTACGGCACGGCCTCGCTGGAGGCGGCGGGCAAGGAGAAGGAGAAGCAGGGGCGCGAACTGCCGCGCATCGACGCGGACGCGCTGGCGCGGATCGGCGGCTATCTGGGCGGCGGCGGGCGGACGATGGAGGGGCTGGCCATGCGCACGGCGAAGGCGACCGAGGGGCTGCTGCGGCTGGCGCAGAGCAACACTGGCAGCGGGAGGGCGGCGGTATGGGCGACGTGATCGTAAAGGGGTCGGTGGCGGTCCGCGAGGTGCCTGAGAGCGGCAGCGTGGAGCAGGCGGAGGGTGTCCGGCGTACGGTAGTGCTGGAGGGCGACTACGCGCTTCTGGCTGCGGCGCAACCCGCACGCGGCGATAACTGGGCAGATATGTCCGACTGGACGGTGGACACCTCACACTTGACACGCAAGCGCGGCGGGCTGGGCAAGCTCGTGATTACGCTGGTTCCGTATGAGTCGTTTTACGGCTCGTTTGCCGAGCAGGAATTGCGGTCGCGTATAGAGATTGATTTTGTTCAATACGAGCGACCGATTCTGATGCACCCGACGCTAAACGAGGGCGCGAGCAATTACATGGCGGTCCATCTCAAACGGTGGATGGATCAGGGTTGCGATCCGTTTTATATATACTCAGACGCACAGGACGATCAAAAATCATTGACAGAAGAGGAGCAGAAATGGGCGCAACTGATCCTCAAGGGCGTTGAGGGGTACCTGGAGTTTGCGCCGGTCGTGTCGCGGATTCGGACCTACAAGGGCAGACCGGACGTTGAGGCGCCGGGCAAGCGCGAGGATCCGCCGAGCGGCGGCGTGCCCGGTTACGAGTACCTGAAGACGGCGGACCGGCTCACGCAGAACGAGGATCGCTCATGGACGCGCACGGAGCAATGGACAGGGGCACTCAAATGGGAGGAGCTGCTGTATGAGAGCGCGGAGGGGGATTGATGCACAGGAACCTCACGGCTCCGGTTGCAGGTGACGCATTAAGCGCGGCGTGGGCGCGCGAGCTGGTGGATGAGTTGCGCCGGTGCCGCCTCTCCGTGGCGTGGCCGCTGGTGATCCGCTCGCGCGGGCCGGCGGGGACGCTGCTGGCGCTGTCGGACAGCGCGCCGGTCTCGGGCGCGGCGGAGCCGTGGGCGCTGACGGTGACCGGCGGCCAGGCGACGTGCGTGAACTGCATGGTGATGACCACGACCGTGACGTTTTTTGCCGAGGGTGACGAGATGAAGCTGACCGCGTCCATGAGCGGGACGGAGGGCTGGCTCTGCGGCACGCTCAACACGGAGACCAAGGTGGTGGGGCTGGCGTTCACCGCTCCGCCGACTGCGCTACAGGAGGACAGCGAGGTGATTTATTATCCGCTCTACAAG
>ERZ795047.1262-NODE-1262-length-27490-cov-20.668380_pt1 | contig 27490 bp, 27 predicted proteins | sample MGYA00375131_ERZ795047 | MGnify/ENA primary metagenome ERZ795047 (study PRJEB30176, sample SAMN05720228) | activated sludge metagenome | isolation source: Anaerobic digester | place: Japan | collected 2015-05-20 ...
GAGTTCGTCATAGATCTTTATGGTCTCAAAGAGCGCGTTGACATCGGAATCCTCGGGGTCGGCCAGAGCGAGGGAGGTCGCCGCATGGAGGCACGCCTCCCTGCCCATGATGGGGCCTTTGATCCCGGCTTTAAAGCCAAGGTCATCGTCGCGATCGACACAGAGGACAAGCGTCCGCTCTTTTGACATTCACTAGAACATCTTTCTGGAACTATTAAATAATTATCAGGGCGCCAAAAAATATTAGATAAGTTTTGCACGCTGCAATAGGAGCAGGTCGTCGGTTGTGATCTTTTCGCCGTCGCGGAACTGCTGGAAGACGCGTTCTGCCTCTTTCCGGACGGCTTTCTGCTCTCTTGTGACCTTGGTCTTTCTGGTCTTCTTCCGCAGACCGGATATAACCTTATCGTAATCGCGGAGTTCCTTCTGGCAGGCAATAAACAGCCTGTGCTCCTCGTCCGCCGCCTCCTGAGCCTCCACGAACTTCTGGTGGGCGCGGTCGGCCTCCTCACGAGATTTGTCAGCCTTCCGGTAGGCCTCAACCATCAGGTCGTGGTGCTGCTGTGCGAGTTCAGCCTTCTCGGTGACCTCCTTATGGATCTCGGAGGCCCGTCTGCGGAGTTCCCGTGCTTCGGCAAGCTTCGCTCGCATCTCTTTATTCTGCTCAAGTTCGGCCTCCTGTTCCTTCACCAGCGCTTTGAGGTGCTTGATCTTCTCGATCAACTCGCGTTCTTTATCGGTGCTGTAGACCTCAGTCTGCTGCTTGAACTCAAGATGCTCGATCTGCTTCTGCAGTTCCTTGATGCTCCGGTTCTGGAGGTTGCCATGCTCCTTTTTGAAGGCCTCGATCTCCTCAAAGAGGGCATTTGCACGCTCGTTATATCCGTTTCTCTCCTCTTTCAGCGCCTGGACTTCCTTATTGATCCTGTCCCGCTCCTCCTTGTGTCGTTGCGCCTCCTCGACATATTCGCGGGTCTGAGCATTCAGTTCATTTCGTTCCCGGGCATACTTGCTGGCAAGTGCGTTCAACTCGTTACGCCGGTTTTTGTGCTGTTCAGACTCCGCAAGGATTTTTTTTCGTTTCTCAATCAGATCGTTCAGCATTCCTTACCAATCCTCGACATTCGGTACCTGTCTCATATCCCCACCCGGACGGGACCGCTTCCATATTGCTTCAGGAGCGCCGATGCTCATGCAGCGGTTACACCACAAGAAAAGACCATTTCCGGACTCGCGACCCGGATCGTCGCTCATCTGCCTGCTCATGTGTTCAACCCCGGTACCCTGGCACCGCAGACCCATTGCGGTCTCTGCCCTGCACAACACACCCCGTGCGGGGGAGGATTATACAAGAACGTCTATACTTCAAACGTCATCTCTCATATTAAGTATTTCGTAGTGGGCGAAAACGCCGTCGCCGCACTCAACCAACCCGAATCAAAAGAGTATGAAAGAGGGTAAGTGGGAAGTAATCACATGAAATCAATGAGGTGACCACTTGCGGCATCCCTCGCCGCGCGCCTGTTTGATGAGGTCAGAGGTCTTGCCGAGACCTGCTCGTAGGCGGCGCGACGATTTCCGAGGATCTGTGCACTTTTCACACCGGTCATGATCGCCATGACACGGACTCTACCTTCGAAGTCGCTGTTCACACGTGCCCCCCAGATGACGTCCGCGTGGGGGTCAAGTTCGTAGGTCAGGGAGCTTGCGATCTCCTCCGCGTCCTGGAGGGTCAGGTCGTTGCCGCCGGTTATGTGGATGAGGCTCCCCGTTGCTCCACGGTAGTCGATGTCCAGCAGCGGGTGGTTGAGACACTCATGAACGACGCTCTCAGCCTTGTTCTGCTGCTTGCTCTCACCAACAAGCATCACGGCGACGCCGCCCTTGCTCATGATGGCGCGCACGTCTGCGTAATCGATGTTTATTAGCGACGGTTCCGTGATAGTCTCGCTGATGCCCTTCACGGTCTCCGCGATGAGCTGGTCCATCACCGAGAACGCCTGACCGAGCGGCAGGTTGGGGACGAACTTGATAAGGCGATTGTTATCAAGCACGATCACGGAGTCAGCAGTGTTCGAGAGCGCTTCAAGCCCCTCTTCCGCACGGAGAAGCCTGGCCTTCTCAACCTGGAAGGGGTAACTGACCATGCCAACGACGATCGCCCCCTGGTCTTTTGCAATCTGCGCGATGACCGGGGCCGTACCAGTGCCGGTACCTCCACCCATGCCGGCGGTGATGAAGACCAGGTCTGCGTCGCAGAGGAGGGTCTCCAGTGTCGGCCGGGCCATCTCAGCTGCGCGTCTGCCGACGTCAGGGAAACCCCCGGCCCCAAGGCCCTTGGTGAGCGACTTCCCGACGAGAACCCGCTTGTCGGCCCGGATCATGTCCAGGTGCTGCTTGTCCGTGTTGATCGCAATGGTCTCGGCACCGGTGACCTGCATGTGGTAAAGGCGGTTGACAGTGTTGTTGCCTGCACCACCGCACCCAACGATGACGATGCGCGGTTGGCCGAGTATGTCATCCTCGACCTCGTCCGTCTCGGATTTCAGATATTTTTCACGCTCTGCGTGCTTCAACGCTTCGTTGATGATCGTTTGCATCAATATACCTCCTAACCGTTGAATGAGATCTGATCGGCCTCGCGCAGGACACGGTCTCCATGCCTCTCGAGAAGTGCTCTGACAGAATACCGCACAGCCTCCGATACTGTGGGGAACTCGCCAGCCTCCACCAGCTTCTCGAGCATCTCAACCTGTTGTCGGGGCAATCTGATAGTGATCCGATCCATCATTCCAATCACTCATATCTGACATATAGCAGCTCTAAAGCTGCTAATTGTCAGACAAGTGTAACCTCTTCGTCTGACTGTATCAGATAAGTCATAATAACATTTGTATAAAATATAAACCTGTCGATATGTTTTTTCGGCCGGGATAACGGTTTTATGGGTTGCAGACGACAAAATATCTTCAAAAGAGTTGCCACCGATATGCGAGAGTATCTTCCTGAGAGGGCGGAGCATGGCGGCCGGGTGCGCTGGCACCGCAGCCGCGAGATGAGGGATGAGGTTCTTGATTTCAGTGCGAACATGAACCCCTACCCTCCAGATATCCACTGGACTCCTGATCTTTCAGCACTGAAAGACTACCCAGACGACCGGTATGAAGTGCTCAAAGAGGTGATCGCCGGAACTTTCGGGCGCGACGCCGCGGAGGTCACCGTCGGGAATGGATCGGTCGAGCTGATCCGCGCGTTCTGTTGCGCGATGCTCGGACCCGGTGATGCCGCCTGTATCGAGATGCCCACGTTTGCCGAGTACGGGGTGGCTGTGAGGCTTGCCGGAGGGAGATGCGTCACAGGGGACGACGGCGCCACCGTTCGGTTTCTCTGCAACCCGAACAATCCCACGGGAACTCTCTTTTCCCGCGCAGAAGTCTTCCGTGTGCTCGATGCGGTCGCCGAGCGTGGGGGTTGCCTCTTCCTTGACGAGGCGTTCATCGAACTTGCCGACCCGCGCCAGAGTCTGGTCGATCTACCACACGAGAACCTCTTCGTGCTGCGATCCCTGACAAAGAGTTTTGCCGTCCCCGGGATCCGGTTCGGATACGGGTTTGGCAGCCCTGAACTTATCGATAGGATTGAGAGGGCGCGCCTCCCCTGGACGGTGAATACGTTCGCCGAGTCCTTTGCGATCGAGGCCTTCCGTCACTACGATCGCCTGGAAGAGTCAAGGAAGCGGATTGCAGAAGAACGGGCCTGGCTTTCTGGGAGGCTGGAGGGTCTCGGTCTCGTCTGCGTCCCACCTTCGGCAAACTACATCCTGGTCGGGATCCCGCTGGAGTCGGGAGTGCTCAGCGAACGGCTCCTCTCGCGGGGCATCCTGGTGCGGGACTGCCGGTCTTTCGGGCTCCCCCGGCACATCCGTGTGGCTGTACGAACCCGTGAAGAGAACAGGCAACTCATCGAGGCTCTTGAAGCATGCTTGCACTGATCATGGCCGGGGGAGAGGGATCCAGGCTCGGGATGGGTGAAAAACCGCTTGTAAACATCTGCGGGCGACCGATGGTCTCCTATGTGATCGACGCCTTTCTTGCCGCAGACCATGAAGTGGTCGTTGTGGCCTCGCACCGGACGCCGTTCACAAAAAACTGGTGCCGGGCGCAGGGCCTCACCATCTACGACGCAAAGGGGCTTGGCTACGTTGAGGATATCAATGCCGCTGCGGCCGACCTTGAGGAGGAGGGAAAACCCCTCTTCACCTGCGTCTCCGATCTGCCATGCCTCGCAGTCGATATCATCGCCGATATCGAGGCCGCCTGGCGCCGCTCGGGGCTGCCGGCATGCTCCACATGGGTGCCCCGCGATCTCTGTCTGGAACATGGCTGCCGCACACACTACACAGAGATCATCGACGGCGTTCCCGCATGCCCCGCCGGGGTCAACATACTGACAGCCAGCCGCGAAGAGGGGATACCAGAGGAGGAGGTGCAGGTTCTCCTGCATGACCGGCGCCTTGCCTTCAACATCAACACACGCGAAGAACTGGCACTGGTGCAGCGGTATCTCTGCGGAAAACACGAGGGGTAGCCTTTTTCACCGGTTTCTTGCCTCCTTTTCGCGGCATTCCGATCGTTTCCGATTCTGGCGCTCACCGGGTTACTGCGGGACCAGCAAGTGAAGAAGGAGACGCACCCCGAAGAGACACTGGGAAACCCTATTATCGGACTATAACCAACGTTTATATATGAGACCCTGCCGGGAAATCGAATTAGAGGGGCATATCATCGATTCAGGCATCATGACCATGGTTTTTGACAGGATCATGGACATGGGCGGCGAATTTGAGATTCTTACGTTCAACGTCGGGAAACTGAAGACCGACACCAGTTACGCCCGGTTGCGCGTGACCGCCCCCACCGAACAGCAACTTGACGCCATCCTCTCCGAACTGCACCGTCTCGGCGCACGCACCCCGGAGGTCAGCGATGTCATCCTTGTACCGGCAGAGGGTGACCGTATCCTCCCGAAGGGGTTCTATTCGACCACCAACCACCCGACCTACGTGAAGTACAAAGGCGAATGGCTGCCGGTCGAGAATATCGAGATGGACTGCCACATCGTGATCGATGAAAAGGAGAATCGTGCGATCTGCACCCCCATATCAAAGATCAGGGCGGGGGATCTCGTCGTGGTCAGCGAGACCGGTGTCAGGGTGATCTATCCCGAGCGCCCCCGGAAGTCCAGCACGTTTGAGTTCATGCACGGAACGGTATCCTCTGAACGCCCTAGCAAGGCGATCATAACAAAGATAGCCCGCGAGATCCTGAAACTGAAGAAGGAGGGCGGGAAGATCGCGCTTGTCGGCGGTCCTGCCATCGTCCATACCGGAGCGGCCGACGCCCTCGCAACCATGATCCGCGATGGTTATATCGATGTCCTGTTTGCGGGGAACGCGCTTGCCACCCACGATATAGAATCAAACCTCTACGGCACGTCGCTCGGGATGGACATCAGGACGGGCACGCTTGTCACCGGCGGGCACAAGCACCACATCCGCGCCATCAGCGAGATCATGCGGGCAGGCTCCATAAAGAACGCGGTCGACCGGGGGATCATCACCGGCGGGATCATGTATGAGTGCGTGAAGAACGAGGTCCCGTTTGTGCTTGCCGGCTCCATCCGCGACGACGGTCCGCTTCCGGATGTGATCACGGACGTTGTGGAGGCGCAGGACGCCATGCGCCGGCATATCCATGGTCTCTCGATGGTGGTGATGGTTGGAACACTCCTCCACTCGATTGCCGTCGGGAACTGCCTCCCCTCATACGTCAAGACCGTCTGCGTCGATATCAACCCCGCATCGGTGACGAAACTTATGGACCGGGGCACGACGCAGGCGATTGGCGTCGTGAGCGACGCAGGGACGTTCCTCCCGTTGCTCTGCGAGCAACTTGAAGAACTGGAGAGGAGTCAGCGGGTAAGCGGCATGCAGTAGGGCTCTTCCTGCTCAAGCACAAATTCCCACTCTTCTTTGCAGCCGCACTCCATCTCTGCAAGAGCGCGCAGGAGACCGGCGTCGTTGTTCAGCGAGTAGTCAGCAATCCCCTTCACTATCGGGCTATCGCAGGCGCCACAGTTGTGCGGGCCGCGCATCTGCCCGCCACCGACGGGATCGCAGAAAACATGCACCGGCGACTGAATCAGGACGTCCAGGACGCTCCAGAGGTATGGCGGCCGGTAGGCGTGCTCTCTCCAGAGGCGCTCGACTTCGGTCCTGCTCTGGACAGTGCAGAGGTTCATGGAGATGCTCTCGACCAGGGGGGCGAGATCCCTGATGGACCGGATCATGTCATCACGCGCCTCGCGCTCCGTCAGGAACGGCGGTTTCATCAGCAGATAGGCCTTCACGCCCGCGCCGGCGGCGTGCGCAGTCTCTGCGGCGCGGAGGAAATCGGCGTAGGTGAACCCCTTGTCTATGCACTTCTCCCGGATCAGATCGTCTGTGGTCTCAAGACCCATGGCGATTGTGAGCGGCATGGCCCGGGTGCCGGTATCGATCTCCTCGCGGAACTCGCGAACCCCATCGGCCTCGACGTATTCCGGCCGTGTCTCGACTATCAAGGCCTTGCCGCGGAACGCCTCTGCAACAGCGTGCCGGGCGGCCGGTGGAACCTCCCTGGCATCAAAGAAACTGCCGGAGGTGAATACCTTTACCAACTGGTAATCGTCGTCGGAGAAGTTCTCTTTCACCCAGCGAACCTGGCGGATGATCCGTTCGGCAAGTTCGGCCCCGGCGAGATCCTGGTAACGCTCGTGCCTGTAGCCGCACATCCGGCAGCGGTTCCAGGAGCAACCTCCGCTTCGAAAGATCACCGTCAGCGTATCCAGGATCCGGCCCTCGTGCCGGTCTTTCCCGCGCCAGGAGGCCAGCGGTTTCTCGGTTAAATGGGATAGCATTATACCTCATATCCGTTGATCTAATGGTATGAAAAGGATCGCATTGCTGGCGCTCATCGCCGCGGTGGTGCTAATAGCACCTTCATCGGCCGCATATGTCTCCATCAGCGCACCCCAGGAGATTTACGTCGGCGACCCGCTCGTTGTCGTGGGTACCTCGACGATAGAGGGGCAGCCGAAACCCTCGCTCAGCCCCGGGTTCAGTACCGAGATCGTCCTTTATTACGCTCAGTACGCCAAGCGCGAGATCGAGCGGAAGACGATCGTCGTCCAGGAAGACGGTACGTTCACCGCGACCTTTGAGACTGAGGGGCTCGAACCGGGACGCTACTCGATCGAGATCATCGACCCCACGAAGACCACGTTTGGAGGCAGTTCAAAGACGCAGCAGCTGGTTACCCTGATCGACCGGTCGGGGATGATCACAATAGACTCCCCCCTCACCCAGGAGTTTGACGGCACCCTTGATATCCGGGGTTCCATCGCTGACCTGGGGGATGCGGGGGTGCAGGTCAGGGTTGAGCATGATGGCTTCATAGTCTACGGACCTACCTATCTTGCAACCGACAAAAATGGGGCGTTCTCGGCGGAGGTGCCAATCTCTGCCGGGGGCACCTACGAGGTCACCTTTTACGACGCCAGGGGCTACATCGGCAGCCGTGAGTTTGTTGTGGTTGGTGCACCGGAACCAACGGCAACCGGGGTGATCATCTCCGCAACCGCTCCAGCCAGCCGTTCTGCTCCCGCCTACTTTGAGGTTGAGACCCGGAGCGGGAGTGTGTCGATCACGACCTCGTCCGGGATCGACTGGGTTATCGAGTACATCGATGAGAAGAATGTGCGCCATAAGGTCAACGAGAAAGGCATGCTTGAGCCAGAAAAGGTGGAGATCGCTGCCGGGGGCGGCACGATCTACCTGAAGGTTTATCCGCTGAGTTACAGCGATAACACAACGGTGCAGATCTTTGCCGCGAATGCCGAGGCGGTCAGGGTGAGCCGGGCGGCGCCAGGCCTCTTCGGGGACGCAACCCCAACACCCACACAGTCAACGCCGCTCCCGCCGATCCTTGCACTCCTCGCCATTTTTGTTGTCGTCCTCGCCAGGAGGGGATGAACAACCTTTTTTTGTGCGCTGCCCAATAGGTTAAGGCAGGCCGGGATAGTCTAGTCCGGTAAGGCGGCGGCCTTGAAAGCCGCTGGTGCTCTGCACCTCGGGAGTTCAAATCTCCCTCCCGGCGCTGATTTAAGATCCCACCATTTCGGGTGGGTGGTTTACAGAATCTTCTCTCCTGCCCTTGACCCGGGCGTGCACTCGTAGACCTCCCGGATCTTCATGATGAGCAGGGTCTTTGCCGGTGCCTTTGCCATCTTCGACCGGACGGTAAACTGCATCTTTTCAAACTCCGGGCCGCTCGTCCTGATCTCGACATCGCCCTTTATCTGGAAGCAGCCCTTTGTCTCCGGTCCCCAGATGTAGATGGCAACCCTGGGGTTCTCCTGGACGTTTGCAAGCGTCTTCTTCATGTAGTTGTCCGCTATCCAGATAGTCTCATCATCGACAATCTCCACAAACGCGATCGGTACCACGTTCGGCCATCCCTCTTTTGACGCAGTGGCGACGGGATAGGCCTTCATTGTGCGAAAAGCCGCTTTCATTTCTTCAGTTAGTGCAACCATCGTCTCTCACAGGTATACACTCTCGACTACACATATATAAATAAGATCCATCCTGAGATGGGGGGGCAGAGGATGGCCATCAAACCGGTGGACTCCTGATATCCTCAAATACGCCCTGTGAAAGGGGCGGGCAAGTGTCTGGCGATTGTCCCGGAAGCCGTGCACGGGGACGAGGATCTCGGTGAGGGTGATCACATTGACGGCGGTGGGATGCTCCCTCGTGGCATTCTATCGATGGCAAACTGCAAATCAAGAGAGGGCCGATGGAGGGGCGGGAAAGGATTTGCCATCAGACCCGGACAAAATTTGGGAGCGAGGCGTGGAGACTCTCGTTCACCGACCCCCCTATCTCCGGAATAACGCCTCACAAAACCCTGCTTCGCACCCACCCGTCGCGGGGTAGTTCACCGATGGAGCAGGGAATAAGAGAAAAACCGCACCATATCAGGGATCGCCGGCCGCCAGAGACACCGTCTTTTCGCAGCAGAGCGTCTCCCGGACCTCCCGGATGGGACAGCGGTCGCAGAGCGGCGACTTCCTGCAGATGGTCTTTCCCAGGTGCACGATCTGGGCATGGTAATCGTTGAAGAGCTCCACATCGGGCTCCAGGTTCTCCGCGAAAAGACGTTGCGTCCGATCGTAGGATGCGTCTTCCGGCAGCAGACCATAGCGCGAGAATACCCGCCGGGTATAGGCGTCGACAACAAAGACCGGTTTTTCGCAGGCATACAGAAGGATGGTATCCACCGTCTCCTTCCCGAGACCGCGGATGGCAAGCAGGCGCCTGCGCAGTAGATCAGTATCAACGGCCGCCATCGCCCCCGGGTCTGCCGCGAACTCTGCAACGTAGACCCGGGAGAACTCCCGGATCCGTTCCGCCTTCTGGTTGTAGTAGCGGGATGGGACGATCAGGCGGGCGATCTCAGAGGTCTCTGCCGCGGCAAGGGCGTGGGGGTCAAGCAACCCCGCCTCATCCAGGTTCCGAACGGCCTGCGCCGCGTTCGTCCAGGAGACGTTCTGGGTGAGGATGGCCCCGATCATAGTCTCAAAAGGTGTCTCTGCGGGCCACCAGTGCTGGTGGCCAAACGCCGAACGGAGGGCGTTGTAGATAACAAGGAGATCATCAGTCAGGTTAATTCTCATCATAGCCACCACCGTCCTGCAGCGATCGGCATCTGCCAGTCCGTCCCGAACGCCCGGCCGGTCACACGGATCCCGGGCGGGGCCTGCCGGCGCTTGAACTCCGCCAGTTCAACCATCCTGACAACCTTCCGGACGGTCTCTGGCGGGTAGCCGGCAGCGATGATATCATCAGGCGACTCGAGTCGATCGATCCAGCGCTCCAGGATCGCATCCAGGAGGTCGTAAGGCGGAAGGGTCTCCTGATCCACCTGCCCGGGCCGGAGTTCCGCAGAAGGCGGCTTCTCGAGGACGCGCTGCGGGATGACCGGACGCCGGGCGTTCAGCCAGCGGGCAACCCGGTAAACCATCCCCTTCGGGAGATCGGCGATAACGGCAAGCCCGCCTGCCATGTCGCCATAGAGTGTGCAGTAACCCACCGCGATCTCCGATTTGTTCCCGGTCGCAAGGAGCATTGAACCAAACTTGTTCGCAAGGGCCATCAGAACCGTCGCCCTGATCCTGGCCTGGAGGTTCTCCTCGGTGGTGTCCGGGGGCATGCCGGAGAATACACCGGCAAGCCTGGAAGAGAAAGTCTCCATCATCGGGGTTATCGGGATGCAGCATCTCCGGATTCCCAGGTTATCCGCAAGTTGTTCTGCATCCTCTATGTTAGCAGCGGAGGTGTAGGGAGAGGGTAAAAGCACCCCCAGGACGTTCTCCGGCCCGAGCGCACTGGCTGCGACGGCGGCCACAAGCGATGAGTCGATCCCGCCGGAGATGCCTATGATGACCGATCTAAACCCGCATTTCCGGACATAGTCCCGTGTACCGAGAACCAGAGCACGCCAGATCTCTGATTCAGGCAGATACTCGTCGGCGGCGACAGCCTGCGGCGCAGGGTTGTCGAGATCCGCGGTCACGATGTCGGCATCAAACGGCGCACCGCGGGCAACGAGCGTTCCCCGGGCGTTAAAGACGACGCTCCGGCCGTCAAAGACCAGGTCGTCGTTTCCCCCCACAGAGTTTACAGACGCGATCGCGACCCCGTGCTCACGGGCAAACCTCGATAACGCCTCCTCGCGCAGGCGCCCTCTCCCTGCGGCAAACGGCGATGCGACCGGGTTAACGATCACGTCCGGCATCGGGCCCTCGTAGCAGATACTCTCACCGATGACCACGCCGAGGGTCTTTCCGCCAAAGCGGATGAACGGGATCTCTCCGCCCGCAGGCTCAAAGTAACGATCCTCATCCAGGACGCCGGGAGAGATGGAGGGTTTTCGGAATATCTCTGCGACCTCCCCCTCCCTGATAAGAGCGGCGGCGTTGAAGGCCGGGCGGCCCGTGCCGGCTGGATTCGCTATCGGGAGGCCGATGATGACCGGCGGTGCACCGGCGAGGCTTGCAGCAAGTTCATCCAGTGCAGAGAGGGCTCGCGCAGCAAACCCTGGCCGCAGCAGCAGATCCCGAAGGGGGCACCCCGTCAGGGAGAGTTCCGGTGCGACGATAACGTCCGGTCGGTCCCGTGCCGCTTCCCGGGCACCTGCCGCTATCCGCCCGGCGTTCCCTGCAAGATCGCCGACAACGGTATTCACCTGGAGTAGTGAGACCTTCATGACAGCTCCCGGCTACATCTGATCAGTAATGGCAGAACAAACGGCATATGTCTTTGGCCTCGATCCAGCGAAACGGCATGTGCGGCCGCCGCACCCATCGCCCACACCGATCAGATGCCTTTTATGCGCGAAGATCATAGCGCCCTGTGAGAACATGCAGAGAGCATACCATGGAATGATGTTGAGGATTCTCCGGGGGTGGGCGGGCTGAACTCCCGCCGCCATTGGAGAACTGGAGGAGAGACACATCGTCTCCTCCTGCTCGCTGTATCGGTTATTGTCGTCTTTGCCGTAAACGTTGCCGGCCTTCTTTCAGGCATCTTTACCGTCCTCCCGCACCTCTTCTACCTGCCGATAGTCCTCGGTGCCTACTGGTACCCCCGCCGTGGCGTCCCATTATCGTTTGGCCTGGCCGCCGGATACCTGGCAACAACCATCTTTTTTGCCGGTCTGGATATGGGGCTGCTCATCCAGACTCTTGCACGCGCGGTGGTGTTTGTCGCCATAGGCGCCGTCATATCACTCCTCTCGCTCCGGTTGCGGGAGCAGGAAGAGCGCTACCGCGGCGTCTTTGATAACTCTGAGGCCGGAACGTTTATCGTTGCATCCGGGGTTGACGGGCCGCGCATCGAGGAGGTCAACTACGTTGGCGCCTCGCTCCTTGGCTCCACTATAGATGACCTGACCGGAAAACCCATAACCCTGTTCTTTGGCGATCCCGCTCTCTGGGAGCGCCTGGAGGCAGATAGCGACCGGAGAGGCGCTGTCTACGGGTTTGAGACAACCCTGCGCCGAACCGATGGGGAGACCATACGTGCGCTTGTTTCTGCAGGCCGACTGCAGGGAGGGCGGATCGTCCTCACGCTCATCGATATAACAGCCCTTAAGACCGCCGAGGAGACGCTCCGCCGGACAAACGCCAAACTTAACATGCTCGGGAGACTCACTCACAGGGATCTTGCTGCAGCGGTCTCGCAACTCCTGGCGCAGATCACGCAGGGAATGCGGCATTTTGACGATCCTGCGTTTCGCCGCTACCTTGAGGAGCTGGAGGAGAGCGCCCGGGTTGTTCAGCGCCGGGTGGAGATCACCCGCGACTACCAGGATCTTGGTCTCCAGCCGCCAGACTGGCAACCGGTGCAGGAGGTGATCCGGCGGGCGATGTCGTGTCTGCTGATACCGCCCGAGGTATCCGTCCGCTGCTGGGTGGAACGGCTTGAGGTCTTCGCCGACCCCATGCTCGACCGTGTCTTCTCAAACCTGATCGAGAACGCCATCCGCCACGGAAAGACGGTATCCTCGGTTGTCATCACCTACCAGATCCTGGATGACGGGCTTGCAATCTACGTTGAGGACGATGGCGTGGGCGTTCCCCCGGAAAAGAAAGAGCGTATATTTGATTATGGCGTCGGCATTGATGGGGGTCTAGGTCTCTTTCTGGTCAGGGAGATCCTCGCCATCACAGGTATAACGATCCGGGAGACGGGAACACCCGGTGAGGGGGCAAGGTTTGTGATCCACGTGCCGCCGGGCGGATACAGGATAACCTGAAAGGAGGAGAAGATGTTTCCAAAAGTGCTCATCCCTACAGACCTCTCTGCGGCCTCCGCCACCGTTGTGGAAAGGATCGCCGAGGTCCCTGGCGTTCGCGAGGTCATCCTCTTCCATGCCCTGAGGTCATCGACCGGCCTCTCGCCTGCCGATGAGGAGACGCTTCAGCGGATGCAGGAAACCGTGCAGCGCCAGGGGTACCCTGCCGTTGTGGTGGTGGAAGATGGTATGGCGGGCGTCCCGGCACGGATCCTCCAGACTGCCACGGAGAGGGACGTGGACCTGATCGCCATGGGCGTTCGCGATCCGGGGCTGCTCCGAAACCTCTTCTCCGGAAACGTTGCGGCTACCGTGCTCAGGGATGCCCATGTCCATGTCCTGATCCTCCCGCAGTCGGCGAGAAGGGGGCCGCCCCTGGGGGCGCGGCTGCTGGTGCCGACCGACCTTTCTGACCCGGCGCCTGAGATCCGTTCGCTCCTGCGGGAATCTGATGGGGAGGGGATGGCGGTCCTCCTCCATGTTATAGAACCGGGGCGGACAGAGCAGGAGGCGCGCGACCAGCTCGAGGCGCTAAGGGCAGAACTCGCACCCCTGCGGCGCGATGTCGAGGTGATGGCACGCACAGGCGATCCGGCGCGCACAATCTGTGCCGTGGCCGAGGAGATCGAGGCCTCCATGGTTGTTATCCCGCGCATAGGCAGACGTGACGCAGCAGGGGCGGCCACGCTCGGGAGTGTCACTGGAGCTGTTATAGGGTGCGTAAAAAGACCGTTGCTCGTAATCGCCATCTCAATACACGTCCAGATCGAGACCCGGGAACTGAGGAGCGAAGAGTTTGGGCTTGCTGAGGAGATCTGGGAAGACTATCATGGGTTGAAGGCCGATCCGAAGACGGATCGTATATTCGGGGTCTTTGCCGACGGCAGGCTGGTCTCGGTCGCCAGGTGCCGCCGGCACCCGGACGGCTACGAGGTAGACGGTGTATTCACGCCGGTAAGGTTCCGGGGCAGGGGTTATGCGCGGCGCGCGATGGACGCGCTCGTCGAGGCCTGTCAGCATGACACCCTCTACATGCACGCGGTCAGGAATCTTGTTGACTTCTATGGGAAGTACGGGTTTGTCTCGATACCGGAGAGTGAGCTCCCGCCGACCATCAGGGGGAGGTACGCGTTTGCTCTGGGCGAGATGGAGGGGGCAAACGTCCAGCCGATGCGCCGTCCACCCGTCCGGTTCATGCGGTAAGCAGGACGAACCGGAGAGGCTGCCTCCCTCCCCTCCCCCCCTGCACCTCACCGGAAGATCCTCCTCACCCACAGAACAGAACAGGCAACCATATAATATCACGTGAGAGCACCAGGGGATACATAATGCTAATAGGAATACTCGCCGACACCCACGACAACCTTGAGAAGGTGGATGCGGCCGTAAGATCTCTGAACGCGAAAGGAGTGGAGATGGTGCTCCACGCCGGGGATTACGTCTCCCCGTTTGTCATTCCGCGGTTTGCCAGCCTGCAGTCGCCGATGATCGGCGTCCTCGGGAACAACGATGGCGACCATAGACTCCTTCAGAGACGGTTTGAAGAGCACGACCGATTCAGCCTGCGGGGACGTTTCGCCTGCATCAGCGCCGATGGACTGGCAATAGGGCTGCTTCATGGCGATGACCACGAACTCCTCCAGGCGCTCATCACGAGAAAGGTGTTTGATGTCGTCGTATACGGTCATACCCATCAGGCAGAGGTCAGGAGTCTCCCGGGGACGCTTGTCATCAACCCGGGGGAGGCCTGCGGTTACCTGACCGGCCGGTCGACCGTTGCCGTGCTGGACACCGTGACCCGGAGCGTCGAACTGCTCACACCCGGACACGAAGAGCTGTAGAAGGGTGGTGTATCCCGGCAGGAGGCAAAGACGCGGCTGTAGCGGCAGCAGCAAGAACATATATGTGGTCTCGCAGGTTACCGCCATAAGAGGGCTACACACCATGGAGATCGTTAAGATACCCAACATGGACAGGGCGGAGTATGACAAACTCATCGAGGAGGGGTTTCTCAGCCGTATCGCATTTCAGGGCGCCAAATACCCCTATATCGCCCCATTCCTGTATGTCTTTGATGGAAAGTTTCTATATTTCCTGGCAACCAAATACGGCAGGAAGAACAACCTTTTCCGGCAGCACCCGTACGTATCTGTCGAGATCGAGAAGTATTCAAGCGACCTCTCCTGCTACACTTTCGTGACGATGCAGGGCTACCTGGTTCAGGTCGAGGATGCGATCGAGAAGAAGATCATCCGGGAGAAGTTCGTGGAGATGATCGGAAAACACAACCTCTCACGCAACATTCTTGCGGCGCTCGGCCACATGCCCGAGGAGCCGATCGAGGCGATCGCCTCCGAGGAGCGCTCAAACATATGGAAACTGACCGGCGTGAAGGATATAGTTGCCTTAAAAAACCTCTGAGACCATTGGTTGAGGGAGCGCGAAATGCCCCCCGACGCGTTCACTTCACCGACCCCTCCATCATCGTCCCCAGGCGCTATAAACCCCTGCGCGCAACAAGTTTCTGTATGGAGGATTTCACGGCGTGATCCACATAAGCGAAGGCTGGGACGACCTTGCCGCAGCGCTCATAGAATCGGGTCTCAGAGAGAGCGTCTACATCATGGGGGCGACGGACACCGGAAAGACAACGCTCTGCCGCTACCTTCTCAGTCGGACGTCAGCACACGTGCGGACGGGCTGCGTCGACTGTGACACAGGGCAATCCTGGATCGGCCCGCCGACAACCGAGGGGATGACCATCCACCCTCGTCCCTCAAAACCCGTTCTACGGTTTGTCGGTTCGACCTCACCCCGGGGCCACCTCGTCCAGACACTCACCGCGGCAAAACGCCTCGCCGAGTGGGCCTTGAAAGACGGTGCCCGCATAACCCTGATCGACTCCCCCGGGCTTGTCCATGGCGGGGTGGGCATCGAGTTCCAGATCCAGATGATCGACCTCCTCCGCCCCGATCATATCGTTGCTCTCCAGCGCGGCCGGGAACTTGAAGGGGTGCTTGCAAACTTCGCGCGCCACCCCACCATCCAGACTCACCGGTTCCCCGTCTCCACCGCGGTCCTCCCGCGGACGGCAGCCGAACGGCGGCGTTACCGCGAAGAGCGGTTCACCGCCTATTTTGCCGGCGCGCAGGTGCAGGAGATCGCGCTCCGCGAGCCGGGGTTACAGGGGAGGGTGCCCGATCCGGAGAACCGATCGGGGGTTGCCGGACGGCTGGTCTCCCTCAACGACCCGGAGAACTTTGTCATAGTCCTAGGGATCGTCAGCGAGTTCGACCCAAAAGGGCGCACTCTTACAGTCTTCGCCCCGCCATTCGACACAACCTCCGTCGCATCCGTTCGGTTCGGTTCAGTTTCCCTTGACCTCGAGGCGCCGCCTGGAACGATGGAGTGTCACAGGTTTGAGGCCTCTACGCAGGGACAAACGAGAGCCAGACCGCATACACCACCGCCTGGGCTATTGTGAGCGGGACGCCGACCCGCGCGAACCTGGCAAACGTCAGCGTCTCACCTTCACGCTCCGCCCCCTGGATTATGATGACGTTGCTTGCCGCCCCCAGGATCAGCATGTTTCCGGCGATGGTGCTGCCGGCCGCAAGCGCCATCATCCCCACGGTGGACGCTCCCGCATGGGAGAGAACCGGGAGGAAAAGGGCGACAAACGGGACGTTCGATATGAACTGAGATACTATGACGCCCAGCGCGATGATGACCGACACAGCGCCCGGATCGAGCGACCTCCCCTCAACCAATGGCTGAAAGACGCCCGACTCCCAGACGCTCGCCGTAAGGACGAACAGAGCAGCGAAGAAGACCAAAGTCGGCCAGTCGATCCGGCGGAGGATCTCAAACCGGCGCCTGCTCCCTATAAGTATGGGGATGGCCGCAACCGCCGCGATCCAGGTCAGAGGGATCTCAACGTCCGGGACGAGCATGACGACAGCGACCCTGACGACGATCATGATCACGAGCAGGACGAGCGAAAGACGGGTAAGGGCCGCAAGAACCGGGTCATGGATCTCCTCCTCACAGTGGGCGAGTTGACCTGCTGATTTAAATTCATCGGGGAACGCCTGGCGGAGAAACCAGTATGTAAGCAGGAGTGAGATCACCGTAGGGATGCCAAGATAGAGCGGAAAAGTGATGAACGGGTTTGTAACACCGCCCGAGAGCGCGATGAGGAGGTTCTGCGGGTTCCCGATGGGGCTTGCAACACTCCCGGTTGTTATGGCGAAAGCAAGCGTGAGCAACAGGAGTTCCGCTGATATACCGTGCCGCCGTGCGAAGTAGAGCATCAGCGGGGTGCCAACGACCGCCAGGGTGTCGTTCATCAGGAGCGCCGAGAGGCCCCCCGCGCCGATGAGGATGAGGAAGACCAGGCTTCCGACTGATTCCGCCCGACAGAAGAGGCGAACGGAGAGGTGGTAGAGGTAACCGCTCGTCGCGAGCGCCTCACCGAGAATGAACATAAAAAAGAGGAAGAGCATCACATCGGTGTTGATGGATGCAAGCGCATCGCCCGGCGTGATCGATCCCGTCAGCACTACCACAACCGCGCCAATGAGCATCACCTGCCAGATCCGGAGGTCGACGCTCCCGATCCTCCGGACAGCGATCAGGATGAAGACGATGATGAGAACGATAAGCGGTATAAATGTGCCCATGGTATCATCGGGAGATGAGAACTCCGCGCTATCGATAGGTTTGCGTGCGGCCCTGAAGAAGGACTGCTCCGAGGTCACTCCACCATGATCAGGGTAATCCAGAGCAGAAGGGCAAACAGCAGCACGATCAGGGCGGCCGACCGCTTCATGTAACGCTGAGCAATCGCCCGGTCGCGGCTGCTCCTTGGCCTGACCTTCAGCATGGCCACAGCCAGAAGCGCACCGACGATCAGCCCGACAACCTGCCCGCCAACCAGGAGCGCAGAGGCTATCAGGCTCGGCGGCTGGATCACAAGAACGATACCCATCACGGCCATCGGCGGTATGATGGCGGCAGCGATGGCAACACCGGCAATCACCTCCGAAGTGCCGCGATTGAACGCCAGCACCGCCGCAAACCCGAGGAGAACCGCCATGAGGGTGTATATTGGGTTCACCACAACCCGTGAAGCGATCTCTGCAGTCAGGGTGAGGGGTATGACGAGGTTTATCAGGAATGCGGCAACTGCAGAGAGGGCAAAGACGCTCAGGAGCAACGCCGCGAGGACTCCAAGGCATCGCAGAGACTCCCGGACCATACCGAGAGCAGCATAGATGCTGAAGCCGTAGATCGGGCCTATGATCGGGGAGAGCAGCATCGCCCCGATGATGATCACAGGGTTGTTGAGGAGCAGCCCGGAGAGCGCGATCAGACCGGCAATGGTGGTCAGCGCCAGTTTCTCAAGGTCGAGTTCCCCATAAGGCCTTATACTGTCGAGCAATTTCTCGACCGGTGTCTTCTCCTCTTTCTTCTCTATGTTCTTCACGGCGCGCTTGAGGCGGGAGGAGATGACAAACTCGGGTGTGGACACCTCGATCAGGTTCTCGTTGTAGCGGAGATCGAGAACGTTCTGGATCTTTTCAATCAGATCATCCAGGTGCTCATCGGGCGCGTATATGGTGAACACGTAGACATCCTGGAGGAGGATCTCGGTGTAGTGAACCCCCTCCAGAGCTTCCTTTACTTTCTCATAGCCGTCTTTTCGTACGTGGACGACAATCTTCTTCATACGCCTGCTCCACTGATCCAAATCTACCGAATTGGAGCGAATCCCCTGAAATTGATCCTATAACCGGTCAATTGACCAGATACGTGGGATTTATGCATTGTTAGCCGATCAAGCCCGATCTCGGTAGCACGAGACCATCGCACGCTTATTTAAGGCGAAAGACCTCCCCATTTTTACCCGTAACCTTTGCAGGGCCTTTTAGCCACGGATCGGTGCGATCCCGGCAACACCACTCTGTATGACGGGTACAATGATCGCGGATGATGTTAATCCTTCGCGGTTGTGCTTAAGGGATGATGCGGGGAGGCCGTCAGATCAACGATCGGAGGTGTGAACACGCCACATTTTCCCGGTAATACGCATCGGGATTATCAAATCCGCTCACCTATAAACGTTCCTCGTCGACCACCCCCCCTTTCCGGCCGTTCACGCGGGCTTTCGGGACCTCCCGTTCACTCCATTTAAGGTTTACGCTGCGATCGCCCTTCTTCGCACCCCGGGGTCACTCAGGGTTGACCTCGATGCTCTCCCCCGGCGAGAGTAACGCGACCCGGATCGGCGTCGTCCGCTCGATCGTCTTCTTGAACTCATCCAGGTTCTGCTGGATTGCAGGGAAGGTGTTGTAGTGCATCGGGATCACCAGTCTCGCCCCGATGTAGCGCGCCGCGATCATCGCCTCCTCCGGCCCCATCGTGTAGCACCCCCCCACAGGAAGGAGCGCCACATCCGGTCGGTAGAGGTCGCGGATAAGCTGCATATCCGAGAAGAGCGCAGTATCCCCGGCGTGGTAGACGCTGATCCCGTCCATCGTGATGACGAAACCCGCGGGTGCACCGCCATAGAACCCGGGGGCGTCACCATCCAGTCCGGATGAGTGGAGCGCAGGCGTCATCGTAAAACGGACACCATCGACGGTGATGCTGCCCCCGATGTTCATCGGTTCGGCAGGAACGCCTTTAGTCGTCAGGTAGTGCGCAAGTTCAGCGATGGCAACCGTCTTTTTCTTCAACCGCACTGCGATGCCCAGGTGATCTGCATGGGCATGCGTCACGGCAACCATGTCAGGTTCCGTGCGGAGCGCGCCTTCCGGCATGAAGGGATCGATGAGGACACGCTTTGATCCTTCCAGCAGAAAACACGCATGACCAACCCAGTTTAACCTCATGAAGAAGAGATCGATCCGGAGACTAAAAAAGGTTCAGTGAAGAGGGCAGGGGGTCAGAACTCACCCATGTCGATCGCTTCGGTGATATCGATCGCCTCGCTCAGGCCATCGTTCGCGACACCGCGCGTCATCGCCTCGGAAAGATCCCGGTCCTCCATCACATCCCTGATCCGTTCCAGGTAGGGATCGAGCGTGGTATCGCTCCTCTGCTCGATCACGTGGCGGTACTCACGGAGAGTCGATGGGCTTACATTGAGCTCCTCGCTGATCTCTTTCAGAGTCTTGCCGGACTCAAGGAGTTTCAGCAACTCCTCCTGGTCAAATGGCATCTTGAAGTCAAGGTCCCTGAAGAGTTTGAGGCGGACCCTGGCACGTGCCACGGTCTTGCTCAATTTCTCGTCGCCCAGCGCCCTGGCTATCTCGGTGTCGTTCATACCGTCGTAGTACGCAACCACAAGTTTTGCGAGCTGCCGCGGGGTGAGTTTGGTCTTAAAATAACCCCGATCGAGTATCTCACGCATGATCAGGGCAATCTCGCGCTCAACAGCATCACGATCCCGCAGTGTTCCATGAACCTTTCTCATCGGTTCGACGATTGCTTTCTTGTTTGTTATTGTTGTAAAAAGCTCCAGGAGCTGCCGCTTGCGGGTGTCTTCTGCCATGTCCATCTCCCTAACTTCTGTAAATCCGCTGTCCGGTCAATGACGTTACCCATGATAACCCGGATATATACTTTGTCCCACCCCTCTGGGTGCAATGTTCCCTACATTACAACCTTTAGCATTTAAAACTTGTCATATACCCCTCAAAACGGGAGATTTTCTACTGTATGTAGCCCGCCCGGACTCACGATCGGATCTGTCCAGGCAAATGGAAACACAGATGTTCGTCCCCCTCCCTGCCTCTGTGAGAACACGTCTCAGGTGCTGGAAAGCCCATTCTTTATTAGCACCACCATGCAACTTTACTGTAAGACTATGGCCGAGACAAGCGATATTTACGAGAAAGTCATGGATGTTGCCAGGAGACGCGGTTTTGTCTGGCCGTCATCCGAGATCTACGGGTCGGTCGCCGGGTTTATCGATTACGGCCCGCTCGGGGCGATGCTGAAGAGAAACATCGAGAACCTCTGGCGCTCATTCTACGTTTTCCAGGAAGGCTACTATGAGATCGAGTGTCCCACGATTGGAACAGAGGCCATCTTTGTCGCATCCGGCCATGTGAAAGAGTTCGCCGACAAGATGGTTCAGTGTCCGCACTGCGGCGAGTACCTCCGCGCTGATCACATTGCGCAGGAGCACGGGATCGAGAACGCCGGCACCCTTTCGGCGGAAGCCCTTCAGGCAGCGCTCCGCGGCCTGCCATGCCCCTCCTGCAATGAGGTCCTGGGCGAGGCAGGCGTCTTTGCGTTCAACCTCATGTTCCAGACGACCATCGGCCCGGGGTCGCAGAGGAAGGGTTACCTCCGGCCGGAGACCGCCCAGGGCATATTCACCGATTTTCCCCGGCTCCTCCGTTTCTACCGGGACAAACTTCCTTTTGGCGCCGTCCAGATCGGGAAATCCTACCGCAACGAGATCTCACCCCGCCAGGGCATGATCCGGCTGCGAGAGTTCTCCCAGGCGGAGGCCGAGATCTTTGTCCACCCCGACGAGAAGAAGCATCCCTCATTTTCCCGATACGCGGATTATGCCGTGCCGCTCCTCACCATCGCAGGGCAGGTGGAGAACCGCGAACCTGTCACGATGACTATGCATGCTGCTGTGGACGATGGGCTGATTGCAAACGAGTATGTCGCCTACTACATCGCGCTGACACACCAGATCCTGACCTCTATCGGTATCGATCCCGCGAAGGTCAGGTTCCGCCAGCACCTGACAGAGGAACGGGCGCACTACGCGGCCGACTGCTGGGATGCCGAGGTCTATTCCGAACGTTTCGGCTGGGTTGAGGTTGTAGGGATCGCCGACCGCACCGACTACGACCTGCGCTCCCACGCGGAGCACTCCGGCACATCGATGACAATCTTCGTCCCCTACGACGAGCCCCGTCTGGTCAAAAAGCGCCGGATAGTGCCTGACATGGGCGTGATCGGCCCCAGGTTCCGCGAGAAGGCAAAAGCCATTGTGGAGGCCCTGGCGGTCTCGGAGCCGGGAGAGGACGGCGCGCGGATAACCCTCGACGGTGAGGAGATCTTCATACCCGCCGACCTCTACCAGGTCCGCGAAGAGATGGTGGAGGTCAGGGGTGAAGATGTGATGCCCCATGTCATCGAACCTTCATACGGCATCGACCGGATGATCTATGCCGCCCTCGAGCATAGTTACGCCGAGGATGAGGTCGATGGCGAGATCCGGCGTGTGTTTCGATTCCCGCCGGCGGTTGCGCCCATCCAGGTTGCGGTCTTCCCCCTGATGAACCGCGATGGCCTTGATACAATCGCCCGCAGGATCGCAGAGGCCCTGCTGCAGCACCGCATCCTTGCCCAGTATGATGATTCCGGTGCAATCGGGAGGCGTTACAGGAGACAGGATGAGGTCGGGACGCCTTTTGCCGTCACAGTCGATCACGATACCCTGGAGGACAACACTGTAACCATTCGAGACCGAGACAGCATGGAGCAGGTCAGGGTGACGATCGAGCGGTTGCCCGGGACACTCTCTGGCCTCATCGCCGGCAAGATTAAGTTCCACGAACTCAAGGCATGAAATACGTCTCCCACCCGCTGATCCGGCCACAGAGCATCGAGGAGCGGCGCTACCAGATCTCAATCGCCCTGAGGGCGCTGGATATGAACACAATGGTCGTCCTCCCGACGGGACTCGGGAAGACCGCCGTAGCGCTCATAGTTGCAGCGTCCCGACTCTACTCCCACCAGGGGAAGGTGCTCGTGCTTGCGCCAACAAAACCTCTGGTCGAGCAGCACCTCCGGTTCTTCAGGCAGCACCTGCTCTTATCAGAAGGCACCGAACCGGAGGAGACGGATTTTGCTATGTTCACCGGGGCCACCCCCCCGGACGAACGGGCACAGGCCTGGGAGAAGTGCCGGATCTGTTTTGCCACGCCGCAGGTGATCAAGAACGACTGTCTGGCAGGGAGGTACAGCCTCACCGATGTCGTGCTGCTGGTCGTGGACGAGTGCCATCGGGCGGTCGGGAACTACGCTTACGTCTTCCTGGCCGATCACTACTGCAACACGGCGAAGAACCCGCTGGTTCTTGCGATGACCGCTTCCCCCGGGGGTGACCCGCTGAAGGTGCAGGAGGTCTGCAACAACCTGCACATCGAGGCGGTCGAGACACGGGTGGAGACCGATGAAGATGTCCTCCCCTACATCCACGAGCGCGAGATACACTACATAGACGTCTACCTGCCCCCCGAACTCCAGGAGGCGCTCGTGACACTGAAGGGGCTTGTGGAATCACGGCTTGAACGACTTGCGAAACTCAATTACCAGGTTCCAAAAGCCGATAAACTCTCAATAAAGGCCTTAAACGCCCTGAATGCCCAGATCCAGCAGCGCATACAGGCACGCGATCCCTCCGGGTTCATGGCGGCATCGCTGCATGCGGAGTGCATGAAACTTCGCCACGCCATATCGCTTGCCGAGACCCAGGGGAGCGAGGCGCTCAAACTCTACCTTGCAAGACTCGGTGCTGAGGGTGCCTCGAGCGCCGGGAGCAAGGCAAGCAAACGGCTTGTCTCGGATCCGGCATACCGGAGGCTGGTCGAGACCGCAGCGGGTTGGAGGGAGGAGCTCCACCCGAAGGTCTCGATCGTCCGCGAACTGGTGGAGGCCCAGCTGGCAGCGCACCCGGAGAGCCGGATCATCGTTTTTGCCACCTACCGCGACACCGTCCAGACCCTGGTCGATACGCTCAGGGCGGCTGGCATCCCCTGCGAACGGTTCGTCGGCCAGGCGTCCAGGGACGCGGAGCGTGGACTCTCGCAGAAGGAGCAGATCGCAACCCTGGCCCGGTTCCGGGCAGGGGAACTGAAATGCCTGATTGCAACATCCGTCGGTGAGGAGGGACTCGACGTTCCATCGACCGATATGGTGATCTTTTACGAGGCCGTCCCCTCGGAGATCCGGAGCATCCAGCGAAAGGGCCGGACAGGGCGGAGCGGCAGCGGCACAATCATCGTCCTGGTGACGAAAGGAACCTCCGATGAGACGTTCCGGTATGTGAGCCAGAACAGAGAACGGGCGATGATGAGGGGCATAAGGAAAATGAGTGCCGCTCCTCCCCATAACCCTGCCACCCGACAGACGGAGATCCTGGCGTTCGCATCGCCGGGGCCGGCGATAACCGTCGATGACAGGGAAACCTCATCCCGGGTTGTCGAGCGCCTGCACCAACTCGGGGCATCGATCGCGCTGGAGCGGCTTGATATTGGGGACTACGCCATAGGGGATAGGATTCTCGTTGAGCGAAAGACGGTGCAGGACTTTGTGACAACCCTCGTCGAACGCGACCTCTTCGGACAGATTCAGGCGATAGCCGATGCCGTACCGCGCCCTGTCCTGATCATCGAGGGGTCTGACGATCTCTACGCGGTGCGAAACATCCACCCGAACGCGATCAGGGGGACGCTTGCCGCCATAATGGTTGATATGGGGGTGGCGCTGATCCGGACGCGTGATCCGGATGACACCGCAGAGACGCTTTATGTCCTTGCACAGCGCGAGGGGGGCGAACGGCGGGAACGGAAGGCGCACCCGAAGAAGTCCTACCGATCGAGTCGCGAAGAACAGGAGTATGTTCTTGCAGCGTTCCCTAACGTCGGTTTAAAGAGTGCAAGGCTCCTCCTTGAGCATTTCGGGTCGCTTAAGGCGGTCATCGAGGCTGAACCGGGGGAACTGATGGCGGTGGACGGGATCGGGGAGAAGACCGCCAGCGCGATATGGGATCTCGCCCACAGACCTTATCTCTGACCCAGTCTTGCGAGCGCCCTCGCGCCCCGCTCGACCGCCTTCATAAGGGTCAGGCAGTCTTCAGCCCTCCGCTCACTCCTGACACGTTCGCAGAGGTGGACGATCGTCCGCTCGATCTCGGCGGCAACCGGGCGCTGCGGCTCCATGGCGGCTGCAGCGGTTTGCGGGATCTGAACGGCGGGGGCAGCTGGTGCGGAGGGCTCGGAGCCCGGATGAGGCTCCTCAGACTCAAGGAGAGGGCAGATGACGCACTGCGTCTCTCCCTTGTACTCAAAAAGGGGGTAGCCGCAGACCTTGCAGGATTTTGCGAGCATCTTCCCTCCTTTGAGGAGATATTCGGCCATGACTTCATCGGCCCGCTCAACCGTCATTTTGCTTAACTCCTTTAATCTATATATGCCTGGATGGCATTAATAATAGAGGGGTTGTTCTCATGGCAAGTCCAGACGAAACAATACAGATCTGCATCCAGATGCTGCAGAATATCAGCGAAGATTCCACCATCCCACGAAATATCAGGCGTGCTGCAGACTCGACAAAATCTGTTCTCCTTGACGAGTCGCAGAGTATAGGTCTTCGTGCCGCAACCGCGATCTCAATGATCGACGAGGTCAGCAACGACCCGAACATGCCCGTCCATGCACGGACAAGGATCTGGGAACTGGTATCTCAACTCGAAACGGTACCTCTTGACTGAATCGTCCACAATTGACTGATTCCGGCAGAATCATAACAGAAAGGGGATTCCCCGGTTTTGCCGGCTGAAACCCGCTATCTGCCCTCCCTTAGCGGTCTTCACCCATGATGGTGATGTGAACGGTGCGCTGGCGCTGCGGCCGCACGTCCAGCTCCAGGAGGACGATCTGCTGCCATGTTCCGCACGCAAGTTTGCCTCCGATGATCGGGACGGTGAGCGATGGGCCGACGATCGCCGCTCTTACGTGCGATCGACCGTTGCCATCGCCCCAGGCAGCATCATGGGCGTAATGGATGCCCTCTGGTGCGATGACCGAGAGCGCACGGCAGAGGTCGGAGAGAACGCCGGGTTCATACTCGATGGTGGTGACGGCAGCGGTCGAACCCGAGACAAAGATGTTTGCAAGGCCTTCACGCACGCCGCTCTCGGCAACTGTCTCAGCGACCGGCGGCGTGAGGTTGACGATCTCCCCCTCGCCGTGTGTATTTACCTGGATTGTCCGGCGGTGCATCATCACTGACACCTCTTTGACATGCTCCGTTGTATCCCGCAACTTGATAAATGCGGCGGGAGCGGCCCTCCTCTGCCCGGGGGGTTGGGACGGCGGGGTGAGCCCGCAAAACCAGTTTGCTCATGGTTTGGTGCCCTCGAATCACCACCGTGGTGAGACGCCTTTTGCGGCTGAACACCCCGCCCCCTCCAGATGGGGCGGGCAAGTGTCTGGTGACAACCCCACGAAAGCCGTGGGCGGGGACGGAGAGAGGTGCTCGGCGATTGCCCGCTCACGCGCACACCCCAAAAAGCCGCCCCGGCCTGAACGTCTTGGTTTGATGGCCGCCGGGGGTCTCAAGGCTATCGCGGCCACAAACCGTATATAGACCGTGCGAACATCACCTCTCCGGAGATGGTGGATGTGCCCTACCGGTGGAACAGCAGAAGAGATGTGGACGAGGCTGTTGTCGTCGTGATGAATACAATGGATTCAGAACATGAGATCGGGGGGTGGTTGATGGAGACCCTTCAGGGTGCGATCAACGACTCCGATCCGGAACTCGTGAAGCACTTCTTCAGCGAACTCGAACAGCACCGACCGGAGGCGCTCCGGTACTTTGCAAAGCCCGAGTTTTGAGCATGACCGGGGGAGAACGCTCTCCCTTTGCCAGCAGCGGAACTGTAGAACAGTCGCCATCGACAAAAGGTGTGGATCCGGTGAGACCGGTCCGCTGCACAAAAAAAACGGATCTTTCATATCGGCCAGCGGCGCATAGGGTATCATGCCCGCAAAAAGCGAGTTTGGCAGAGGATTTATCGTCAACCTGATGCTGCTTTCGCGGCACTTTGGCCTCCCGCCGGAAAGAGCATTCTATGGCGCTGCAGACCACCTGAATGATTTCATCCTCCCGGAACGTTTCAGAGGGACCGAGATCGAGGAACTTGTCGAGCGGCTCCGCAAGGCGGTGATCTGGCACCAGCCCGGTATCATGGATAAAGAGGATGCAGCGGACATAAAACACCTCCTCAACAGGCTTGCGATCGCGATCGACCGCGAACTGGGGATCGCCGAGCCTGACGTGGGGAAGTATGACTGATGAGCGCAGGTGCACCCGCTGATCGAAGGCAGAGAGGCGTCCAGACCTCATGCAGTGATGCGATCTTCTTGTCACTGGCGGGCAGGAGGATAGACGCAAAACCCGAGACCATCAAACCGGTTTGCTCATGGTTCGATCCCCCCGCATCACCACCCCGGTGAGACGCCTTTTGCGGCTGGCCAGCCGCAGCCCCCTCCAGAGGGGGGCAGTCTATGGCGATAGCCCCGTATAGAGTGCCATGGGAGCAGGAACTGGATCCGCATGAGCGTGGTGGTGTAAGGCGATGCCGCCACCCTGGAACTATAATGGAGAGGTTTATCAAACCGCGGTGGATATTGCTTTGATGGCCTCAAAACAGGCATTTCCCCTGAGCCACAGGTATAAGTGTCCATAAACCCAATATATAGTGTGAA
>ERZ795047.1275-NODE-1275-length-27277-cov-12.950077_pt1 | contig 27277 bp, 21 predicted proteins | sample MGYA00375131_ERZ795047 | MGnify/ENA primary metagenome ERZ795047 (study PRJEB30176, sample SAMN05720228) | activated sludge metagenome | isolation source: Anaerobic digester | place: Japan | collected 2015-05-20 ...
TCTATTGTTAAATCGCCCGATACCTGTGAGCCACCTCGTAACTTTGCCATAATATCAAACACCTTCTTGTATGAAATTAGTATGTACTACATTATTCTGTATAATTAGTTTACTTTTATAGTATTTATCAATAAAGCTATCTGCTACTGCAACGCCAGGAATGACAATAAGGTCTCGATACATTGAGTTTACAGGATTTGCATTATCCCATCCCCCTAATTGCAAGTCATATCCGTTTTGAGTAACATAAAAGTTTGCAATGTTCCCTGGGTTATCTGTTAATGACCGTGTATAAGTAAACGCAGGATGTAACTCCTGGATAGTGAGTACCCCATTGTGATGGCGAATTACGACAAGCATCCATTGATATTGTACCGCTGTCCATGCCGTAAAGGTAGTAGTTGCATAATTACCTCCTATACTAGATGCCCAGGTATTTGCTGCGGTATCTTTACCCCACCACGTATAGCCACCACCTACGGTATTGGAATTCCGACCTAAACTTTCTATGTTATACCCTGTACTGGTAGCATTCAGGTAAGTCCCATGCATTTTTTTCCAATACATAATAGTATAATCTGCATTCCACCGAACCCCACAGGCATTATACAAATTGAATCGTAATAACCCAGCAGGGCACGTAGTATCAATATACGCCGAAACAAACGGTCGATTTTCTACCATAACACCACATACCCGTGTAGTATTGGGGACACTAATATAGGGGAATGCTGTACTGGTAGCAGCTGTATAATAGGCAGTACCAAATCCTCGCTCCCATCGTTCATACTTGCTTGAAGCAATTTTTACAGACTCAGTAGTTCGAGGAATTTCCGAGTACCCTGTACTTTGTACAAGGCGAAAATTAGCTGGGTTCCCTGCAGGGGTTGATATGGTACTCCGGTAATAAGCACTTACTGTGTACCATTGATTATCAGCTATGGAAAAATAATTAGAGGAACTTACTGAATCAGTAGCAGTTGTAATATCTATATAGGTATCACCATACGGGGGTTTAATTCCCGCAGTGCCTACTTTGAACCCTTTAGTTCCTGTTTTGACAGGCCATAGATTAGTATTAGCAGTACCTACCCACGCTCCTTCATCAGTAAAAATTACTGTATTATCAGTTGGTCCTGGTTGTACTGTTCGTTGGTGAGTTACGGGGTCATATCCTGCAAGTGACCCATCTAAAGGGAAATAGTAGGCCCCCTGTGGTAGGTATGGTTCTTCTCGCAATGAGGCTACTGTAAATCCTGTAGGAGTCAATTTATGTTGTAATTGTTCTACATAGGTTTGTCGAGCCTGCCCATCAAAGAGACGGGGGGATTCTATAGCCCCCGTAAAATACCAGGCACTATTAGCACTCATTCCAAGATAGAAATATTCAGCAGCTCCAGTATGGACCGATGAAAAGAATGCAGATAATGACGTATATCCCCAATCATAGTTTGACAGGATAGTGATATCATTCTTTTTCACAGTGAGACTGTGATTCCCAAAAAAGAATTGTAAAAATATGGGTACAGTACTTGAATACTCTGCTGCATTTAGTATTATAATATCACTTAGGCCTCGTCGTCTCAATATTACATTATTTGTGGTTCCTATAAACAATTTTAAGTCTGATGTTGTAGAACCGTCTGCTGCGAAGTCAAAAATGGTTTGATTTATTCCCGATTTATTAATTGTAACCCAAAACTGTATAGTGCAGACAGACCTTGTAAACGTAGAAAAGTCAATATACCGAGAACTTTTAATGCCTGCAGTTCCTGGAAAAATAATAGCTTGACTCTGTATACTTGGAGCTGTTTGCAATATAGAACCTGCAGGCTGTACCAGCCCGTCTGTAGCATATATTCTTGAGCTAAGTTTTGTTTTATTCCATGTATCAAAAAAGCGTTGCGTACCTACAGGCATGTATTCATTACTCCACTATAAAATCTCCGCTCCAATATAAAATTAACTCATAATCATCTGGGGCAGAAGTATCGTTTTCGAGAGGACAGTTCTCTTCTATAGTTAGTGCAGATAGGGTATTCTCATCAGTTTTAGCTATTACTGTTGGCATATATACGCTCCTTACAATTTTATGAATTCTAATGTGTTATCAGTACTGTTCCAAGAAATAGTATATCCGGTAGGGCCTCCGAAGTTCATAGCCCCATATATATTTACGGTTCTGAGATTTGAACTAGTCCCTATATTGAAATTAGTATATAAATTAACTGTTCTTGAAGCAGAGTCATTGGAGCCTATATTTAATGTAGCCCCTGACGCTCCTAACATATTAAGGGTAGTAACCGTGGAGTTTACAAAGTTAAACGTTGTTGCCGTACTTGTAATATCCCCCCCGTTCACTGCAATATCCCCTGATAGGGTTATATTGGTCAATGAAGGGTTTGCACTCCAAGCAGGACTATTCCCAGAGGTTAGCACACTTCCAGCAGATACTTTAGCTAATCGTGAGAGGGTACCGTCCGAAGAAGCATACAAAATATCTCCTGCAATAATACCTTCAGGAAATGATAAGGTTCCCGAGGGGACTGTTACTACAGAAGCAACCCCAGGGTTCCTATTCTTTAATTCTATAAGACCGGATGATACCGTAAATGATTGTCCTGAAGAAACACTGAACATACCATTAGACCAATAAGGAGCTCCGTTTGCCCCAGATACTAACACTTTTCCTGCAGCTGCGGTTCCTGGAAGAATTTGGAATCCATTGGCATCACTATATACAATACCTCCATTACTGGGAACGAGGGCTGTTGTTCCATTTCCAGCCATAATACTCTTCATGTCAATACGGCCATCGGAACGGAGTCCTACAGTAATATATTGCCCAGAGGTAGTAGGTAACGTAATCGTAGTATCTGCAGTAAGATTTCCTGGTAATAGAGTATAACGATGCGTAGTATCACTATCAAACATTTTTATTCCTGCACTTGTAATAGTACCAGTGACAGTAATAGTGTCCGTAAGAGCCCCACCAAAAGTAAGATTTCCTCGTAAAGAAGTCGTACCAAGCCCCGTAGCTCCTACTGTAATTACAGTAGAACCCCCTGTAGCCCCAGTTCCAAGGTTTATTGTTTTGGTTCCTGAAGTTAAAATGCCAGTACCTATATTTATGGTAGTGTTTCCCGTAGGTGCAGTAGATAATCCTAATGTTGTTGCGTTAGGCAATGATATAGTTGATTCATTTATGGTAAGGGAGCCAGATGTATTTCCAAATGTAATGAGTCCGGTTGCACCCGAAAAAAGCGTTGCTGTGGTAGGGCTCGCAAATGCAGTTAGAGAAGCCCCTGTAAGAGTATCAAGGGTAGTGGTTCCTGATGACCCCCCAAAATAGATAGTAGCACCGTTTCCACCTATATAGGTCTTAGAAGCGCCAGCAGTTGCTATATATACATTTCCGGTAGTAATATCCTTGAATAGATTTACAGTACCGGTAGTTACATCTGTGGTAAGAGATACTGTACCTGTTGTAATCCCTACAAGTTTTAAGATGTTCCCTGTATAGGCACCTCCAACCGTTACTGTTGTAGCTCTCGTTGTACTCGTACCAAGGGCAATAGTTTTACCTTTTAGGGTTACAGTAGGAGTGGTACCACCTTCCGTTCCTATCGTAATTGTTGTAGTACCAGTTGTTGCCCCTGTTCCAATATTTAAAGTTTTAATTGCATCTCCGGTAAGGAGATTAAGGGTTCCTGTACTCCCTATGGATAAAGTATTTGCTGCAGAAAATGCAGTTACTGTTGTTGCATTTGCAGTTAGCATATTAAAGGTTGCTGCTGTAGTAGTCAGGTCACCTCCATTAACTGTAAGGTCATCTGATACTGTTACAGGGCCTGCTACATTTAGGGAACTGGAAATATATACTTTTTTTGCTACGCCTAAGCTCCCCTTTATAACAATCCCTGCATCCTCTTGAGAAGTTGCTTCTTTTGTAGTATTAAAAGTAATTGAAGCATTGGAAGCATTGCTACCAATAGAAATTGTAGTAGCTGCTCCAAATGCATTGACTGTTGTTGCTATCGTATTTAGAAGATTCCAAGAAGTAACCCCAGAGGCTGGAAGAATATCTCCCCCACCAAGTACCAGGTCTTTTGCAATATAGGCACCACCTGCCACTTGCAATGCCCCAGTATTGGCTCCAGTAGCATCTATTGTTGAGGTTATCTTTGTGGCAGCTGTTCCCGTTGCAAGAATAATATCCTGATTGTTTGTTTGTAATGTTGTCTTAGATGTACCCAGAATGGTAAGCCCATAGCCTGCGGTACCATCTCCAAGGAGCACTTTAATTGCCCCGTCTGTTGACCCTTTCCCTGACCGAAGAATAAGGTCTCCACCAGGTTCATCATTATTAAGAGAGTCACTTCCTGCATGAATTAATAACGTTCTAAACGAAGCACTTACTCCGGTATAATCCCCACGATATATTTCAATAACATCAATTAGTTTATTTCCAGAGAGGTCTATATCATTAACAATTTTGAATGGTTTTCGAGCCATACATCCTCCATACACTTAACAATAAGATACTGTTCCAATAATTTTATAATAAAATGAAGTATCACTTGAAATCTCAATATCTGTTCTCCGGCTATCTGTAGTAATATAAGAATCATACCCAGGAAACATCCGATAGGTTTCAATTTCTGCTCCCGTTGGAGGTGTTGAATCTGAATAACCTATCATAATAATATCTGTTTGTGCTTTCACAGAATCAGGGAACAGACCATGACGTAATGAAATAATTTGAGGGTCATTTACTGAGGAATATAATCTTATATTATTATTTGTACTATAGCGAGGATATCCAAATTTTATTTCTTTCTTAAATGTAGAAAAATTAACATGTAAAATTAAAGAGGTTACTATTTTGTTAGCATCATAGGTATAGGATACTACCGTCCCAATACAAGGAAGTCCTTCATAGTCAATGTTAAGAGAGTCATCATTCCATGGAATTTCTGTTCCCGTAGGAGCATACCCTGATGGAGTTGCTATAGTTAGCTTTCCTCTATACAATGAGGGGTCCTTCCAACTGTAACCCGTAGATGTCTTTAGAATTCTTCCAGGAAACCAGTACACTGGGGCTCCACGACCATTCCAACCTGTTGTATCATTCCAACCATTCCCAGCTCCGCCATCATTAGAGGTATTCCCAAAGTTTACATAATAATTTGTGCCTGAAAGAGCTGCTGAAGCCACAAAATCAGATTTCGTTACAAATGCATTCGCAAGGTCCGTTGCATCCAACTTAATATATCCATAAGATACTATTCTTACGGGAGTATTGATATCAGCAGAGTTTAATGCAATCCCTACCACTGAAGAAGCATCAAGAGGCCATTGAGCGGCAACAACTTTTTCATCAGTAGATGTTCCTCCTGTATTTTTAGAGACAGTGAGAATTGTTCCCTTATAAATTTGTTCTCCCGCAGTATAGGTACTTGCAGAGACTACCCAATATTCTTTAGAGCGAGCATAATATTTTAAGGAAACAGGGTTATCTCTACTTAACCAGATTTGTCCTTCTATTCGTGAAGCCATAACTAGGATACTCCTTTAATCTAAAAACGGGATAACATCAAATACTTCTTGGGAAATCAATGAGGTGCTTAAAATTGCAAAGCTACTTGATTGCACTTCAAAAAAGGCAAGAACATTTACAGGGTTAACTGCACTTGTTCCAAAATTACCGGCGCTATCTTTCATAGATGTATAAGATTGCAAACTCCCCTTATCTTCAAAATCAGTTCCTGATGCATTAACCTTTCTAAAAGAAATTAAAATAGGAATAAGGGATTCCCCATTAGTAGGGGATAAGTAGGGAGAAGCAGACTCCGCATTTTGTCGTAGTTTGTCTACGATTGGGGGTATAATATTTTTATTATATAAATAACTTTTTAATCTATCAATATTTGCAACACTAATATCCAGAGGAATTAAAGAGTAGGATGGTAAATTAAAGAAAGTTTGTAAAGCCGTTTGAGAGTTTAAATCAAGTCCCATGTCATCACAAACAACTCGATATGGAAGAAACTTTCTTGTAAGTGTAAACGTCCCTGAAGGGGAAAATAGACTAGCAAAGGAGGTATCTTCTGCTCGGGCATATTCTGATTTAATTGCTAAAAATAAAAATTCTACCACTAGTTTAGAGCTTATTCCCGAAAGATTTAGAGTATCCTTTGTATAAGTTGTAGCTCCTGCTGAAGCATATTTATGGTCTGTCAGATATCCTGATGTTGAATTAACTTCTCCTGTATAAGGGCTCCCCCCTTGTCCATAAATAGCTTTCCATGTGGGGCCATCTATTTTGTAAATAAGGCTATTAAAATAAAAATATCCAGGAGTAATATATGTTTTGTTGTAAGAAGGAGCAAATATCATACTTGGAAGATTTTGACCGTAATTACGAGACACCTGTCCTGCATATTCAGGAAAGCCTCTTCCTGTGAAGACATGGTTATTTATCCAAGCAGTTTGCCCATTATAGTCTCCAGAGATGCGCCAATAATTACCTTCTGTATAATCAGCAGACATTGCATTGTTATCCAGTAATGCCCCTAAAATTAGATATGATTCCGATATTTGCCCATTCGTTTCAGAAATATCCTCATTAGGGAGCATATATGCTGATTCTGACCCAAGGTAGGGGTTAGAGCTTGGAACTGCAAAATGAAAGGTAGGTGAAACAGAGCCTAAAGCATCCTCTTTATAAGAAAATCGAGTATATACAAAAAGTACCGGTGTTTTTGGAATCCCTGACCCAACAATTGCTTCCTCAAAAATGGAGGAATAATTTCCATTTGGTTGGGCCATATGAATATCTATATCTTCCTCAGCAACGCATTTTACAAGATAATTTCCAAGTGCATTGAGATTACGTGTTAAAACTCCATTGATTGATTCATACGCATTAGAAAAAACAAAAATAGACCCTTTCTTTATTCGTAAATAAACTCCAATAGCATTGGGGTTCAAATCATCATAGGGCATTGTATAAAAGGTAGCATTTAAATTATAAATGCCTGGTTTTATGAGACCCTTTAATGTATTATTCATATAAGCAGAACGTAGTTCTTGCTCATAGTAAAACGTAGTAGACCACAGCATCGTTTTCTCCTTTTAATTAGTACGGTAATTATTGGAATAGTTACGCTGAAACAGTTTTTAACAAAAAGTTCAAACTAAGATGATGTCGAGACTCATCATAAATAATAGGGAAGTATTCAAATTCATGGAGAATAGCAGGTGCCACATCATCATTATCCAGTAATTGAATATTAGTTACTCCTACCACACTAGATTCTTTTGCAATAAGTTTATCAGGATTGAAACAGCCCCCTACCATGGAGAACCGTTCCTCTATAACAGGAATTGTTGTAAGGTCTAATTGCAAGTTTGTATCAAGGATATCTTTTATCTTATCATAATTAACGACAAGCCCATAGGGACCAGTATACTCAATATCGTTATAGAGAGCATTATACCTAATAGAAGGATTATCCGCAACGTCATTGTATACCTCAAAAATATCCCCTGTAACACTTGATTTACTAAACACTACCCCTTTAGGGCTATTGATATATCGATACAAAGCTACATTACGAGGGGTTCGCTCAATGAATAAAAGTTTTCTTGTCCATGGACGAATGAGTTCCACAAACTCTAAGTTAGTAGTATTTACTGTTTGAGGAATATTATTATAAATAAAGGTACTTGTTAAGTCTGCATACGACAAGAATGTAGGTTGTGGATTTGAGCTTAATAATTTATTTTTTACTTGGAAGGGCACAGTACTACCAGTATTCATATTTTCAAAGAGTAATACCGTTGTTCCTGAAATAGTTGGATTTTGAAGACCCAATGTTACTGCATTGTATGAAGAAATAGCTGCATCGGAAAATCCATGTAAATGGGTATGTTTATTCGCTTTCCGAATAAACAGTTTATTAACTTGAATATGCTCATTCGCAAAAGGAGAGGCATTGCTTTTTTTAATTTTTATAGTAATAATTCGTGGGTCTATTGCAGAAGGAGTAACTATTCCCCATGTCGTCCATGCATCAAGGATTGTTACATTGGTACCTGTAAAACTCCATGAAGAAATATTACTTCTCCAGTTATTATACGTACTATAAACAAGCACTTCAATATTTAAGGAAACCGGAGTTTTTAAAGAAAGAGCTATATTATATAAAGCTTTATTTCCAGGGTCCCCTAAATAGGTTATCGTAATTTCTGAAGAGTTTTTAGTATTCAAGTCAAAAACATCTTTATTTTTTATAGCATCATAGGCATAAGAAACTATTGCTCCCCCAATTGTATATAAAGAAGTATTCAATATATTTTGAGAGGCTACCAGGTTTGAAGAAAATAGGCCTTTCTTTGTATTTTTTGTGCTATAAGGACTTAATCGTATTATAAATGGTTGCAGCTTATAAGCCTTAAGCTTATGATTTATAGGAGTAATACTCTCATTATTAGAATAGTAGCTTACTGCTTTTACAAAAGGACTTATTTTTGAGAATGCCTGTATTAGTCCATACGTAGTCGAAGTTAAAGACGTAATAGCGTCAATAACCGCTTGTATCTTATTTTTTTGAATTTGAGAAACTATTGCAAATTCATTAATTGTACAATCTCGTGCAACAAAAGTACCTACAGGACTTTTAGAAACAATTTTTGTTTTAAGTGGTAACCCAGTCGAAGGGACTAAAGAACCAAACAATTTTGGAGCAATTGCCTCTGAAATAGTTATATTCTCTTGACGATACGAGAAATAACCTAAACGAGATATAATATCTCGATTATCTTCATAAATATCTATAAGCCCATTTTTGGAAAGAGCATTAGAATAGGGGTCTCCTAGTGCCAGATTATTAGCGTTTATATCTGTATTATATGGAATCCAATTTCCATCAGGACCTATAGCATACCCTGTTTTAGTGCTTGTAAGATTAAAATCTTGTACATATTCATTAGACCAATTAATTAGATTGATATGTGTAATATCTTTTAAGATATTTTGATTTAAGTAAGAAGGAGTCTTTAGTTCAAGAAGGGATGTACAATATAAATAATTTTGTAATTCCTGTACAGATAGTTGGTCCATATACTGTGTCGTATCTGTAAAAATATCATTACTATAGGAGATTTCACTTACATAGGCACTATAATCAAAAAGGATTTTGTAGGATTTCCCACTGACTAATGTCAATGTTGTTATATCATTAAGGGATGTGAGACTAAGAACTTCTTTATGAAAACTGTTTTTAACAATAATAGTCATAATATCAGAGACTACCTGAGTATCATCTACAGGATTACGAATAAAGAAAGGAGTAAAATAATTGGTTGTTATATAAAATGGGATTTCTTGATTAATCGTAATTATGGAAGAAGCATCCTTAATTGACTCAACCCCTGTTGTAGTATCCCAGTTACTGAGTATTTTTTTCCATGTCCATTCTTCTGAAGAGGCACTTGCATTAAACAGGCTATATACATCAATATTTACTTCCCGATGTGGAAATAATCGATTATCTTCAGGGGTTACTTCCTGGGGAGTATATTCCGACGTATCCCAGATTGGTCTATATTCAGAAATTGGCGCCTCTGAATAATATCTTGGTTTACTTGATACAACAACTTTTAATCGAGTTGCAGCATACAATACAGGAACTTTATCCATTTGAGTTTGGCGTACATTATCAAATGGAAGAATTTGGATAGGATATTTACAAGTAAAATAGTATTCCCCATCAGATAACCCTTTAACAGCTGTCCAACGGGATGTATATGAATATCCTGTAGGAGATTGCGTATCCTGATAGGCATAAGGAACTTGAAATTCCCCATAATATGTTTTTGCAGAAAGGAAGGTAGCAATTGCGGAAGATAATTGTATCTTAGAGAGAGTAATCCCTACAAAACGGGCATTCCAAGATAGCGCTGTTTCTGCTTCTCCTTGATAGGGGATATACATTGGATAAACAATATAGTTTTTCCCTACAGAGCGATAATCTGCAAGAGAAACATCATGCTTAACTACAAAATCTTGGAGTTTTGAATGGTAATTAATAAGAATGTTCGGTCCTCGTACTAAAGGGGATGCAGCTTCCAATAAAGGAGTTACCTTAAAATTAATATCTAAAATTGCAGAATACTCTAAAGTGTCCCCTGATGGTACTGATGGTAATGAGGCACTATGAGCCCCCAATGGTTCATAGGTAATACCTGAATGGTACGCTTTAAAACTTAATTTATCAGTAACAGAAAGGTCCTGCTTTAAAACAAGCTTTGAAGTAAATAATTCATTCTTATATTGAATAGGGTATATTGTAGTTTGTACGAGGCTAAATTTATCCCCAAAAGCTGTTTCAACCTGATTTCCTTTATAATATAATTTTGTGTTAATATCTATTTCTACATCACTATAGGTTTCATAATTATTTACTAATAATTGTTCTACAACCCCATCTTTATAGTCTAAACCATCATAAATATCCGTATCATCAAGAGGGTCTCTCCAATCAGGTCGATATAACTCATGGTTTAATGTTTTTTCCTCAGGTAATAGCATATATGTATCTACTAAAGCTGAATCCCATACATTCCGAGTAAATAAGCGAACTTTACCAATTGTTTCAGGGGAAAGGTCAGAAACCCTTCGATTTCGCTTTGTAATCCCAAAATCAATATAAGAAGCATAGGTAAGACGGTATATACTTGGGCTATATGAATATAATTCTCGTTTGGACCCCCTGGATAGAATAAGAGCTTCCTCCAAGGTCATTCCATAATTATATAGCCTAAAATCATACAAATATCCTTGGAAAGGGTTATATCCATAGGATTGATTTAATAAACAAATATCTAATAGGGCATTCGTAGCTTGTCCTTGATATTTTATGAGATGCCCAAATCGGTACGATTCTCCTATAGGGTATCCTGCATTATAATCAAATGAAGCATTTAAGGAAACAAGTGTTGGAGTAAGTCCTGAGATATCAAAAGAGGAAGATGTCTCATACACATTATAATCTAATGACGTTACAGTAACTACACTATAATAGGTAGCAGTCCAACGATTTCCTGCAATTAGAGATACTATTATATTTAATTTATTGGGAGTAGTAGTGTCTTTCTCAATAAAGTAACTTGCTACTAAATTTGTTCGTTTTTGTACAGCATGAGCTGCAGAGAGACTCGCCTGAAATGTAAAACCTGATTCGTTTCCAGTAGGATATATTTTAAATACAAAGTTTCCAGAGTTTGAGTAATATAAATCAAATTCCGCAGTAATATCCATTCCTGCAACGTTGATTTCTTTTCGGCTTATAAGCCATTGGTTTTCTGTACTATTTTGTATAGTAATATCAAAAGCACAGGTTAACCCTGATGTTCCAGGGTCATTCCATACCCATGAGCTCCAAGAGGTATCAGGAGAGATTGTCCCCGATGGGTCATCAGGTAGATTTCGCAATCCAGGAGTAATAACATAATAACTATCTACTTTGGAGCCAGCCACATAAGCTACTCCTGGATTTAATTTAATGCAAGGAACACCATTAGCATCATAGTATGCCCTTGTTCTAACTTTATCATTATCCCAATCATCTAATGGGTCTGCAGTGTAGGGAGTCCCCCAAAGGGCCCGATTATCCCCCCAAATTTCAAATTTTTCATTTTCAGGAGTAATATTACTCCTTCGTATTTTTCTAATATATGACCCCCGAGGATATGCAGGGTCTGTAGCCAAACCTGAAATATTATTATAAACTTTATACCCATGCCAAACACTAAGATTTGTAAGTGCAGTATAGCTTCCAGGTCCTTGCAATTGCCCAGGAGGGGGTACTTCAGGATTTGGTTGCTCAAGAGTACTTGGGCGTAAAGCTCGTAAGGGTACATCCTTATGTCGTAAGGAGGAGGCACTTTTCTCGGTAAAATTAAGATAGGGATTAATTTCAAAGATATTATGCAGCCAGTCAGGCTTAAAGTATGTGAGATTACTAATACTTTTTGGATATACTGGAATCCCTTCAGACCATTGCCAATGAGTTTCTTTTGTAAACTCATCAATACGCTGAATCCCAAAAATTACATAATAAACTCGGTCATTATCTATTGGTTTATAATACCATTCTGTTGTTAATGATTCAGTAAGTTCTCCAGGATAACTATGTATATATTTTTTTGTAATAATAGCTTCCTTATTAGGAGTAAACAAGAATATTGCTTTATTATAGCCTTCCTCATAAAAATCATCTTGAATTCCAGTAGCATCCAATTTCATTATGTAAGAATTTATTGTAAGATTCTCATAGGCAAACGGGATTATCCCTGAGGTTTGTGTTGTAAAAATTTCATAGCTTGGATGAGATTGTGCTTGTTGCCGTACAGACTCTGGAAGAGAATTTTCATTAACAAGAAATAAAAGATAAGTAACTAATTTTTTCTTAACATCTAAAACCTCAAAGGTATCTCTATTATAAATAATTTGAATATTCCATATATATGCATACCGAGATGTATCAGAAATACTATCATTCTGGGCATCAAACAATATTGAAAAGGTATCAGAATAAGTTATAACGTAAAAGTTTTCAGAAAGAGCATTACTTGGGATTTCCAAATACTTACTTAGCTGAACACCTACAGTAACCTTCTCCTGCACTTTTTTCTTCCTGGATACTGCCTTCTCAACGAAATCTATCCAGGGAACATCCATCATTGAGGGCCCCGTTCCTGAAATAGGATACGTTGCATATTCATATAAAAATCCTTTTACTTTTTCTAATGAATTTTTATGGAATAATATCTGGTCAACCTGAATATCAAAAAATGCTGAATTTATATAGGATAATCCAAACAAATCTCGAGCTGCATCTAATTGTAAAGTTACTGTTTCTCCTTTTTCCTTCCAGGAGGAATCTAATGTATACGGTTGGGCTGTTGCGGGGTTTGTTGTATCCATTCGAGGATAGGTTTTCCGAACAAGAGAGGCATCCAAAATTCCTTGAATGTTATCCCATGCAAAGGACTTCCCTAGCATTCGCAAATAATTTGAGGGACTCAACCAGAATGAATCACTATCATAGGCATTGCTCGTATAGTATAATGAAATTAATTGGCGTTGTGGAATTATACTGGAAAATGCAGCAATAGGGTCAATAATTGTGGGAGGAGCAATTGTTGTTATACCTGGAAAATCAAGGGCCCTAATTTGCCGATTATCTCTAAAGAGTCCGTTTTGTGTAACAGATTTTAATGGAACCGTCGGAACATAGGAACCTCGTCGATTAATTGCAGATAACAAAACAGTATAGAAACTAGTAGACCCCGCAAACTTTCTACGAAGTAATTCATTTCGTATATCTTGTATTGCATAAATTTGATATTCTCGTAACTTTTCTTCGTAAGAGAGTTCCCCTTTCAAATAAAGGGATTCTAGCCAAACATCAATAAAATTGGAAAAAGTAAACTCATAATTTAAAAAAGCATAGGTAGCACTTAATTTATCTTTAAGGATATCAATAGTATTTGAATTTTCATAATTAAATACGACAGGAAGTTCTGTGCTCCCATCTTCGGTTGTCAAAAACTTTGGAAAAACCTCAGAGAAAATTATTTGTTCTTCCCCTAATGCAGTAAACCGTAATTTATTATGAGCCTCAATCAATAAATGATTATATTCTGCACCCCAGCAATCTCTGAAAAAAGTTTTCCAAAATTCATTTTGTAAGCCTGAATGCACCTCTAAATAGGCAGGGTCTCTTGTTTGATAATAGGTAACAGAATTTCTAATATATACAGGTACTAACTCTGCAATAGTATCAATAATAGTAAGAACTGGGGAAGTTTCTACAATGGTTTTTGCTAAAAAAGGATTTACTTTTTTTGTATATACTTGATTATCTGCTTCATACAGTTCACTATAGTCATCGATTTCCTCAACATATAAAGGAATTGTTTTAAAAAGAGCTTTAGCATCCTGTAGGGTAATAATCCGTTTTTCATTCATACTAGTTCACATCCTATGGAAAGGTTTCGTTTCTTTTTTAATGAAGAAAGATTTGTAGTAACATATGCATCTGCATCCATAGTATCTGCATATAAAACAATACTATTTTGTGTAGTATCATCTTCCGAAGGTATTAAGTCTTTATCTATAGGACGCACACTTACATAAATATCCACATATTGAGATAAAACCTTCTGAATAAAGCTATTAAACACATCCCCTGCAGTACTACACTTAATAAGCGATAAAGGATGCTCTTGCAGTAACCCCCGTAATATGGTATCTTGCTCTGCATATCGTTGTAAGACAGCATATATTGAAGTAATATCAAATTCAATAAAGCCATCCCCAATTTTTCCATCTAAAGAATTAGTATCCCCTGAAAAACTTATAAAATAAGAACTTAATGTTCCTGGATTTTCATTATAATCAGTTAAAATCTTCTCAATTTTTAAATTTTCAGGAGAAATCTGTTTTCGAAACATATCATCACTAAAGATGGCAGGTTTATAATAGAATTGATATGCATTAGGAAGCTCTTCATAATTGGTACTATCATTTATAAAGTAATCCATATTACTTATTAAATTTTTATCCCAAATAGGAGAAGTACTTATATCTTTTATAGTATAAAATCCAAGAGCCTTCCGAGAAAGGTTTTCTTCTACAAAAATAGAAGTATGATATTCAGGTAATGAGGATTTTAATGGCTTTTTATACATTATGTCAAATCGGATAGCATAAGACGCTCCCGTTCTGAAATCCTTAAACCCTTTTATATAATTTGAACCCAAAAAAATAGGATTAAAACTAAAATTTAAGCGAGCTGTATATAAAGGAGAACTCGAAATGGGGTGCATCCGAACTACAGAAGCCCAATCAAGCTTTTTAGTAGCTTCAATTTCTGTTTTTACTGATAAAATTGCCGGAGAATATTCTTTTATAACTTTTATTACATCAGCCTCATAGAAGGGACGACCAAAATCTAATTCGGTACTATTAGAGCCATATAATGTATTTAACTGATTTTGAATTCCGTCTTGCAGTTCTTGAATATTTTCAACAAGATTTCGTTGAACAGTGCATTGAGCTCCAATACCAATACTGACATAGTTGGGGGGATAAAACTTTAAAACATCAGTTGGGGCCTTTAATTTCATCAAATAAAAATTTAAGTTTCGTTCTATCCTTTTATAGGTGTCTGCTGCTGTTTCAGAATTACCAATAATATCCTCTAATCCAGGAAGTAATAACGTAACATAGGTTACTGTTCTTGATATATTTGTTTCTGAATCTGTAATATACCCTGGAAATACTCTTACTCGGGTTGCATATTGACCATTCCCAAAATCAATACGTTTTATCAATGCCTCATATGCTTCTTGTGTAGCTGCTGTATAAGTAGACATATAATATAGGGGAGCGTTTCGTTTAATATCATTTACTGTTTCTTCATCCGTACCCCCAATAAGAGGTTCCAAATTAATTCCATAGAGTTTAGTATTAGGAAATCCAGGAATATCAGAAATAACAAAGGTTTCAAATGCTTTATCTAAATTACCAGCAGACCCTAATGTTTCAATATAATGAATGTCTATTGATTCAACCCCTGAACTTTCTGATAGATTTAATGTTTTCCCACGATTTGGGCTTGCATTAAATTTTAGATATAATAAATTTATATTATACAAATCTGGGTATACTTCAACATCTCTATCTTGTGATTGAGAAAGATGTAGAGAATCTACTACTCGGTATTCTTCTTGATAGCCTGCCGCATAGGTAACATACACCCTAAAAAATTGCTGAGTGATTGACGTTCCTGCATTTTCACAGTTTTCAATGTATACAGGAATATAAATATAAGGGTCCATTTTAGACCGTGCAGACATTGTACGAGCAATAGAAACAGGTATTGATATTATCTTTTTAGTGCCTTGAATAATAGTATTCACTACATACGGACTTCCAGCAGAAAGACTATTCCGAGACGTAAGTACATAAGATGTTTGTTTAGAATCAGTTATAACCACTTTAGAGTTTAATGGGATATCGGTTGGAATACTTTTAATAAAATTTCCATTTAGGAATTGGTCCTTAGAAAGGGTTCGTCCTACCGTATGAATTCGAGGGTCCGCAGATATATAAAGTTCTCCAAATGCAGATTTCTTTCGAGCAGGTTTATAGCCTAATTGACCAGCAGAAGCAATAATTGAACTTAAATTTCGAGCAGTGTCCCATTTTTCGGAAAACATATACTCCATATAGCGAGCAAGTTCCGCCTGCTGTTCAGAAATTGTTTTAATAATAGAGGAAACAACGCTATCATTTACTACTGCTTTCCAGTTTGGATTCTGAGATAATTTTTCAAGCGCTCTTGTATATATACTAACACTATCAAATTTTTTCATGTATTAACTCCTACCGATATGGTAAAAAATTCTTTCCGAATAGAGTCATCAATGGCTAGAGTAACTATCCATCGACGAAGATTTGTATCAGGGGTAACAGTAACATAGGCGAGGGAAAGGTCCCCTTCAAAAAATTCAGAAAATGCAAGTTGAATTGATTTCTGAATAATAGATGCTCTTTCTTGAGTTAGTGGTGTTCCTAATAACGCTTCAAGAGGGCCCCCTTTCCAGGGTTCCCTTACAAAATCTCCTGGGGAGGATATCAACCAAAGCATAACTCTATTCTTTGACGCATCTAATCCTGTTAAGCTAAAATCTGAAATAGCGTTATGAGCATCCATGAGGGAAAACCCTTTATAAGAGAGGTCTCGACCATCTATGAGGAATTCAATGTGTTGAGAAAAATTTCGGGATTGAACCTCAGAAATTAAATCTGTTGCTAATGAATGTGCTCCTATCATGACACCCACTCCCAGTTCCAATCTTCAATTTTATAGGTGATTGAATATTCCATAAAGTTCGTTTTTGACCAATCTACATCCAATTCTGGCGTTTTCATGGGTAGCATATTAATAAGTGTTAATTTTAACACATTATAGATGGATGTTTCTGAAGTAGCATGAATAAATACAGTTGCGGTTTTAAATCTTTTAGCAATATCAGTAGGACTTTTTGCAGAAATATAAGCATCTTTTTCTTTATCATAGAATAGTTTAATCCAATCTTCATGAAATTTTCGTACTTCATGATTATAAGTTTCTCTCCAGGTAATTGTAACCTCATCAGCATATTGATAATTTTCTAATGTAAATAATTTTGTAGTAATAGCTCGATTATATACAAGTTGTACCCCTGGAAAATTAACACTACTGCAATAGTAACTATTAAACTTCTTTAAGAAATCATCATAAAATTGTACCTCAAATAAATTTTGAGGGGCGGGTCTCCAGGCTAAAAGAGAGGAAATCGCTGTTTTTGCAGACACCAAAGGAGTGGAAGGACTCTTTGTAGCTACTACAGAAGGTGCAAGAGGAGGAGTATTCTGTGGAGTAAAGGAAGACGCAGTAGCTAGTTCTCTTTTTTTTGTACTTTCCTCTGCGTCATTACGCAGATACGCATCCTTATCCGAAATTGTATTTGCCATATTTAATTAGTAAAAATGGCTACTTAAAATAAAAGCCTGGGATTTCCCAGGCTTTTATCTTTTTAATACAAAATTATTTTCCAAAAATTAAAAACCATACGGACCAGTATAATTTCCATAAATAAAGGTAACTGTTGCCATAACCGGATTTGCAGTTTCTGTATCATATTGAGATAAAGAAATATTTATAATAGCCACATCCTCAAACTTCCATACAAGGGCTCCCGTTTCTGATAAGAAATCTTTAGCCCCCTCAGAAGTTATATCGGTTATAGGGGTTCCTAATGCCTTTACTTTAATGGTTCCCAAAGCTGCTGGGTCGTTTGATGCAAATCCATCAGAGGATTGCATAGTATACGATTGCCATTGTAGCAAGCTCATATATACGTTATAATAAGCGTCTAACCTAATCTCAAACTCTAATGTACGGTCCAATTCAATTTTTGTTGCAACTTTTGGGACAGACACTGTTTTCCAATGGACATCATACGTGGCTTGCTTTGGGGCCGGTGGTGAGAAAGCCTTTGTTCTAATTTTAAGAGATTCTGCGGAGACAGTAACTCCTGAAGGAGGTATAAACCCCACTTCAAACATGTTAGACATTGCATCGGCACCAGCGCCAACCAATGTTGCAATATGTGAATTATTTAATGCCATAAAGTATCTCCCCTTAGCTTAAAATAACGTTTTGACCAACATTCGTGAAGATAAGTTCAACGCCTTCACTGAATATATCAACCTTAACAGTTACTGCAATTATAAATTTTCGTTGCATGGCTGTCTCAATAGTATTAACCGCTTCAGTATCTACAATCCCTTCTGCCCAGATTCTATCAAGACCCTGAATACGAGGCTTCAATAGAGTTTCTACTTGCTGAGCTCGTAACTCTTTATAGTAAGGATTGATAGGTTTTCCTATCTGGGGGAATAGTACCGTATCTCGAATTTCCCGTTGGAATTTAAGGAATGCACTGGAATGCCCAATATATGACCAATCACTAAGCACAGTGCCATTAGCTGTTTTTTGACTAGTTACCATAACCCCATGAGTAGCATCTCGAATAATAGGGTTATAATTAGCAACGTCTAAATAATCTAATTGCTCCTTAGTATATTGATACACTGCTTTTTTTACAGATACGTTTAATTGACCACCCAACCCACCTGCATTAAGGAACATAGGGGCAACACCCCCATATTTTTGGTCGATGCACTTTGCAATCATACTTGCATAGGAACCTACCAAGGGGGAAATAAAATCTTCTTTGGTAAATGCAGATTTTCTTACAAATAAATTTGTAATAATATAGTAGTTTCGTCCATAAGTAAGGGCCGGTAAAGCATCAGTAGCATTCCCAGGGGACACTGTTTTACTTGCAATAAACCGACTTACCTTATGGGTATCCCCTAATGTGGTAAACAACGTTGTAGATGAGGTAAGAGGTATTGGATTAATAAATACTTCTACAATATCATATTCAGATTTCAATGCCTCTGCCCATCCATCTTCACGAGAAGCTTCTGTGAATACACGAACTCCTCGTTTAAGAACTACTGCTGAAGGAGTAAACGTTGGCCCCACAGGAGTTTCCGTTTTTGTAAAAATAGTTTCAGAATCAAATGGTTTTATTACCGCAATGTTTATAAATGGCTGATTAGCAAGTTTCTGCTTGAAGCCAATATCTGCACCAAAGCCATCTTTATCATCTTCCCGTAGAGAACCCGTAATAACTCGAGAACCATACGCAGTAGGAGTTATTTTTTCCGAGACAGTAAATGAAATAACATTATCAAGTTTTTGTCTCCCAAAGGTAAGCGTAGTTTCCCGTGAGGAGATATACTTTTGGTAGAAAGTTGCATAAATAGCATTCTTATTAAGGGAAGCTTTCCAATACACTCTGACCGAATTTCTAAAGGCTTCATTTGGCCAAATTATTGAAATTGCTGAAGTTGAAAAATAAGTTGCATATAATCCAGAAAGAGCTCCCTGTGAAAAAGAGGTATTTAAGGAAAGAGCCGTTATGGAACTTCCTGAAACCTGCCCAATGTCATGCCCTTCATTGTCCTGAATGTATAAAGAACTTCCATTTACTACAAGATATAAATCAATCAAAGAAGGAACACCTGGGATATCTACCGAAAGAATCCCTGCGACCCCAGAGGTTGCCTGCCGAAATATCCGATAGGGCTCGGAACTTGAAAATGCAGAGGGATTAATTGCAAAGAACTTTGAAATCTCAGGGGTTGCAAGTTCTCCTGCCGTAGGACTTAAATTCACTCCGACATTAAAGGAAACAACACTTGAACTTCCTACAGAATACGTAATAGGGGTTGCTACATCTTGTCCAGGGAGATTAAAGTAACTAGGCTCTCGCCCCATAGGAATTAACACCGTTTGGTCCGACACAAATGCGTTAATTCCTTCAACTTCAGCACCGTCTTCCTCAATAGACTCAAGAGCAACCCCTCCTAAATCTATTGGCTCCGAACGAGAAAGTACCCCTGCAGGGGTAACGTATGCTACAGGAACCTTATTATGAGCGGAAGCATCATAGGGAGCACTAATATACACCCCATGTGTTGCATTGAAATCAAGCACTTCTTGAATATCAGGATATTCTGCAGAAGGATACCCCACGTATTCATAAATACTAGTAGAGCTTCCAGCTGGAACATAAACTGCTTTGGTAGAACCTTTTTCTGCTTTTACGACAATATACCCTGTAGTTGCTGTATTAGGGGTAGGCAGGGATTCACTAAGGTCCCGATTTATGATAGAAATTCGATTGGTATCCACAGTTTTTTCTCCTTTTTAATTAGTAGAGTCTTCATTTTAGGGTTAAAAAGTAATACCTACTAAACTGTTAGGGGACGCCTTCTTTGTTCGGGCACTTTCAGAAGATAATGGCGTAGTAAATTGTGCATATACCACTTTTGAAGGGCCATCCTTTGCCATAAGAGTAAGGGTTGCAATATAGGTACTATTTTCTTGCAATTTTCTAAATGTATAATCCCGAACAGTAGGCCCTAACGTAACAGAATCTTTCCCTGAAATCTGAAGCTTAATTGCCTCCAATTCTAAGGACCCCTCCAAAGTAACATCCCATACAAGACGTACTGTAGTTGGGGTTGCATTTGCAACTGCAAATTGATTAACTAAAATATGAGGATTTTGATTAAACAAAGTATCTACCGAAATATCCCCAATAAGTTTATTATTTTTTTTCAATAATAAAATTGCTTCCTCTGTAATAGCAAATTGCTCATCATCATCTATAGGAATTTGGGAAGACGCAGGAGGCTGCTTGGGAGGATATAAACTATAAGACCGTAAATCAAATACGGCTGCAATGGTAAAAATACGATTTTGACTAAGCCAGTCTTGTTCCTTGAAATCGGGATTAAACGCTAAATTTTGAATCTTAACATTTAAGGGTAATGGAAGTTTTTCACCCTTCCAAGCTACCTGGGTGTAGAGTAACTGCTCTCGGAATGACATCCATAGCAATGTTTCATAGGCAAGACGGGCATCATCCTCTCTATCAAAATAAAATGTAATAGGAATAGAAGTCATAACTGACATGGCTCGAACCATTCGAGTTCTTAACGAAAGACCATGTAACAATAAAGCAGCGGTGTTCGCAGCAGGACGTTCATCCGGTTTCCAACCTTCATTATTAGGCCAATAGTTTGCAAAAGGAAATTGTAATGAAGATGCTTTTATAGTATCATACTGAACGGAAGGGTCCACCAATTCAAATCTTCGGCGAAAGGCGTACTCATTTGAAGCTAAAAAAATACGGGACATATCGCCCCTGAAGATAGTATTTGCTATCCATTGTTCAAGGGCGATATACAGAGTATAATATCCTTTTACAAAACTATCGTGAATATAAAATGAAATTGCCGAAGTTCCTTGTGCCATACCTAATTAGTTATCTCTGTCAATAAAGACAGACATAACGACGCAACTCTTCGGTCAATCGGGGTATCCCTCGTTTGTAAAAACTCCTTAAAGAGTGTTACAACATTAAAATTTTCAATGCTGGCTTTATCTATTTCATCAGAAGATTTTGTAGATGTATTTAAGGCATGAATAACCTTACGAATATTGATTGGTCCATACTGTCGGAGTGCCTGCGCTTCTGTAGGGCAATTATTTACTGTATAAATTGGTACAATTGCATTACTTTCAGGAAGCGGTTCAGGATATTCAACAGAAAGGTATTCACAAAATACTGGAAGCGGGTCCTCAATACAATTCATGGCATTATCAAATATCCAAGCGGCCCGTGTAGGGTCTGCCTCATTTGACTTATTGGCGTACATAGACCCAATATATTCTGGGAACATTCTTGTGTGAAGATGCCCGAGACAAATCTTTTTTACAGAAAGTTTGTCCAAGTTTTTTACACAGGCCCCACCAAAAGAAGCTTTTTCTTCAAGAAAATGTCCCACTAAAAGGTCATAAGTATCGGGGTATTTTTTATACAAGGAAGAATAATACTCTAACATAGGAGGTTCATGACTATTCTGAGGAATATAATGAGGAAGCATTAAAACCTTTTTTCCCTGAATAGTTGCAACGGTATCCCTATCATAAATAACCACATTGGGCCGTTTTCGTAAAAATTCATATGCTAATTGAACAACATTCTCATGGCGTTTCATATCATGGTTTCCAGGGACAATATGAATTACAGCAAAACGGGATGCATTAACGAATCGTTCCAGCATAGCGATAACCAGACCCCCGTTTACTGCTGTATGTACAATATCCCCTGTAAGAATTAATTCATTTTCAGGATTATTATATTTCCATGTAGAAAACCAGGAAATCATTGCCTCCCCAATTTTTACATGGTATTCCTTTAATGAAGCAAAATGAACATCACCAAGAATAGCTATCATATAAAACTCCTTGTATAATAGTATTCCTCTAATATAAGGAGTAATTCTTAAAAATTAAGAAATTTTAGTAGCCCATGAAGGCATTTCATCAGTGAACTACCTCGAAGCTAAAGACTTCGAGGCTTCCTCTTTCATTGACAAAAGCTTACTTTGAGTGAAATCACTTTCAATCAAAGCAGTGGCTTCTATCTCCAGAGGTGTACAAGTACGTTCCGTACAGGGGAATTTAAGTCTCCCGACTTGTAGTATCGTTTTTGCGGCCTTGATGTCTCTGTCTTCCTCTAACCCACAGTCACATTTAAATACCCGTTGGCTTAAAGGAACAGATTCATGAATTGCACCACAATTATAGCACATCTTGGTTGTTGGAAAACTTCTGCTTATCATTCGGACGCTTTCGAGACTTTTCAGTCTCGCCTTTATTGCTCCTAAAGCAGAATGTTGAACCTGTTTTCCAAACAATCCTTGATGCCATTGTTTAATCATCTCGTCTTTTTAACACTGATTATATTAAGAATCAAAGATAGCGATTCATCCCCGAAACTAAAGATTTTGGGGTTTTCTCACTTAAAATCTTATAATAAGTTACTTTTTATGCTCGAGGACGACGAATATTTCCAAATACAAATTTTTCATGAGGATTACTAAGGCCAATTGCCTCTTGCACCGCTCGAAGTGCTACCTTACTATCTCGACCTTTTGTTGTTACCGCATAGACATGTTCATCCCGAACAGGAATTGTTCTTACAATTTGAACATTAATTCGATATTGATTCTCTTGCTCTTTAATTTGCTTACACATTTCTTGCAAAGATTCATCCTCATAATCCTTACAAGCTATAAATGGAACAGCATCAGGGTCTGTAGTTAATGCAAGGAATTGTAGGAATTGTGCTTTATACCGTTCTGATACTACTGCAGGAATATTATCTGCAACATCTCCAAACAACGATTTATATATCACTACAGTATTTTCTGAAATAGGAAACCCCATTCGTGCGGATAACTGGGTAGCATCCTCTGGTTCTGTAACCGAATATCCTGGAAGCCAATGTACCTGTGCTGAAACATATCGAGCCCAATCATAATCGGTAGTAACCATGAGCGTAGTTTTATTTGTACAATATAATCGTAAGACTGGCTCTACCAAATCATCAGCTTCTAACATAGGGACTTGAATAGTAACATACTGAGGAGGGGATACCATATAATAATATTTAAGTAAATTGATAGAATTATAAAACTCTTTAGGTTGTTTATCTCTGTCTTCCTTATATTTTGTGTATGCTTTCTTTCTTTCAGCGAAATAAAAAGTTGACTGCAAGTCGATACGACTTGTTTGATTATCAAACAAAAGATATATGGTTCCATCAGCATGTAAAAAGGTTTCTTTTAGTTCTTCAATTTTATTGATAAAAGCACAAATAGACTTTTTATATACCTGTTTTTTTGAGACATAATAGGGAACTTCCTTTTTGTAATTAAAGGTCCGATATGCTAAATTATGGACATCAATTATTAAGCAATCATATCGCATTGTATAGTTACTCCTTATTTGTAAATATGTAGTGCCCTTATTGTCTCCAATTTTTGTGTAAATTAACCTTGCATCCGCTGTAATACTTTAAAGCTCCCAGGAGATACTTCAACCAGTCTTTGATTAGGAGCTAAAGATTCTTTTTTCTTCTGAAGCTCCTCATCAGAAACAGGGACCCCTTCCAATAACTTGGAGGGGAGAGTATCCTTTTTATCCAATTCATTTTGCATATTCATATATAACCTCCTCATCAAGCAAGCCTGCTTGAAATAATGCCATATACTGTTTTTTATTTGCTGATAAAATTCGTATCCACCATTCAAAAGTTTCATCCCGTGAAATATGAGCCCCTGTAATAGGGTCTCGAAAGGAATCAAGCATCTCATGGGAATACCGATTCAGTAAACAAACGTTATTGATATCATAACAAAGGTCAGGACGTTCAGATACCGGTAAAAAATGTGCCACATCTAACTTATTAAGTTTATATCCTGCCCTCTTTCGTAAAATCAGAATTTCTTTCTCAGTTAGTATGTGCATTAATCGGCATCGGTCCTTATCCCGTTTATGAACCCGATTTCGTATATCCACCCAACGCTCATCTGATGAATCACGGCGGCTCATATTCAGAATTCCCTATGGTAACTCATTTAGGAACTCAGCCTTAGAAAAGAAAAACTCACCCGCCTCCTCAATAGATTTATATTTTCCAGACCTATAATTCTTTAAGAAAAAGATACTGGAATAATGTAAGCGATACCGATACATTTTTTTTGTTGCCTCATCATAAATGATAAAGATATCTTTAAGCGCAATAACCTTATCAATACGATATACGGTAGTTTTAGTAATAACTTTTGTTTTTGGAACCTCCTCAACTGGAGTTCCTTGTTCAATAAGAGCAACCCGTTCTTCCTGAGAGAGGGGTATTTCCTCAGAGGTTACCTTTCCTAAACGAGGATAATGATTTTCACTAATTTTTGCTTTTATATTATAAATAAATACTTTAACAGGAAGTGTAAAATCCCATTCAAAGAAGTACTTCGTTCCTGAATTTTCATGAATAACCGTAACCCCATCCTGAGCAACTACAAAGGACATCAATATAGGGGCTCGTTGAGCCAAATTTGCAAATCGAGATCCAAATTCTGCTATATATTTTTCAGAATCAATTTTATTGTACAGCATTATCCTCTCCCTAATATAAGATTACATTGACACCGAATCTTCTTCGGTAATTGTGGTATTCCCTTTTGCGAAATATTCCTCAATAATATTCATTAATGAAAAATAATCTTCATCATGAGAGGATACTTTGCCAGCTCGAAATGCCTTAAACATACTGAAGGCTTCCCGTAATGCCTTTGGGCTTACCCCGTTGCTCTCTGCAAAATTAGAAAGCTGCTCATTAACCTCTTTTTTTAATTGTTTTGCCTCCTGTTCTGTTTCATACATAGACTGAAACAAGTCAAGCAATTCTTTTTTGGAAATAATCATTTTATGCCTCCACTACAATTAGTAGAGTTTGAGACTGGCCATGTTTTTATGGCGTACTCTAAGGGGAGAAATCGTTTTAGCCATTTACGCTGAACTAAGTTAAAAATTGTTATACCCGCCTTTTGTGGAAGGTCTCCTACATCCTTTATAGGAACATCCTGAATAACAGAAGGGACCTTAAGGACCTGTACATTGGTTAAACCATACTTTTGGAACGTCTTTAAGGTAGAAAGCCCTGCAGCATCATTATCAGGAATGTAAATAACCTTAGAAAATTGCGATAATAAAGCAATCTGTCGCTTGGATACACCCGCCCCAAAGATAGCGGTACTGTTTTTAAACTCTGGAGCAGTGCGTAATACCGCAAGGTCCATAAGACCTTCTATTACAAAGAGTGGCTCCTCCCTCTTTAAGTTATCAATATCAAATAATGTATTTATTGTAGAGTTTCTTGGATACAATACTTTCTTTGAAGCAGTTCCTGTTACATCCCTTCCTTCCACTGAAAGAAGTATAGTATGCTCTCGAATCGGAATAAGCAATCTATGCTCATACAGAATTTGGTTTATCAAGGCTACATCGGTATATTGCATCCCCATTGCTTGAGCAACTTCTAATGTAATACCACGTTTTTGAATATACTGTAATCCTGCTAGACTATCCTCAATAGGGATTACTGTCCCCTGTATAGTAATAGAAACAGTTTTAGCAATATCCTGAAAACCAGTATCCTCTTGAAATGGATTATATGAATATTCTGTAAATATATCCCTTTTAATGTTAAAAACAACATGAGCATCTAAGTGCGTTAATTTCCTAAATAAGGATTCAACACTTCCTTGACGATTACAACTAAAACACTTATATACCCCTTTCTTTTTATGCACAAACATCGAAGGAGTATTGTCTTCATGGAAAGGACAGTGCACAGGAACATTTTCAGAATGTTCCACATCCCTAAACTTCAAAAGATGCTGGTCCCGAAGCATGGTGAGAATCTGACTAGTTAAATCAGTCCTGTCTTCCTGACGTTTATAGTATGCCATGCTCTTAATATAAAAAGACTTATCAATAATTTGAACCTCTCCCACCTATAGAGGATGGGAGAATTCTTGCTGATTCTCCGTTAAAAAATGAACTTCTATTTAATCTGAATACTTACTGTTTTTTCATCAGTAGAAATATCTGTTTTTGAGTATCGGTCAGCAATAGAAGACATCTCCTTTGAAGGTTCTGTAGAACATTGCAGTATATCCTGTCTAAGTGATTCCTTAGTAAACTTACTGGAAACTCGAACAACAGCATCTTCCTGAACTTTCCATAAAAAGAAACTTGTCTCATTACAGGCCATTCGTAGTATAGGCTCTATCTTTAATCCTTTTCCTAATGTAATAAATTCTTCTACGGGAAAGATTTCATACTGGTCAGCTCCATCAAACCATACTTTTACTGTTTTTTTTACAGTATTTGGATAAAAGAGAGCAAACCAAAATCCAAGTGAAACCTTTAAGTCCTCAATAGCCTTTTGCTTTTCTATTGTATTTACTTCCATAAGGAATTAGTATTTTTTGCAAACTATTACCCAAAATTTGAGTTTTCCTGCACAAAATTACCCTATTTTAAGCAAAATACTGTAGTAAATGCCTAAAAATAAGGCATTCAATGCTAATTTTTAAGACGTTACATATATAATTCAATTTTTATTATAAAAATTCGCCCCATTTTCTACCCTCATG
>ERZ795047.1276-NODE-1276-length-27265-cov-50.147997_pt1 | contig 27265 bp, 29 predicted proteins | sample MGYA00375131_ERZ795047 | MGnify/ENA primary metagenome ERZ795047 (study PRJEB30176, sample SAMN05720228) | activated sludge metagenome | isolation source: Anaerobic digester | place: Japan | collected 2015-05-20 ...
CATTTGCCCTTATATGGCTTAATCCAAAAACCAGAATAATCCCGGAGAGTTGGGCGGTTGCTGTAGAATGGGGACTTACCAATACGGAATATCACATACTGGGGCAAAAGTATGGGAGTTATAAGGCTCTGAGTTATAATTTTAAAGAAGGCAAACAATTTTGGTATAGGGGTAATGATGAATTTTATACACCGCTATTTATTGATTTGATAGATGACCAAAATCAACGCATTAATAATAATGGCTCTATTTTATTTCCGAATGATAAAGTTAAGGGTTATTCCCTTTCGATTCTTGAGAGTATTCTTTTTGGTGTAAGAGATCTTGAATTACTTAAAGCCATGCTAAAAATAAACAAGCCTTTTGGTGTTGCTAATGAGGATATTGATGAATTGATTAATTTCTATAAAAATATTTAAACCTATGAAGCCGATTAAAATAATTTACAAATTATTAATATCAATAGGGGTAATTATGTTTTTTTCATATGCCAGTTGTGATAAGTGGGTTTGTGGCGATTGGTGGTTTATAAATTTGACAGAACATAAAATATCTGTTGATGTATATTGTTTTGGCAGTATCAGTACTGAATTATCATTCTCATTAATGCCTAATGATTCCCTAAAACAAATAACATGTGACATAGGGTCTTCACCACCGCCATTCGTTTCGAGTACTTGCAGAATAGATTCAATACTGTTAGTTTTTGATGATACTCTAGTATTAAATACCTTAAATTATTGGGAATTCAATCCAGAGAACATTGAGAAATGGGAAAATTACAACAGGAAAAGTAATAAAAAGTATAACTTTACCGAGTCGCACTACCAAAAAGCGCTTGAGGTGAACGGGTACTCAAGGTAAAAACGGTCTCCCTGCCGGTAACGGAGGGGGACTTTAACACAATTTGAATAGTTCAGTGCCAAAATTATTACTAAAAGCTCTAAGGGTCTTACTAATAAAAAAAATGCATACTTTTTTTAAATTTTAAAAGCGATGAAAGCATATAAATTATACCTATTTGCTGTAATTGTATCCTTCCTAAATTCTTGTGGAGATAAGGATGTATGTGAAGATTACAGGTTTGAAAATGCCACGGAACATAGGGTGTATATCCGGTCCTGCTGCGGGGAAGCAACCGATAGCAATACATCCCTTAGCATTGGCCCTAAGAGTAGCGCTACATTAACCAGTTGTGCTTTAGGATATTCTGATTTTTTATATAATAGATTAAGCGGCTGTGTAGTGGATAGAGTGCTCATTATTTTTGATGATACTCTAGAACTTAATACACGGGATTTTGGGGAGTTTGACTTGCTAAACTGGGATAATTATCAGCGCAAGAATAAGGAATATATTTACGAAATAAATCAACTGCACTACCAAAAAGCGCTTGAGGTTAACGGGTACTTAAGGTAAAACGGTCTCCCTGCCGGTAAACGGCTAAGAGTGAAATATCTCAGGCAAGTGTGAAATAAAAAAGAGCAAAAAAGATGCTTCAGCGTTCAGCATGACAGTGTGATGTTTATGTGGAGTTTATCCCGTAATGTCAGGAATCAACAGGGCAACTATACCTAACTAAACGACATTGAAATTGCGTTTACAAACAAAATCAATGAAATTTAAATCAAGCCATTTAATCACACCTAATTCATATTGATTGAGTTTGAGTCAATTTTATACTTTTCTGTGACAAATTGACCTTTGTTTTACTAGTTTTATGAAAAATTGACACAAATAAAGGGTTGGCATACGGTTTGAAAAATGCTAGGTGAAAGCATTGATGTCTAACCAAAATAATGGGAGGGTAAAACTATGATGCCAATGTTACGTCGCAGAAGCACTCTACCAAGTCTGGTAGATGAGTTCTTTGGGGATGATTTTATCAGCCGTTTCTTTGACGACAGCGAGAGTGTAACAATCCCTTCGGTAAACATCAAGGAGGGAAAGGACGATTACACCATTGAGGTGGCTGCTCCCGGGTTCGACAAGAAGGACTTTAAGGTTGACTTGAACAACAACGTGCTGGAGATTTCCAGCGAGAAAGAGGTTAAGGAGGAGAATAAGGACGAAAAGGTAATGCGTCGTGAGTTCCGTTACTCCTCATTCAAAAGGTCGTTCACCTTACCCGATACAGCCGACACCGATAAGATTAAAGCTTCGTACAAGGACGGCATCTTAAGCATTATCATCCCAAAGAAGGAAGAAGCTAAGGTTAAACCCGTACGTCAGATCTCGATATCGTAACGGGAAGATGTTAAAAACAGCGAAGCCCCGGAAACGGGGCTTTACTGTTTATAGGTACTCCATGTGTTCCTGGTCGGTAATTTTTTCGCAGTAGTGGCACTTTAACGACACGCTATTCTTGTCAACCACCTTGAATTTAGGGGTAACATTTTCAACATTGGTGATACACTTTGGGTTTACGCATTTTACAATGCCACTTATATCGTTGGGTACTTCAACCAGCATTTTCTCCGTTACCTCATAGTTTTTAATGATGTTGAGCTTGGCATGAGGAGCAACAAGGGCTATTCGGTTAATCTCATCGCGCTCAAAGTACTTATCGGCAATCTTAACAATAGCCTTTTTGCCGAGTAGCTTACTCTCCAGGTTTGTTCCAAAGGTTATTTGGTTTGGTATCCTATCGAGTCCGAGGATGGTAATAACCTTAAACAGGTTTTGCGCCGGTATATGGTCAATTACTGTACCATTCTCAATGGCGCTAACACTCAGGTGTTTCTTGTCTTTCATATCGATATTCTTTTACTTTTTTAGACCTAAAATAAGAGCCATGATCGCCATACGGGTGTAAACGCCGTTTAGTGCCTGGGTAAAGTAGTATGCCTTTGGCGATTCATCTACATCAGTATTTATCTCGTTTACCCTGGGTAGCGGATGTAGCACTCGCATGTTTGGCTTTGTACCTTCAAGCATATAGTTTTTCAGGATGTAGGCGTTTTTAACCTTTTCGTATTCCATGGGGTCGGAGAAGCGTTCGCGCTGAACCCGGGTCATGTAAACAATATCGGCATCCTTAATGTTTTCGGCCAAATCGGTATGCTCCTCGTACTTTAAGCCTAACTCATCGAGATACATTTTATACTCTAGTGGCATTCGGAGTTCGGCGGGCGAAATAAATGTAAATGAGGCGTTAAACTGGCTCATGGCCATCAACAGGGAGTGAACGGTTCGGCCATACTTAAGGTCGCCTACCATTACAATCTTCAGGTTATCGAGTTTACCCTGCGTTTTGCGAATGGAGTAAAGGTCGAGAAGGGTTTGGGTTGGATGCTGGTTGGCACCATCGCCTGCATTAACAATGGGAACAGGCGATACCTCGCTTGCATAGCGTGCGCTACCCTCCACGGGGTGTCGCATCACTATCAGGTCGGAATAGTTGGCTACGGTGAGAATAGTATCCTTAAGGGTTTCGTCTTTGGACACACTACTGGTTGATGCCTCCGAAAAGCCAATTACCCGTCCACCTAGCTTGTTTACAGCGCTTTCAAAGCTCAAGCGGGTTCGGGTCGACGGTTCAAAGAAAAGTGTTGCCACCACTTTCCCTTCCATGATTCGCTGAATAGGGTTTTTCTCAAACTCCTCGGCAAGGTCGAGCACTCTGAATATCTCATCCCTGCTCAGATCGTTGATTGCTACCAAACTTCTGTTTTTCATAGTTTTTATTTTGTGTTTAAGTATATGGTTCAAAAAAAAGCCCCGATAAACGGGGCTAGTACATCAATCCTCAAATTCAAAATCGGCAATAAGTCCTTCAATCTTGGAGCATCTGGAAAGGAACTCGCCTTCCAGTGAGCGCCTAATCCTTACCCTGATAATGCAGGTATTATCAAATTGCTGCTCTAGTAGTTGAAGGTTTAAATCCTTGGCTAATCGCATCACCTCATTCATCATGGTGTAACCAAAGGTTACACTGTAAATGGCATCAACAGTTCGGGTGATAATTTTTGCATTGGTTAAGGCATCGTGGGTTGCCGTTTTATATGCATTTATCAAGCCCGATACTCCTAGCTTTGTTCCCCCAAAGTAACGTATTACCACCACTAAAACGTTGGTTAGGTTAAAGCTGAGCAGTTGCCCGTGAATGGGCTTGCCGGCAGTACCCGATGGTTCGCCGTCGTCGTTAGCCCTCCATTTGTCGCCCTTTGGCCCTAAAATATATGCGTAGCAGTGATGCCGGGCATCATAGTATTCTTCCTTAAGTTGCTCAACTATTGCTTTTACTTGCTCCTCGGTTCTTACAGGGTAGGCTTTAGCGAGGAACTTACTGCCTTTTTCCTTGTAAATTCCCTCGGCAGGCGAATCGATGGTTTTGTATGTGTCAGCTACTTCAACCATTTAGCTTTGCATAAGTATTACAATTGCCAATACAGAAAGGGCTATCCCGGAAAGATTTGTTTTGCTTGGCCTTTCACCAAATAGTAGCAGCCCAACCAGCGTTCCTGCCAGTACTACCCCCAAATTGTTTATGCCGAAAAGAACCGATCCCTCCAAGGGAGTTCCTTTGCTTCCAACATGGTTCAGTGCAGCAACCATAAAAAACATCGATCCAAAATTTGCTAATCCAAGCAATGTTCCTAGTAGCCATGTTTCGAATTTATGAAAGTCTTTGGCTGCATGGGTATTAAAAGGTAGCAGTAGTAAGCCTGTAATGCCAGCCATGGCAAATACAACCGCATTGAACAAGGGATTTAGTTCGTTGGTTACAAAGTATTGCTGTGCAACCTTAACCGACGCATCTACCATTCCAATACCCAAAAAGATTATTAGTGGAAGATATGTTTTAACCGGTTTAAATTTTTCCGTTTTTCTTGGTATTACAAGTAAGAGAACTGCAATTAAGGCAAGCAAAATGCCTGCTAATCGTACTGCATTTAACTTATCGTTTGGGTCAATCAGTACCGATACCAGTATGGGGATTATTACCGACATCTTAGCTGCTACCGACGTTATGGCAACACCGGCTGTTTGCGTACTCTTACCCAGGAAATGGAACATGGTTATAAAGAGTACACCCATAGCCACCATCAGTAGTATGGGTAGTATGCCTAGTTGATAAAACCCCGATAGTTCACCTTTGGCCAAAAAAAAACCAGCTACGCTGGCTGCCAAATAGTTAATGATGATTGCACTAAAGTTGTTGACTGAAAAGCGGTTGAGTAACTTAAAGGTGATTAAAACTACTGTAGATGATAATATGCAGAGCAGTAAGTAGAACATCCTTTTAGGTTTGTGCAAAGTTATAGCATCTTTACTTACCCCACAAATTTTTTTAGAGGTAAGTATTAACATACAATTAACATGCAATGTAGTTTAAGCGAGTACAACCGTAATTTGTCATCCTGAGCGCAGCGAAGGATCTTTTGGATAGTTTTCAGTGTACAGGGGTTTTTAGTGTTTAGTGTTTGGTGTTTAGTGTTTCGTGAAATGCTTTTTTTAACTATCAACTATCAACCATCAACTGTCAACTCCTTGTCATCCTGAGCGCAGCGAAGGAGCTCTTATCGGCCCTAAAGAGATGTTTCGCTATCGCTCAACATGACAATAGTTTCACGAGCAACAAACAACGTTTCTAGCCCCATAGGGGCGAAACATTTGTAACTTCATTGCTATCTCTACTCTAAAGCGATGCACGCTATAGTATTCCAAAGAGCAAGGGGGAAGCGTTGCATCGCAACCGAGAAGCATGGCAAAGAACTATTTTTACGTTCTTTCTTGTCTTGATACAAGAAAGAACCAAAGAAAATCAAGGCTGAAAAGCCCGACCCGATGGGTACCCCGTGGGTGGAACTGCCACGCGATACTATTCGCCACGCCTGTGGCGTGACTCATGTGGTATCGCTTACTAAGCCCACCGCCACGTTCCACCCCCGACCCATTGCCGGGTCAGGCTTTTATGCCTCTGCGTATGGCACTCCGTGTTGGTTAAGGAATCGCATTAAAAAAGAAGAGTTGAAGGTAAAGAGATGCTTCGCCTAGCTCAGCATGACAAGGGAGCAGAAAAGGAAGATAGGGTTTTTGTCATCCCGAGCAAAGCGAGGGATCTCATAAAAGGTGGAAAGGAGATGCTTCGGCTAGCTCAGCATGACAATAGTTTCACGAGCAACGAACAACTTACACGAACAACTTCATTTGTCATCCTGAGCGTAGCGAATGATCTATTGAAAAGTGTACAGTGTACAGTGTATAGGGGTGTTTGGAGTTAGATGTTTCGTGAAATGCTTTTTTTCACTATCAACTATCAACTGTCAACTCCGCTTGTCATCCTGAGCGGCCTGTCCCGCCCTAGCGGGGAGCGAAGGAACTCTAATCGGCCCTAAAGAGATGTTTCGCTACCGCTCAACATGACAAAGGTGTTACGAACAATGTTCAGCGATTCACGAATATCGTAAACCGTCATCCCGAACACAGCGAGGAATCTCGTTTTTAACCCAACTGGGCTGATCTTTCATTTAAATTGTTCCATAGGTGTTTTTCAACATCAAATTAATGTATGAGAATGCTTGATTTTTTTAGGTTCATGGCATGTTATTTGACGGCTTACGTTAAACCAACTACCTAAAATCTATGAAACCTTTTAAAAAGATAGCCAGTTACATCCTTGTAATAAGCTTATTGGCTTCTTGTGCAACTCCAAACCCAGTTATCAGGTTAAAATCTAAGGAAACAAATACAACCTGGGAAAGTGGGAAAGAATTTACCAGTTACTTTAAGGATGGCTTTGTGGTTCATTGCGCTTACCATGGTACTACAGATGCCTACTTGGTGTTCGATATAGAGGTGATTAACTCTACCGATGAGGATTTTCTGGTTTGCCCCGAAAAAATGGTGATGTTTACCGATAGTGGGAAGTGGGATCCGGTAATCAACCAGATTGTGTACAGCACATTCCCAATCTATGCCGCTGATCCCGAACTAGAAATTCTTAAAAATGAATTGGCGCAATCGCAGATTGAGGCTAATCAGAAAAACCTTGCTACTGCTTCAATTGCAGTAGCTGCATTGGCATTACCGGTAATGGTTGCAACAGCCTCAGCCGATGCCAAGGATACCAAACAGCGTGCAGTTAACCGAGCCGAGGTGGCTGCAGCAGCGGCAGGGACAACCCTTAACTTTGCCGAATTCTCCCAGGAGATGAATAATATCCGAAGCGATCTGATTTACGCATCAACAGATGCATGGATCAATAACTCACTCCGCAAAACAACCCTATCTAAAAACGAGGCAGTCCGTGGGCTAGTTTACTTTAAAAAGCCCGATCTGAAAATGTACAGGGATTTACGCATTGATGTTCCCATTGGCGAGAATAATTTCATATCCTTTAACTACAAGGTAAACCTGTACTACCCCTCAAATCCGAATGTTAATCCCGCATATAGGTAGATTTGCTTAACAATCAAGGGAAAAGGCCTGAGGGCCTTTTTTCTTTTTAGTATTCCTGATAAGTTCATGGTTTAATGTAGTAAATTTGTAAAAAATCTGAATGTTATGGACAGCAGTTCAACAATTAAGATATTGGTTGATAACGAAAAGGGATTGTCGGCCGATGAACGTACAAAACTAATTGAGGGCACTGATAGTATTTACATTGATTCAAGGCTCGATTACCACAAGCGGTTAGCCCGAAGGCAAACTGTAAGCTTTGTTTTGCTGATACTTTTTGCACTTTTTGCCTTTGGCGTGGTAATGTTTCCTAGCGCCGATCCTTTTACTGCAGGAGTACTAAAAGGATTGGTTGCAGGGTATCTTGCTGCACTCCTTGTTCTTGTTCCTAAAACAACTAAAAACCATTCGCGAATTGCATTTGTTATTAGTGTAGTTAAACAGATTAACTCCCCTAAACAAGCATGAGGCTGATAAAAGCTACACCTAAGATAGATTTCTTTACTGCCGACACAACATCCGACCTTTCACTTCCTTTGGCCGAAGGAATAAAGGCTGGTTTTCCGTCGCCAGCGCAGGACTATATCGATTTAGCCTTTGATTTAAACAAGGAACTTGTCAAGAATCCAAGTTCAACTTTTTATGGTCGTGTCCGTGGCGATTCAATGGTTGATGAGGGGATTAACGATGGCGATATTCTGGTTATCGACAAATCGTTACCACCCACCGATGGGCGTAAAGCAGTTTGCTATATCGATGGTGAGTTTACGCTTAAAACCATTCGGATTAAAAAGGATGGAATCTACCTTATGCCGGCAAATCCGGCATATAAACCCATAAAGGTTACTGAGGAAAACGACTTTGTGGTATGGGGTATTGTAACCTACGTCATCCATAAGTTTTAGCCATGTACGCTCTTGCCGATTGCAATAACTTTTACGCTTCGTGCGAGCGTGTTTTTGACCCTTCGCTCATTGGGAGGCCTGTTGTTGTTCTGTCGAACAACGATGGTTGTGTAATTGCCCGCAGCAACGAGGCAAAAGCTCTTGGTATCAAAATGGGTGAGCCAGCCTTCAAGATTAAGGAACTGATTGAAAAAGCCAATGTTGCTGTCTTCTCATCAAACTATACGCTTTATGGCGATATGAGCCAAAGGGTGATGAATACCCTTGCCAGCTTTACCCCCGATATCGAAATATATTCCATTGATGAGGCTTTTCTTGGGCTGCACGGTTTCAGCTATGTTGATTTAATGGATTATGCCCGACATATTCGGAAAACCACCATGCGGAATACCGGTATTCCCATAAGCTTGGGCTTAGCCCCTACCAAAACGTTAGCAAAGGTTGCTAACCATATCGCAAAAAAGCAGCCACAACACCAGGGAGTTTATATGATTGCCAACGAGCAGCAGCGTGTTGACGCGCTAAAAGGGTTCGAGATTGGTGAGGTTTGGGGAATAGGCCGGCAGTACAGTAAGTTTCTGGCCCGCTATGGTGTTAATACAGCATACGATTTTACCCGAATGCCCGCAGGTTGGGTAAGGCAGCACATGTCAGTGGTTGGACTCCGAACCCAAAAGGAGTTACTGGGAATACCCTGTATTGATTTGGAACATACCGCTCCACCCAAAAAGGCAATTGCAACAACCCGTTCCTTTGGTGAGATGCAAACTGACCTTGGATACCTGAGTGAGGCGGTGGCATCGTTTGCAGCGAGTTGCGCCCAGAAATTGCGTAAGCAGCAGTCGGTTGCGCAAGTGGTAATGGTTTTTGCACACACCAACTATTTTCGCGACGATTTACCCCAGTACTCGGCAAGTAAAACCATAACCCTGCCTGTGCCCACGAGCAGCACCATGGAGCTGATACACTACGCCCTTATTGGATTAAAAAGTATATACAAGCCGGGATTCCGGTACAAGAAGGCGGGAGTAATTGTAACGGGTATTTCAACCAACCAGCATATTCAAACCTCGCTCTTCGATAGCATTGACAGGGAAAAACACAGTAAACTAATGGTGGTTGTGGATAAACTAAACGATAAGTATGGCAGGCACACGGTTAAAGTAGCCGCTCAGGGGGCTGGACGTAAATGGAAATTACGCCAGGAACGTATTTCGCCCATGTACACCACTCGCTGGGACGATATTATTACTGTAAAGGTTTAAGTTTCCTTTTTTATTTTGATTTGGCCTCTTCGCTCATCAATATTTTTCTATTTTTGGGGTACCTTAACCTAAAACAACTGCAATGAACTCTCAAAAAAGTAAAGGCAATTTTTTGCCTATGCTCATTATTGGAGCGTTATTCTTCATTTTTGGTTTTGTAACCTGGTTAAACGGCATCCTTATTCCGTATTTTAAAATTTCGTGTGAGCTTAGCGATTTTGAAGCTACCCTGGTAGCTTTTGCCTTTTATATCTCCTATACCGTAATGGCTTTGCCGGCATCGTGGGTGTTGAAAAAGACAGGTTTTCACAGGGGCATGACAGTAGGTTTACTGGTGATGGCTATAGGAACCCTTGTGTTTGTTCCCGCAGCGTTGAGCAGAGCTTACTGGATGTTTCTGAGTGGCCTGTTTATTATGGGAGCAGGGTTGGCTGTGCTGCAAACAGCTGCAAATCCGTATATCACCATAATAGGACCCCGCGAGAGTGCTGCAAGGCGTATAAGTATAATGGGGATTTGTAATAAGTTAGCTGGAGCCTTTGCTCCGCTTATACTGGCCTACTACATCCTTAACGATGGCGATGCCTTTGTGAAATCACTTGAGGGGATGGACAGTATTGCCCGCGCTGCGGCTCTCGATAGCCTAGCGCACAGAGTGATTGGGCCGTACCTGGTAATGACATCAATACTGGTTTTCCTGGGGATTGCCGTACGTTATGCCCCGCTGCCCGACGTGGAAACAGAGGATGATTCCGTAGATTCTGTTACTGATTTCACTAATAAATCAAGTATTTTCCAGTTCCCGCAGCTGATACTTGGTGCTATTGCCCTGTTTTTCTATGTTGGTGTTGAGGTAATAGCAGGCGATACCATAATTCGCTATGGAATATCGCAAGGTTTTAAAATTGAAACCGCAAAGGTTTTTACAACATATACCCTTATTGCCATGATAGTTGGATACCTGGCTGGAATATTACTGATACCAAAACTTATTTCGCAGCGCACGGCTCTTATTGCATCTGCTTTGCTGGGTATCGCTCTAAGTATTGTCGTAGTTTTGGCATCGCCAACTTACTCAATTCTTGCACTTGCACTGCTTGGTTTAGCAAATGCATTGGTTTGGCCTGCCATCTGGCCATTGGCCATTCACGATTTAGGCAAATTTATTAAAACGGGTTCGGCGGTGCTTATCATGGCCATTGCGGGTGGTGCCATTCTGCCCTTGCTTTGGGGCCGACTATCCGATTCAATTTCGCCCCAAATGGCATACATTATTCTGATACCATCGTACTTTATAATTCTTTACTACTCTGTGAGCGGATATAAGTTAAGGAACTGGAAGTAAAACGTAAAAATTATGGATGTTTTTAAGCTAGAGTTTGAGGTTCGTGATTACGAATGCGACTTGCAGGGTATTGTTAACAATGCTCGCTACCTGAACTACCTTGAGCATACCCGTCACAAGTACTTGTTGAGCAAGGGAATCGATTTTGCCAGGTTGCACAATGAGGGCATTGACCTTGTGGTGTCACGTATTGAAATTGACTACAAGTACTCGCTAACCAGTGGCGATATATTTGTTGTTCGGTTAACCACCCACAAGGAGGGCCATTTACGAATGATCTTTGATCAGGAAGTGATTAAAATGCCCGAGGGGAAATTAGCCGTTAAGGCTAAGGTAATTGGCGTTGGGCTAAAAAATGGCCGTCCAATCAAGATTGATAGTATACCGGGCTTTGACAACCTTTAACCGCGATTTATCAATTGATTTTTTTTTATTGGCGATTTTAAACATTTTGGGCTGCCCATGCGAGCAGCCCTATTTGCAATTAATAAATTTCGGGAACAAAGTTCTGGTCGGTGATAGGTGGACGAACATAGCTCTCGTCAATCCGTCGGGGTTCAAGCTTAACCGGTGGTGGGGTAAGATCTTCGTAAGGTATGAGGCTTAGCAGGTGATGGATACAGTTAAGGCGGGCACGCCTTTTATCGTCGGCTCGAACTACCCACCAGGGAGCTTGCTTTATATCGGTATGGGCGAACATAACGTCCTTTGCCTTGGAGTATTCCACCCAGCGGTTACGCGATTCAATATCCATGGGGCTGAGTTTCCATCGCTTGGTTGGATCGTCGATACGCTCCTGAAAGCGACGTTCCTGTTCCTTGTCGCTAACGGAGAACCAGTATTTAATTAGTATTATACCCGAACGAACCAGCATACGTTCAAACTCAGGGCATGAGCGTAGAAACTCAGTGTACTCCTCCTCAGAACAAAATCCCATGACCTTTTCAACGCCAGCTCGGTTATACCAGCTCCGGTCAAACAGAACCATCTCGCCGGCGGCGGGTAGGTGGGCTACATATCGCTGGAAATACCATTGGGTTTTCTCTTTCTCGGTAGGTACACCTAGAGCAACAATCCGGCAAAAACGAGGGTTTAGCCGTTCGGCTATGGTTTTAATTACACCGCCCTTTCCGGCAGCGTCGCGCCCCTCGAACAGTAAAACAACCTTCAATTTTTGGTGCTTTATCCATTCAAGGAGTTTTACCAGTTCCACATGGAGTTTTTCAATTTCATGCTCATAGGTCTTTTTATCCATCCTATCAACATGTGCCTCTACCGTTTCGTAATGGTCGTTTCCTAAATCAGGCAGGTGATGCTTTTTGGTTTTTTTTGTTTCTTTTGGTTTATCGGCCTGTTTCTTTTTTTTATCCTTTTTGTCCTTTGTCATGTCAAACAAGGTTTTTGACTTTAAAATAAAGGTATGGACAAATAAGGGTAAAGTCAACCCTTTTTGGATAAAATTGATTTAATTTTATTAAAATGACCTGATTTTAAAGCAATTTTGGCTTGCGGCGTAAGCTTGAGAGGTAAACCCCAATCAGGATTATTACCAACGAGACAATTTGTAGTGCTCCAATATGGTCGCCATCAAGAATGCCCCATAGTAACGCAAAAAAAGGAATAATGTAGGTTACCGATGAAGCAAAAATTGCGCTGGTGTGGTGAATAAGATTATTATACACAAATAGAGTAATTACTGAGCCAAATGTTGCTAGCACAATGGTAGCCAGAATGCTCGTTGCAAATGCTGGGTGCTGCATGGCAGCCCCAATATCTGTTGATATAAGTATAATACCGGCCGGAATGCCAATCAGGAAAAAGATTAGCGATGTAATTTGCACTCCGGTTAACCCCGATAGTTTAAACCGAATAATATTGGAATTAATGCCATACATCATAGTGGCCAGCACAACTAGCAGTGCATAAAGGTTTACATGGCCAAACGACGAAAAATTTCCGTTGGTTATTAGTATTGATGCCCCAACAAATCCGATTAGAACGCCTATACTTTGGAAAGCATTGGGCTTATGTTTGAATAACAACAAACCCGCAATTACCGTAAAGAAAGGGGTAAGCCCGTTGAGGAATCCTGCAAGCGAGCTGGAGATCTGGGTTTCAGAAAGTGTAAAAAGGAATGCTGGGAAAAAGTTACCCAGTAATCCGCATCCTAGTAGCGGCCAAAAATTCTGGCGGTTTATAAGCTTTAGGTTTTTTATTGAAAGGGGTAGAAGTATCAAAAAGCTGAAAAATATTCGGAGCGCAGCCACCTGAACGTAGCTTAGCGCATCGAGACCGCGCTTCATCAGGATGAACGAGGCTCCCCAAACAAAAGCCATGAAAAACATGGCAGCCCACTGCCAGCGTTTTTTGGATAAATCGAACATTTGACAAGTTTTACCCGGCAAAAGTAATTGTTTTTAGCCTGATGGGTGCTTTTTTCTGTCAACATTTAACAGCCCATCGGTTTTTGCTAGCATTGCTTTCCCTTTTTACTATTTTTACAGGAAAATTTACACTGAAATGAGCGAAAAGAATTACGATCCCCGTATGCATACCGCCGAACATATTCTTAACCAAACAATGGTGCGGCTTTTCAATTGTGGTAGGGCGTTCAGTAGCCATGTGGAGAAAAAAAAGTCCAAGTGCGACTATCGCATCCCAAGAGCCCTGACTGATGAGGAACTAAAAACAATTGAGAGTAGGGTGAATGAAGTTATCTCACAAAACCTAAATGTAACCGAGGAGTTTACCGATAAAAGCAATGCGTCAACTTTCCTTGATTTAAGCAAATTACCCGCTGATGCCCCGGAATCAATCAGGGTTATTAGGGTAGGAAACTACGATGCTTGTGCCTGTATTGGTCCGCACGTGGCTAATACCAAGGAAATAGGGAGATTCAAAATTATCTCGGCCGATTACTCCGATGGAACTGTACGGATAAGGTTTAAGCTTGAAAATGAGTAATTTCAACTCACACTACTTTCTTGCATTTCTTAAAAGTCTTTCCCGAACTATAGGATATACTAACACAGCCAGGGGAGGGGTAATGATTAAGTAAATAATCCACATATTCCGTTCAGGGAATCTGTTACGAAGGATATCGGTAAGAACAAAAATCCAAGCAATTAGTAGTAGTACAATCCCTACAATTAGGGAAAGTTCAAATGCATTCATTTGTAAGTGAAGTATTGGCTAATCGAAAAGCGAACCTAACTTCTTGAAGCCCTCCTTGAACGATTCAAGGCTGGAATTTACAGTATCTTTCACCTCGTCCCACTTGCTATCGGCTGCCTGGGCAAGTTCATCGAGCTTGCTTTCCATTTGATTACGAAGCATTTCAAGCTCCTTGATTTTTTCATTGTACTCCTGCCTTACCTTATCGGAGGCATTATCGGCTTTAGCCCTCAATGCTTCAATCTGGTCGAAAATTTCGTCAATGGCTTTTTTTACATTTTCGCGGTACTCGTTACGTTCCATGGCTCAATATTTTTAGTAAACGTCTCTGTTTATGTACTGGCTGTAATCCTTTAGTTTTGGGGTGTACTCCTGTTCAATAAGTGGCGAACTTATTAGGAAGTCGGCTGTTGAACGGTTGGTGGCTGTGGGAATATTGTAAACCGTAGCAATGCGAAGCAAAGCCTTAACATCCACATCGTGAGGCTGAGCCTGCATGGGATCCCAGAAAAAGATTAGGATGTCAATCTTCCCTTCAGCTATTAAAGCGCCTAGCTGCTGGTCGCCACCAAGTGGACCCGATTTAAGGCGAGTAAGCTGCAAATGATTCCCGGCATCGTTATTCATCTTGGTTAGGGCCTCCTCAACAAGACGGCCGGTTGTGCCTGTGCAAATGAGCTTGTGCTTTAGTAATTTTGCCCAGTTCCACTCAACCCATTCCACAAGGTCCCGTTTGCGGTTATCGTGTGCTACTAGGGCTATGGTTTTGTACTTATTCACTTTTAATCTTCTTTATAATTAAATTCTAAGCAAATATAACTAATCCATATTAGTTTAATCCAAGTGTTAGGTTAAATTACATTTACAAATGGATTAATCAATGCTGTTTAGTTAAGGTTATTTTTCATGTTGCGCGCAAGCGAAACATTACGTTGTCGTGCTGAGTCCCGATTTATCGGGATAGACTTCGCCGAAGCATCTCATTGCTCTTTTCTCTTCAATACCTTGAAGAGATCTCTCGGCTTTGCTTGGGATGACAAAAACCCTATCTTCCTTTCTGCTCCCCTGTCATGCTGAACTAGGCGAAGCATCTCTTAGTATCCTCAACTCTTCTTTAATGCAATTCCTCAAACAACACCGAGTGACATAGGCAGTGGCATAAAAGCCTGACCCGAGAATGGGTCGGGGGTGGAACGTGGCGGTGGGCCTAGTAAGCGATACCACATGAGCCACGCTGCAGGCGTGGCGAATAGTATCGCGTGGCAGTTCCACCCACGGGGCACCCATCGGGTCGGGCTTTTCAGCCTTGATTTTCTTTGGTTCTTTCTTGTATCAAGACAAGAAAGAACTTGTAAAAGGCTCTTTACTAAACTTTTCTGTTGCGATGCAACGCTTTCCCCTTGCTCTTTGGAATACTATAGAGTGCATCGCTTTAGAGTAGAGATAGCCATGGAGTTACAAATGTTTCGCCCCTATGGGGCTGGAAACGTTTTTAATTGTTAGTTGTTCGTGAGGCTATTGTAATGTTGAGCGCGAGCGAAACGTTTCATGGGGTCGATTAGAGATCCTTCGCTGTGCTCAGGATGACAGGCATGTATATTTTTGTTAACTAAACGACATTGAATGGCTTAATAGTCATATTTAGATGTTTATCTTTGCAAAAAAAAAGAGAGGTTTTGAAAACAAGATTTTTTTTTGATTTTAGGGATACTTTTTTACCTAAATGGCTTTTCACAACAGCTAACTCGGATTGATAGCCTAAGTCAACGGCCAAAGCTGGAGTATAGGCTCACTGTTAAGAATACATTTATTCCAGTATCGCTAATCACCTATGGTGTGGTTGGTCTCAATAATCCGAAACTGAAACGCTGGAACACTGGAATCCGCAGCGAGGTGTTAGAGCACATAAATACAAAGTACAGAGCCGACGATTACTTTCAGTATGTTCCTGGCTTAGCGGTTTACATACTCGACGATGCGGGACTAAAGGCGAAGCATTCGTTTTGGGACAGAACTGCTATACTTTCTGGCTCGTTTGTACTGCAATTGGCAGTGGTGCGAGTACTTAAGCATACAACCGGTGTTATGCGGCCCGATAGTAGTTCTACAACCTCATTCCCATCGGGACATACTGCTATGGCCTTTACAGGAGCTGAGTTTTTGTGGCAGGAGTACAAGGACCATACAGTATAGATTGGTGTGGCTGGTTATGCCATTGCAGGTACAATTGGTTTTGCAAGGGTAATCAATAACAAGCATTGGATAACCGATGTTTTTGCAGGTGCAGGAATTGGAATACTAAGTACTAAAATATCGTACTATACTTACGAACGATTTAAACTAAAACAACGGAGTAGGGGTCAAATGCATGCTGTAATTGTTCCCTACTTTAATGGGAATGGAATGGTGGGTTTAGCCGCGGGCATTCAATTTTAATGCATGTTCAGGTACATCGATATACGTTCATACTTTAACCGGGTTGGTTTTGCTTTTAGGGCTTTGAAAAGCCCTAACTTCAGGATGTTCTTTTATGGGCAGATTGTTTCGCTCATGGGTACCTACATTCAGAACTTGGCATTAGGTTGGCTTATATATCGGTTAACCGATTCCCCTTTTCTGCTTGGGTTAGTAGGTTTTGCAGGTCAAATCCCATCGCTTTTTCTAACGCCAATAGCCGGCGTTTACGCCGACAGGGTAAACCGAAGGTATGTGCTTATTGGTTCGCAGGCTTTATCAATGGTTATGGCCTTTACCCTAGCAGCGCTTTACCTTACTGGAGTGCTTCAAATTTGGCATATCATACTGATTGCTGTTATAAATGGAGTTTCGCTTGCTTTCGATACTCCATTCCGTCACGCTTTTCTGCTGGAAATGGTTGGTGACAGGGACTTGCTTCAGAATGCCATTGCGTTAAACTCAACACTTATTAACTCGGCCCGTTTTATTGGGCCTACCATAGGTGGTTTTATTATTGCGTTATTAGGCGAAGGGTGGTGCTTTATAATCAATGGGTTAAGCTTCATGGCAGTTATAGCATCGTTAATGTCGATGAGGGTAAAGCCTATGAATACTCATCATCACCATGGTTCCATCTTCCAGGAACTGGCTGAGGGTTTAGCTTATTCATACCGGAATAAAACAATTAGGTATTTACTTTTACTAATTTCGTCAATAGGGTTTATTGGCTTGCCGTTTCAGGTGTTTATGCCCGTTTTTGCCCGCGATATCCTTCATGGCAACTCACAGTTGCTTGGATTTCTCACTGGCTCGCTAGGTGCTGGTGCATTGGTGGGTGCATTCTATTTAGCTTCGAGGAAAAGCATTAGAAGTTTACCAAAGATTATTCTTGTTTCTTCCATCCTTTTTGGTATTGGATTGTTTGTTTTCTCGCTTTCATCAAATACAGCTGTATCGCTTGGAGTAATATTTATTACTGGATTTGGTATGATTGTTCAGTTTGCGGCAACGAACACTCTTCTGCAGCACATTGTTGATGAGGATAAGCGGGGAAGGGTGGTTGCACTTTACGGTTTATCGTTTATGGGTATTACACCTCTTGGAAGCCTTTTACTTGGCTCAATTAGCCCTACAATTGGTGTTCAGCTAACCCTTGCAATAGCAGGATTGCTTTGTCTGTTTGCGGTGGTTTTGTTCGGCAGGAAGTATGGAACTATCGCTCAGACCGTAAAAAGATTTGAAAACAGCCACTAACCCTGTTCTGGTATAAATAAAAAGCCGTCCTAATGCGGACGGCTTTCAAGTATTGTTGGACTGATTTACTTTTTCTCGGAGAGTTTTTGTACGGCTACTGCCGATGCCTCAAGAATAGGAGTAACCGAAAGTGGCTCACCAACACCTTTCTTAAGCCAGAGTTGAGGGATTAAACGACCCTGTGAGTAAATCCGTTCAACCTCTGCAGCAAATGAGCGGCCACGGAACTGCTTTTCCAACTGAAAATCGATAAGATGACCTATTGGGTAAGCCGATAGGTAAAGCGGATTGTCAATCATATGTGAGTAAATGGCAAGTATGGGCTCGTCGGTGCTGCCAAACACATCGGCGTAGTATTTATTCCAAATGTCGCGCGCAATGGTAAGGGTAGCATTACGAACCTCATCGGCGGTAGCATTGGGGTTGTTGTACAACCACTTCCAGAGGTTGATATCAACCAGCGATACGCCCATAATTTCGTAGCACGACCAAAGGTTATCGAGGGTTTCAAGGTATTCCTTATCGGGGTTAACCTCCTTCATACCCAGCACATCAAGGTCGCGTTTCTGGAACACGAATGCCAATGCCTCAGTAAAGGCTGTGTTGGGCACACCGTGCATTATGTAGTAATCAACATCGTGCAGGGTAATGGTTTGCTCCACGTTGTGGCCAAACTCATGCATGGCAATGTTAAATCCCTTGTAGTTCATGCCCGAAGCAGGAACACGGGTGCGGAGGAGTGCCACATCGTTGTGCATTTCGGCACCCCATGCATGCCCTGCGCCACGCGAGGCCTCAACTTTTACCCGGTCGGCAATGAATTTAGCTTTTTCCTTGCTCCATCCGAGCGAGGTTAGGATATTTGGAAGCTCAGCCTCAAAGGCTTTGGCATCGCGAAAACGCTTGGTGGTAATGCCATCAAGTTTTTCAGCAGGGATGCCGCTGCGGGCTTTAAATCCATCGTACCAGATATCGAATGGCTGTAACGGGCGACCTAAGCGCTGGCTGATTAGTTTCCCAGCTTCGCGAACCTCCTTTGACGATACCAAATCAATAAACAGCTGTTCAACCTCATCGACCGGTAGTTCAAACTCACCCTCAAACTTGCGTTGTATGTAGGTTGGCATTTTAGGGGTATACTCGTCAATTGCTTTTAGAGCCTTGAATTGGTTTATTACATGCTGGTAGCGAGTATTGGGCTCGGGTGTAGCTTGAACCTCATTACCTTCCTTGGTTACAGTATTGGTATATGGATTCCACTTATACTCGTTGCTGTTGATAACCTGCTGGGGTATGGATTGGTCAATAATTCGCTTCATCACCTGGTAAATCATCTGCTGGTGAGCAAGTCCATCCTCCTTGTTGGCATAGTGCGACTTTAACTCATCGCGCAATCCCCAGTGCGATATCAACTTCATATCGGCAGGGAACATGGTTTGACCCTTGTCATCCACAAGGTTGCCCATGTAAATGTTATACTCGCTGATGTAGGTGTCGGCATTGGTGTTTACTGTAGAAAAGTTCTGGATGAGTTGGGCAGGAACTCTACTTGTGAACATATCGCCCATACGAGCGTAGGCCCATTGCTTGCGATTCCAGTTTTCACCCATTTCGGTTTTTTCCTTCAGGGTGTAATAGGGGAAGTTTAGGGCAGTAATAAATGCAATTTTGTTGGCATAGAGGTCGTCGTTTAGGTGTGCTGCCGCATTATATGAGCCAAAGAGCTCATCAATGGGGGTTACTGGGCCCCAGTCCAGGTGGAGGGGTTTCATGAGCTCCTTACTCAACAGGATGAAGTAGCCATTTAGCATTTCAAAACCGTAGGAGAGCTTGTTGAATAGCTGCTCCAGCGCTGCATCGTCCGATACAAATTGTGTGGTGCAGAACTGCTCAAAATCGGTCTCGGTGCCATCGGTAATCCTCCAAAGCATGGCCACTTGAGCAACACCGCGTTCAATTCTTTCCTTTTGGGAATCGCCGTGCTGTTTAACCAGTTCAGTTGTTACCTTTTTCACTGTGGCATCGCTAATGGGCGATACGTCCACCTTTTGTTCAGGTTGTTTGCACTGTGCCATAAGCAATGCGGTTGCAATGGTTAGTAGTGTAAATATTTTTCTCATGGTGAGTTGGTTTGAGTTTAACAATGTAGTTACAAAAATGCAAATTCATAGGTTAGATTGCAATTCATTCTGAAAGTTTATCAAGTTTTTTTACTATAGAATTATTTTTGCCGATGTTTAAAAGTGAATTAGCTATGGAATGTAAAAAGGAGAATAACTCCAAGTTTTGCAACTGCTCCTACCCCTGCGGTAAGCATGGTGTGTGTTGCGATTGTTTAGCCTATCACCGTAAGAATGGCGAATTGCCTGCCTGCTATTTTCCAGCCGATATTGAGCGAGGATACGATAGGTCCATTGACAATTTTATCCGTGTGGTCAAGGAAAGGGGTACGGATTACTTAAGGTAGAAAAAGAAAAAGGTGACACGTACGTGTCACCTTCTTGGTGTGTAACTTTTTACTATTCAAATTGTTTAAAAGCTTCCTTGATAAGGCCAATAGCCTCACGTAGTTGCTCCTCAGTAATAACAAGGGGTGGGGCGAAACGGATAATATTTCCGTGAGTTGGCTTTGCCAGAACACCTTTTTCGGCCATGGCCAAGCAAACGTCCCAAGCTGTTTTGCCGGGCTTATTACGGATAACCACTGCGTTAAGTAAGCCCTTGCCACGAACAAGCTCAATCATTTCGCTCTTGATGCTCTTCATCTCATCGCGGAAGATTTTGCCAAGGCGTTCAGCGTTTTCAGCAAGTTTCTCTTCCTTAACTACCTCAAGGGCTGCAATGGCAACCTTTCCGGCAAGTGGGTTCCCGCCAAAGGTAGAGCCATGCTCGCCTGGCTTAATGGTAAGCATAATCTCATCATCGGCAAGCACGCACGAAACAGGCATTGCGCCGCCTGAAATAGCTTTACCCAGAATTAGGATATCGGGACGAACACCTTCGTGGTCGCAGGCTAGCATTTTACCTGTGCGGGCAATACCGGTTTGAACCTCGTCGGCAATGAAAAGCACGTTGTGCTTCTTGCAGAGGTCATAAGCTTTTTTCAGGTAACCTTCATCGGGAACAAACACACCTGCTTCGCCCTGGATTGGTTCAACAAGGAAACCAGCAACATTAGGGTCCTGCAATGCTTTTTCAAGGGCTGGAATATCGTTGTAGGGAATCTTGATAAAACCAGGAGTGTATGGACCGAACCCGCCATAGGAATCTGGGTCGGTTGACATGGAAATTACGGTGATTGTACGGCCGTGGAAATTGTTCTCGCAAACAATAATCTTGGCCTCACCATCCTTAATTCCCTTAACGTTATATGCCCAGCGGCGGCAAAGCTTTAGTGCAGTCTCAACAGCTTCGGCTCCGGTGTTCATGGGTAAAACCTTGTCGTAACCAAAGTATTTGGTTACATACTCCTCAAATTCGCCAAGTACGTTGTTATAAAACGCGCGTGATGTTAGGGTTAACTTTTGTGCTTGCTCGCACATGGCTTTAATGATTTTTGGGTGGCAGTGCCCCTGGTTAACTGCTGAGTATGCCGATAGAAAGTCGTAGTAACGCTTCCCTTCAACATCCCATAAGTAAACGCCTTGACCCCTTTCCAGCACAACAGGCAGTGGGTGATAGTTATGAGCGCCATACTTGCTTTCGCGCTCCATGTAATCCTTTGGTGTCATCTTGCTCATAGCTTTTGTTTTTTTGTTATATGTTGATATTTAAATGATTATGTTGCTTCTAATCTATTATTTGTCGTTTTGCAAGGTTAAGTATTGTAAACCAATTTTCAAAGAGTTGTTTAGATTTACAAAATATGTTATGAAACATAAGTCGGAAAACCTTTGAAAACAATGATATTCATAACAATTCGTAATGATTTTAGCGATTGAATTCAGGGTAAAAAACCTATACGTTGTAATGGCTTTTTAAACTTTGTTGGCGTTATCTTGTTAATGCAACAAATAATTCAAAAATAGAATGAACGAAATATTACAATCAATTCAGCAGCGCCGGAGTGCTATGGCCTTTAGCCCTGAGCCAATTCCAAATGAGCATTTAATTCAGCTTTTTAGGGCTGCCATACTAGCTCCATCGGCATATAACGAACAGCCCTGGTTGTTTTATGTTGCAAACAGGGAAAATGCCACAGCCTTTGAAAATGTTCTTAGCGCTTTGGCTCCTGCCAACCAGGAGTGGGCAAAGAGTGCAGGTGCATTAGTGGTTACTGCAGCCCGTAAAAACTACACCAGAACAGGTGAGTCCAACTACTATGCCCTGCACGATTTGGGTATGGCTACAGCCATGTTTTTAGTTCAGGCTCAATCCATGGGTTATGTTACACATATGATGGGCGGTTTTGACCATATAAGCATTAGACGTGCTATTAAACTCGATGATGGCTACCAAATTGGAGCGGTAATTGCTTTAGGAAAACCCGGAAGCATCGAAAATCTTAACCCTCAGAATAAACAAAGAGAATTGTCGCCACGGATTAGGCTGGATCTTGAAAAGGTCCTAAGGGTTTTATAGATAATAGGTTGATAACAAGTAGCATAAGAGGCACCGGTTTGGGTGCCTCTTGAATTAAGTTTTGGTTATAAAATTACTGCAATGTTATACCAACAACAAAGAACACATTTTCTTGTGCTGGATTAACTACAAAGGAACCTTTTATAGGTAATGTAAAATTTTCGGTAAGTTTTATGTCCTTGCTAGCCGAAAATCCAACATTTACAATGTTTGCACTATTGTTGTAAAGTCCCTTGGCTGGTGTTGCTCCCAGAAAAAATTCTAATGAGTAGTCGCTCAAGTTAAAGGGATAGCCAATTTCAAAATAGGTGGAGTAATACTGATTGCCATCAGCATCACGGTCGTTTCCGTAAAAGAATGTGGCTGCTAGCGCTCTAAGCGGAAAATTCTCAGTGCCGTTCCATGCGATGGTTCCCTCAAGTGCATGACCTGTTAATTTTCTATCCCAGGTAAAATATTTTATGGATGATAAATCGGTCTCATCCTCGTTGTAGTAATCGAAAACAGTTAACGAAAGTGGGCCAAATTCATAGATTAGGTAAAAATCAATTTCGGGAAATTTGCTGTTATAGCCATATGAGGCCCAACTACCAAAGGTAAAACCGCCGACGCTTAATGATAAATCGGGTTGGATGCAGGGATTGTTGTCAAGTAAAAGTCCGCGCCAAAGGTACCTGCTTACCATGTCAACCTTAAAATTAAGGTTAATTTTATTTTGGGTTGTGGCAACCTCCTGTGCTTTTATACTTAGGGCTGCAATTAGTATTAATATTGATAAGGTTAGTTTTTTCATAGAGAAATTATTTGTGTTAAAAGCAAACTTACTTTGAATAAGTCATGATGTCAATATTTATCGCTTTAAATTTTATTGATTTACATCACTTTTCTATTGCATATTACATTATAACTACAGTTTTCGCAAAGCTTGATGTTTGATGTCTGTGAAGATGGGCTATCGTCTACTATTTTGAATATCAATGATTTTAGGTAACTAATAAATTCTTCCCAAAACTCATCGGTATCCGGAACTTCGGTGCTTGGTATTCCATCGGTGCTGCGAACATACCAAAGCAGAATGTCAACATCACCTATGCCTAAACTATTTTCTTGGGTATAAATGAACTTGTAAACAAGTTGCTGGAACAGTCCATCCTTATCGGTTTTCCCATCAAAATCGCTGATGTTGCTAATTTTAGTTTTGGCTGGTTCGTGCTTACCGGTTTTAAAATCTACAATGGTCAGTTTCCCATTTTTGAGTTCCAAACGGTCAATTTTTCCGCCAAGTCGGACGTTTAAGGCTTTACCGTTAAGTTCAATTGGTATAACCGTTTCAACTTCTTCCTCTATTGCCAACAATTTATATGGCGTCCTGTTAAGATCAGAGCTTAGGGCATTCCTTACCATCCAGTTCACCCTTTCCAGCAGCAACCTATTCCGCCCGTTCAGCTCATCGATATTTCCGTTAAACTTACTAATTTCTTTAAAAGCCCTAAAAACAGTTTCTTCAACTAATCCAAGCTGGTTAAGTCTGTTCTGGATCTGGTCTTTTGTCACTTCTTTACCCACAAAACCGCTATAGATTTGTTCCATAGCTTTATGGAATACGCTACCAATGCCCATGGCATCGAGCTCTTCATCGAGCTCGTCGGGGGCTGATATGCCTAACACTCTGTCGAAAAAGAAACTTAAGGAGCAGTTCTTAAATTCCGATAGTGCCGATGGGGAGAGGTACCTGCTACCCTCGGTTGTTTCAAAATACTTACTTAATCTTTTAGCAATGGCCTCATTTTTTGTAACCTCAATAGGTCTTTCGCTATTTACGCCAAGATCAAAGTTTACGGTTACTTCTTTTATGTTTAGGTTTGACTCCATTTGAAGCTGCTTAACAAAGCGACTCAGTTCACCCGATTTTAATCCCTCGGTTATGTTTGTGTATACAAGGTAGATATTTTCGGCGCGTTGCATTAAGCGGTAAAAGTAGTAGGCGTATACCGCATTTTGGTGCTTGTAGTCGGGCAATCCGTATGCTTGCCGTAGGGTAGGCACTATGAACGATGGGCTAAAGTGGCTTCCCGGTAAAAGATTGTCGTTTACCGAAAGAATTACAAGGTTTTTAAAGTCGAGGTTACGGGTTTCCAGAAAGCCCATTATCTGTATACCCGAAAGTGGCTCGCCTATAAACGATACTCTTTGCTCAGCTAAAGCTTTGGTTAGGTATGAGCGGAATGTTTTGTTGGAGTATTCTTCATTTATCTCCGATATCACTAGGCCTAACCGTTTTAAGGCTCGATTAATGGTAAGCAGGTATTCAACTTCAAACTTAAGCTTATCGTCGTTAGCATCAATTTCATGGGTTAATCGGCTAATAATTGAGTTAATGCACGTGGCAAGGTAGTTTGCCAGCTCTGAACCCTTGGTTACAGGCTTGAAAATTTGCTCCAGGATGTCGCTTCCACTAAAGGTGTCGGGGGGGATGTTTAGCAATTGCCTATCGATGATTATATCCCTTATCCTATTGGCCTCGTCGGGGCATGCAAGTTGAATGTAGGGATGCGATAATATTAGCAGAACATCGCGGTAGTAAAACTTGGTTTGTTTATCGCTCGATTTTTGGAGAGTTAGCAGGGCATCAATAAAAGAGTAGGCCGAAGTTTCGCGCAGCGGATACTCCATGGTAATATTGGCATTACTGTATTTTTCGGGTAATGCCGTGAGCAGCGGAAGTAAAAGTTTCTCGTCGGGTAAAACCACTGCCGTGGTTAGCTCATTAGTGTTGTTAATGTTTAGCTCATCAAGAATATCGGGAACAATTTTGGTTTGTGTTACTTCCGATGGCGATGAGATAAGTGTTACCTTTTTGCTAGAGCCTATATTCCCAATGAAATCAAAATTTGTGTTGTTAAGAGCATTCGGAAACAGCTTAAGATTCTGGCGCATGAATAGTCCTGCCTCGTGATCGACACCAGTTGGGGAGTTTATGTAGTAATTGTCGTAGTCCCAATAGAAAAGCGCTCTTTCTCCACTTTTTAGAAGCAAAAGCAATCGTTGTTCCGACTTGCTTAGTGCATTAAACCCAATAAAAACAAATTTTTGGTTTGGTATGGCTGATGTGCCGCCCTCCAATGCCTTTACGGCTAGCCGGTAAGCTAATCCCTCGTAAGCTATTCCTTCCGATATTAAGCTGTTGGTAAAGGCACTGTAAATTCCGTAAAGATTTGCCCAAATTTTTGAGTAGCGTGAACGAATTAGCGATTCGCCTTCAGATGAAACAAGGTTTAGGAATTTTTCAATTAATTCAATAGTTTCCTTATCAAACTCGTTGAATTGCTGCTCAATTTCCTTAAGGTCGTTGATATTGGTGAATAGCTTTTTAGGGTCAACCAGGTATTTGTCAATCTGGTCGAAATCGGAAAGCATTACATTTCCCCAGAAGTAAAACTCATCGTAAGGTTCAAGGCTGTTGGTGGCCTGGCAATAAGCCTTGTAAAGCTTATAGTTGAGCATTAGCGGATCGGCTGGTTTTATACCAGCATAGCTGAACATCAGGTCGCTAATGGTTGTTGTTTCAGGCAACCAAATAGGTTTAGCAATTTGCTTACTAAGGTATTTGCTGAAGAAAAGCGATGCCCTTCGGTTTGGAAAAACCAGGGTTAATTTTGAAATATCATTTCCGTGTGTTGAGTATAAATGCTCTGCAACAGTCTCAAGAAATGGTTTCATTGTTTTGGTTATAGTCGGTAAAAGTAAATTGCTTGCTCTTTAGTGCTGTCGCCAAATTGTGTAAAAAAGTTTTCGCTCATCAACTCCTCTTGGGTGTTGGGGTCAAGGTACATAACTGTAACCTTAACCTTTCCAGTATCTTCGACCTTAAACTTAGCGTAGTTGTAAACAAATCCTTTTCCCTTTGGGTTTTGAATCAGCTTGTTTTCTGAGAAAACAACAAAGGCGTGCTCGTTTCCACGTACGGCCTTAGCGGCAAAGTACTCGTAGGTGTCAATGGTCATGCCCCCAATGGCATCGGGCGATTTGTCCTGTAATTCATTGTCAGCAACCAGGGTGCACTTGGCGTAATGTATTACAACCCTTACATTGTAGCCTGTATTCAGGGCTGCCATAAGCTCATCGAAGTTTTTTAACGCCTTGGGCTGAGCAATTGCTGCCGTAAAGGCTGCAAGGGTTATGGCAATTAAAATGCTTACACGTTTCATATTTTGTGTGTTTAAGTTCTTATCGGATTTAGTAACTGGTATTAAAATAATTGTTAGACACTAAAATAGCTTCTTATTTTTAATTCTAAACTTTGCTCTCAAACAATCGCCCTTGCCAGGTATCGCGTTTTTCGAGCACCTTTTCAAATGCAATCATCAGCTGGTCGGTTCTCAGGTTGCCCCAGGGTGGAACTGCCAGGTAGCGGGGTGGCGCTTCGCCAGTAAAGCGTTCAATAACAAAGTTAGGGTTTAACCGCTCAATAAAATCGGCAAGAAAGTTAAAGTATTCGTCCATGCTGAACAGCTTGAACCATTCAGGGTTGGTTGTGTACTGCTGCTCCATAATTGTTCCCTTGATTATTTGCAGCTGATGAAATTTTACGGTGTGTAAGGGTAACTTTGAAATAATATCGGCTTCGGCAAGCATTTGCTCCTGGGTTTCGCCGGGTAGGCCAAAGATGAAGTGGGCTCCTACGCGTATTCCACGTTTACTTGTTTCGTTAATAGCCCAAACCGATTGTTCAAAGGTATGGCCGCGGTTAATAAGTTGCAAGGTCCTGTTGTAGCAGCTTTCCACTCCGTATTCAAGGGCTATGTAGTATTTGCTGTTGAGCTGCTGAAAGTAGTCAAGTTTAGCTTCATCCACACAGTCGGGGCGAGTGCCAATCACTA
>ERZ795047.1279-NODE-1279-length-27251-cov-4.565267_pt1 | contig 27251 bp, 38 predicted proteins | sample MGYA00375131_ERZ795047 | MGnify/ENA primary metagenome ERZ795047 (study PRJEB30176, sample SAMN05720228) | activated sludge metagenome | isolation source: Anaerobic digester | place: Japan | collected 2015-05-20 ...
GAAAGCATACAATAGTACGGGGAAAGTGGAACAGTTAATGTACGAAGTTCAATCTAAAACAAACAAGGGCGATTCGAATGAATCCTGTTAAGTTTAATAAAAGAATAACTTCTCTAAGTAATTTGAAAGAAAATGTACGAGCTAGAGACTTATACAAATTCTTGTTAGATGATGACGCAATTTGGTATCAAGCGTATCAGAATATATATCCTAATAAGGGCGCCTTTACTAAGGGTATAAACGAAGATACTTTGGACAATTTCGACAAGGATCGTATTAGTAAAATCATTACATCGTTAAAAGATGGGACATACTCACCTAACCCAGTTAGACGAGTATTAATTCCTAAATCAAATGGTAATACTAGACCTCTAGGTATTCCTACGGGTAACGATAAGTTAGTTCAAGAAGCATGTAGAATTATACTAGAAGCCATTTATGAGCCTAAATTTAGTAATAGTTCTCATGGTTTTAGACCTAATAGATCTTGTCATACCGCATTAAATGATGTAGTTAAATGGATAAACACTAAATGGTTTATTGAATTTGATATAAAGGGTTGTTTTGATAATATTGATCATGATATATTAATTAGTATACTTAATGAAAAAATTGATAATAGAAACTTTATTGATTTAATTAAGAAATTTTTAAGAGCTGGTTATCTTGAAAATTGGAAATATAATGAGACTTACTCGGGTACTCCCCAAGGTGGAATTATATCTCCGATATTAGCTAATATTTATCTTGATAAATTAGATAAATTTATTGAAAATAAATGTAATATTATTGATCATACATTTGAAGCTAGAAAAGCAAATCCAGAATATATTAAATTAAATGGTGAACTTTGCCATGCTAAAAGGGGAATACCAACCCTTGAAAGAATTTTAACTGATATTGAACAATATATAGAATATAATGTTACTCCAATAAGTAATGATGAAGTGTGGGATACATTTCGTAAAAGTTTTATATTAAGAGATCAAATAAAAAATTTACCTAAAACAAGTAAAGAAACAGCACTAAGACGACACTTTATTCAATTAAGTAGAAAATATAATTTAGAATTAGGTAAACTTATTACTGCATCTAGATATCAAGAAGTAAAAGATACTCTATTAAAATATGAATTAATTGTTAAAACGTATCCTGATATTATTAGAAACACCGAATCTAGAGAAACATCTAACGGCGGAAATAGACTTCGGTATGTGAGATACGCAGATGATTTTGTATGTGGATATATTGGTACAAAAGTTGAAGCACAGAATATATTTAACGATATAAAATCATTTATTAAAACTACTTTTAAGTTAGAAATATCTGAAGAAAAATCTAAAATAGTTGATAAAACTGGAATAGATTTTCTTGGATATAATATATCAATGCCGGGATATACGTCTGAACGAGTTACTAATTCTTGGGGAGTAACTAGACGAAGAAACAGTACAAAACCTGTATTTAAAGTACCTACACATAAAGCAATATTATTCGTTAAAAAGAATAAATATGGTTCATATACCGAAAACAGATCGGATAGTAGACCATTTCTAATTAATTTTGACGATATTGAAATTATTAAACAGTACAATGCAGAACTGCGAGGAATAATGCAATATTATAAATACGCAGTAAACTGTAAAGATATAATCGGTAAAGTACAATGGTTATCACAATACTCAATGCTTAAGACTTTAGCGTCTAAACATAAATGCACCATTGCACAAATATTTGCCAGGAAAATTATCAAAACTAGAAAGCATCCTAAAATAGGAAAAACTTGGTACTGTAATATTGGGAATACTGGTAAAGAAATAGAAGTGTTTATGATTAAGGATATTGAATACGTAAACATATTCGAATTAAATACAACTAAATGTAATGATAACTGTAATGTAAAGACAATCAACATTCGGAGTAGCGCCCTAAAGAAGTTGATTGCAGAAAATTGTGAAGTATGCGGGAAGACTTCCGATGATGTATCTATAGTTCTGCATCATTGGAACCCTGCCCGTAATATCCCAAAGTCTGATACCCTTTGGGATAAAGTATACAAAATGCGTCAGAGAAAAACAATCGCAGTGTGCCACGAATGTCACATGCGAATTCATCATGGATGATAATGCTTAGAATTTCAGTACATTAATGGAGAGCCGGATGCGGTGAAAGTCGCAAGTCCGGTTCGGAGGAAGGGAGAGTAAAATACGTATGAAAATACGGGCTATACGCTCCCCATCCTACATCGTGAGATTGCTGCTTTAATTTATAGACACACTAAATTTCCTGAGTTTACAGAACGTTTAACTTTTGAACAGTTTTTAGATACATTTTCGTCTTTTGATAGACGTATAATGTTATATGGAATTTATTCTTCTACATATGATAAAATTTCAAAAGATAAAATTACTTGTCCAAATTGTAAATTTGAATTTGAAGATGAAATTAAATCTAGTGAAATTATAAATCATGATGTGTTTACTGTTTGGGATAAAGAAGAGCCATTTACTAAATATTTTAAATCAATTGAAGTTCCAATTAATCCCAACCAAGAAAATACAGTAAATAGTTTGGTATTTGTTACTGGAATCCCATCTATTAGAGATCACTTTAATATTTTAAAGTTAGTATCTCCTGATAAAATGAAAAGTAATTTTGAGAAGACTGGACAAATTTTGTCTAGATCTGAAGAATTAACCTTGATAACAAAAGTAATTCAAGTTAATTCAAATGTTGCTGGAAATAATGAAGTAGATAATATTAATGACATCGATTCTATTCATCAAGCTATTATGAGTTATATAACAAATGACGTTGTAAATGACGTTGTTGATAAATATAATGAAGAATTTGAAAAATATAATCCTGCATTTAAGAAATTATATATCTGTTCTGAATGTGGCCATGAATACGACGTGCCAATAAATATAGAACTTAGCTTATTCCGTAGCTTTTTTCGATTCTAGTGATGAAGATCCAACTGAAGTAGCATATACTAATTTCATAGAAAGTTTTTTATTATATCAAAGGTTATTTGAATATTCCGGTTCAGTTGATGATATTTTAGAATTACCTTATTCTATTTATAATGATTTAATTATGATGCAGATTAAATTTAAGAAGAAAGAAAAAGAAGAAATGGACAAAATAAAAAATAAAGATAATCAACGAACAGCACAATCTCCATTTAGAAGACGAAGATAATGTTATTAGATATAAATACAATTAGTTCTAGTCTATTATCTAAAATTCCACTATCAATTAGATTAGGATTAAAAACTAATTTAATTGAAACAGATGATTTACCTTTAGAAGTAGCATACGAATTAAGAAATATTAAAGAACAAACAAGTGTTTATACTTATGTTGATAATTCTACGTTTGATTTAAAACCATCATTTAGTGTTTATTCTGATTTTACATCTTTAAATACTAAAAAAGAAGCTGTAATAGAATATGTTCGTAATTATTTAATTGTAGATAAAGGAAATTATCCATTTGACCCAACATTTGGGACTATGATTAAATATTATCTACAATCATTAGATGCTGAACCAGCATTAATTTCAATTAATCAAGAATTACAAGGATTAGCAAATGTACTTCGACATTCATTTGATATTCCTATTAGTATTGCCAATGCTACGGCAGAACGAATAGATAATGAAGTATCATCAGCTTATAATTTAACTATTCCTGTTCAAGTTAGTGATATTAATGTTTCTTTAAAAATTGAAAAAACTATTGATAATTATTATTTGATGTGATAAAACATACGCCGTTAAAACGGCGTATGTTTTTTAAAATGTGAGAATAAGTATGTTTAAGAAAACATTTGATGTTGATTTATTTGTTAAAAATTTGAATTTAAAAACGTGGTTTACTAAGATTGGACAAGTGACATTAATTTCTACCCAAAATTTAAAATACATAAATTCTTTAGAAAATGCTATTTTAATTTGGAATAAAAATTTTGAAAATCGTAATGATGAATGGGAAAATTTAAGAATTAAAGTATTGAAAAATGAAATTTGGGGAACTGAATTTAATAATATTAAATCTGCTATATCTAAAGATATTAAGCAAAATAATAATTTTATAAAATTTTCAAGAGATTTTAAATTAATAATTGCTAATATTAATAAACTAAATGGTGTACATATTAGTAATAATTTAGATACAGATTTGTTAATTTCTCAATTACCAATTATTGGTTATTTTGGAGAAATATTATTAAATAATCCTAATATGAAATATTATACAACCGAAGTTGAGTTATTTAAAAAAGGTCATTTTGTTTGTGAACATGTTAATAAAAAGTTTTTAATATATTAAAATAAAATTCCGCCGTTAGTATAATAACTAACAGCGGAATCGTTTTTATTTAAAGCAAGCTTCTACCATTTCGATAATCCCTTCTTTTGTATCATTAACAGCAATCCATAATCCTCTATGGCAGAAAACGCTACCTTTTATTTGAGATACTTTTTCTAATTCTTCATTAAATAACCCACCCCATTCTTCAGGAAATGGAGCTTTTAGATTTTGTGTTAAATTATCTTTAATACAAACTGCTCTCCATTTATTATTTTCGGGGAATATCAAATGGGTTATATAAGAATATTTTTTATCTTTGATAGCATTAGAATAATTATAATATGTATTTAATATCACATATGTTTTATCAGATAGTAATCTTTGTTCTTCAAATATAATTTTTAAAGTGTCTTCATCCCTGAATTGTTCTGTTACATAATCAATAGCATTTATAATTGTTGTTTCGGCTATTTTTACGGCTTCCATAAATTGTTCATTTTCATTTTCATCATTTTTATTAAAAGCAGAAATTACATTTGAAATGGTATATGCATTATAATTAGATTCATTATATTTACATAATTTAACATTATTATCATGCGAATCAATTGGTACTACTAACATAATCCTAATTTTATTAATTATATTTGGATTATTAATTAATTTAGAAGCATATTTATCCCAAATTAATCCAAATGATGCTTTAGGAAGTTTTTTATCAATATCGTGATATTGATTAAATTCTTTAAAATGATGGTCGAAATATTTGATACCATCGAATTTTCCACCAACATCTATATATAAATCTGCTTTAACATTATCATCTCTAGATCTAATTATTTTAACTTCATCTTTAAAAATAATTTTTAATAATGCTATTGCGAACACTTCATCTGCATGAAATGTTCCATTGTGAGTTTGTACTAACACAAAAAATACCTCTTAATAAAAACGTTATATTTATATATACATATAAAATTTGGATAAACTATGGGTAATATAACACAAATTTCTCAGATTGAAAAGTATTATGAAGATTACTTTAAGATTATAAATCGATATCAAGATATTACTCGACATTCCTTATTTTGTTTATATTTAAATATTAATAAGGATGGTTCTACTTATCGTAAAGATATAGACTCTACTTATACAAAACATCAAAGTGGTGTGTTATATAACTCGTTCGATTTTACTCCTGTTCAATCTGTTGAACCAATTAGTAATACTACACAATTAGATACAACAACGGTTGGTTATAAATTTATAGGTGAAAGTCGATTAGTAACCTATACAATTAAAACTCCGCAAATTGGAGATTTAATTTTATTTCCCTATACTACTGTAAATAAAAATGAAATATATAGAGTAAAAGAAATTTCTGTACCTTTGAATGCTAGAAATGATGATAAAAATTATTTTTTTCAATTATCATTAGAATATGCCCCTATTAAAAACATTGAAGATGTAAAGATATTAAACTCTTTTGTTTATTTAAATAATGAAGGGGTTCATTTAAGTAAAATAGATTATGTTAATTTTTTAAAAGATATTTCTGATTTAGATTTATTGTTAAAAAATACTAAATTTGATCCTGTTTCTGAATTATATTATTTTATTCAGAATGAGATGATGTTAGCTAGTTTAGATGAAAATTATATATTGTATGAATTTCTAAAAAAATATAAAAATTACTTTTCTTTAGAAATTAACAATCCTTTTGGAATGTTAAATTTTGAAACTCATTTTGATTTGTTATATAATTTACAAACTAATGAGATTTTAAATAGATACGAGTTGGGTCTAAATTTAGATCTAACTATAATTAATTTAATAAACAAAATACTAAGTTATGAACAAAGAAGATATTAAAAATTATTTTGAATTGCACGTTTTAAATTACCAACCGTATCGAGATATTTCTGAATATCAAGCTATTATAAAAACTTTGATTGATTTCTATTTTGATCATTCATATAACGCTATAAATCTGCCGTTTAAAACTGCATTTGAAGAGCAAACTATACCTGTCGAGTTCTATAATAACTTATTGTTATCCATTGGATTTCCTAAATATATAATAAGTAATCTAACAAATAAAGATAAAAAAATATTATTACATTCATTTATGGATTATAATAGATATAAAGGAACAATAGAGCAATTACGATTAGTTGGTACTAAATTTTCAGAAGATGTAGGGATATATGAATTATTTATTGATCTAAGAGAAATAGAAATTAATTATTATCATATATACACTTTTAATAATGCTGATTATTTTAATTTAGAAAGTGTAAAACTTTATGATAATTTAGAATTAAATGATATATTTACTATTAATGGAGTTGAATATTCTATAAATGATAAAGTATTAACTGATGATGGCATTTATAGAGTGTATATTGATCGGTTATATTCTGGAGAAAATCTTTCTATACGTAATTTTAAAGTTAAAAGGTGGGTGTTTTTACCAGAAGCTATTTTTACAGCAAATGGAATTCAACCTCCTCCAGAATATTTTAATTATGTTTCTATTTATAGAGATACGAAAAGATATTTTGTATCCCCAGAATATTTAACAGGTCTTTATAGAAATGATAGTTTAGTGTTACCTATTAAATCAAATTTATTATTTTTAGATTATAAAAAATATCGGGAAGTTAATACATTTTATAATTTATTAGCGGCAATTTTTTTAAAATCTTTTTACAATGAGCGTGTTATTATTTATTTTGGAGAGGGAGCGTATTCTACAACATTAGGTAAATTATATAAATTATGGTATTATATTTTAATGAAATTCTATAAATATGATTTTGTTGATCAATCTCCTATTAATATAGTTTCTTTAAATATTTCCAATCCTAATTTTGAATATACGATAGAGGATATTCCAAATTTACTTAATGAATATAAAAAAGTTACAGAATATGATTCTGTTAAAAAAAATAATATATCAACTCCAGAATATTCTAAATATTATTTTAGAACTATTTCTAGTAAATTTCTTACAGAAACTCGAAATATTACTATTAACTTAACGTTAGATGAATATAAAGTTATATTAGAAAATGAAGTTAGTATAAGTTTAATTTCATATATTGATAACCGAATTGAAACATGTGGTAGTGAGCTAAAAGATTATGAATATACTTTAATTTTAGATGAAATTTATGCATCTTTAGTGACTTGGAGTATTCAATCTGGTAATTCAAAAATATCAGAAAACATTGGTTATTTTATGAAAAATTTGAGTTTTATTAGCTATCCTATTGCTATGTCACCAACTTATAATTTAATCATGTTTCTAAAACCGTATCATGTTGAATTAATTACAGAGTTACATGAATATTTACAAATTAAAGATATTGCTAATAGTGCAATACCAGATTCAACATTTGTGAAACTTGGTATTATTTCATTTTTAAAAGCTAGCGCATTATCATTGTCAGAACAATTAGCACATACAGTAATATATAACAATATCACACCTACTAATATTGATGATATGGGAGCAGAATCATTAACAGTCACTCATGGACGAATTTATAAACTTCATCAGTTAATAAAAACATTAAATCAAGTTAATACAGATTTATATAAACTTTCTGTAGAATATGTTGAAGAAATTATAGCGCAACCAAATGCAATTCATGTTATATTCAAGTTATATCCGATTATACGAGATTTAGTATTTGCTATATCAAATGCTCGACTTGATATTATTAAAACAAATAAAAATATCTTAAATATTATAAATAATATAAATCAATTTATAGATATTATAAATTCTGATGAAACTCTAGCTTCTCATCATATTACTATTCCCCCTATTACAATTACTGATTTTGAAAGTTCAGCTTATGTAAACAGTAATATGAATTCTGATTTATTATATAGAACAGTTCAAACACCAGGGTCAGTATTAATTGAACCTAATAGCGAACCGATTTATCCTGGAATTGAATCGTACTATAATGAAATTACTGATTGTGATATTGTTCATACTTATAATTTAATTTAAAAAGTTTTCGAGGAAAAGTTTAAATGATTGAGTCAATTACTCATTATGATATGGTTTCAATTCAAGATCTTTTAAAAAATGACTCTCGTTTTGATAATCAATTTAAAAGTAAATCTCCATTTTTGGGGTTAGTAAGAATATTTGAAAACAATATATTAAATACTGATCAAACTGAAGACGGTTGGTTAACTAACATGACCATTGCAACTGGTCGGGAATTTGTTGCTCAAGCGATAACTAAGAAAAATAGTCCAAGTTCCATGTTTGGTGATTTAACGCAATATAAAGTTGATGCATTTGGAATCGGTTCTGGAGGATCTACTATTGATGTTAACAATAATGTTACATTAAATGGTCCTGTATTATGTGATTATGGAATGTATTCACCTTTATACATTAATTCTCATTGTTTAGCTGCAGTTGATAATCAGGGGACTTCTAGAAATAATGTTGTTAAATTTATAGAATCTGTTGGACCCGGAGAAGAAATAGGATCAATTAGTTTTGAAGTTCCATTATCTTCTGATTTTCAAGTTTGTAATAGAAATTATTATACTGTAATTAAAAACGTATGTGTTATTGATAATAAAGAGCCTTCTAATATTGGAGTAGGTAATTCTGTTAAAATTGATGAGGCTATGTTATTTCTTACTTCACCAGATGGACTAAACCCCCTTCCATTTGCCCATATCTGTTTTGCTCCTAAATTCATTGAATTGGAGACTACATTTAAAATCGAATGGTATGTAATATGTTAGTTAATTTTTTACAATTTAGGAGATATTATTATGGCTGCGAAGCTTCCTGGCGTATATGTAACCGTCGAAGATAGATCTTATGTAGAAGATCAAGTTGCCAGTGGTAGAACTGGTCTTATAGTTATTATGAGTGATAGAGGGCCTGAAAATAGAGTGGTTCAGGTTAACTCTAATTCTTATTTCTTTATGAAATATGGGAAACCTGTAATTGAAACTACTGGTCAAGCTCATTATATAGCTAGTCAATTTTTAAAACGTTCAAATCAGTTGTATGTTATTCGTGCTGCTTTGTTAGATAGTCCTAATCCTACTCATAACTGTTCTTTAGCTAATGTTGCTATTCGGTATACTCCTACTGAAGGCGGTACTGAAGAAATTTTATCTGGAGATTTTATTTTTACTGCTGTTGGGCCTGTTGATTTAGATGGTCTTGGTCCTATGTCTCCTAGATATGCTGGTCAATGGGATCTTGATAATGCATATAATACCCTTGGTTCTGAATATATTTCTAAGTACGTGTTCTGTAATTATATTGGATATAATGCTGTAAATATTGACGATTATATTAGTATTGATGGTAGTTATGAATCTATACAAGTTGTTAGTAAAGGTCAAATTCCAGCATATAATGAGGTCACTGGTCTTGGTCAAGGAACTAGTGAACGTAATTATGTTTATTATTTAGAATTAGCTTCTTATTATACTGGCCGTTCTACTGAAACAAACTTAGGAAATCTTCCTATTGTTCTTAGAGATCAGGTTCCAATTCTTGATGCAAATGGCGTACAAACTAAGGATGAAAATGGGGTTCTTCAGTTTAAAGTTATTAAGTCTGTAGTGGATACGCTTATTGCAGAGAGAGATAGTTTAGTTGATCCTGCTACTCCTGAGCGTATTGCAGAAATTAATGTTGCCATTAAAGAGTTAACAGACGATTTAGACAATTACACATTCTTGTTATATGATTCTGCATTTACTCATGAAGATGCTAAATTTAAGTCAGCTTCTAAATATTATTTTGGACCTAAAGTAGTATCATTTGCTAATCCTATTCAAGGCGATCTTAATCATAGATTTTATCCTACATGTAATTTTACTAAAGGTACTAATGTTGTATATTGTGAAAACGAACAGTCATTTGAGTCTATTTATGAAGAAGAATGGATAATGGCGGCCAGTGATCATAATATTGCGGAAGGTAAAGAAATTAGTCCAATTTTACGGCAGATTGTAAATAAGTTTGCAGAAAGAAATAATGTTTATGATCCTAATGATGTTACTTATAAATTTATTTTAGACGATGTATATACTGGAAATAGTACTGGAAGTACTACTGATATAAATGGTAATACAGTTTTAACGTATGATACCGTTTATTCTCATGTTCCAGTACAAGTAGTTAGTTCTAAGAGTATTAAATCTGATACAGAATTTAATACTAATGACGTTTATAATATGTTTTATTTCTATGCCCAAGGTGTAGGTAGATATTATAATAACATCTTTATTCAAGGTGTAAGAAATTATCAGCTTGAAAGAATGTATACTGATGATAATGGCGTTCCATTGTATAAGTATATGTTTATGGATATGACTATTTATGGTCAAAATCCCGATGGCACTAGAACTATTTTAGAAGGTCCGTGGACAGTATCTTTAGTAAATAAAGTGGGGGATCAAGTTGTTCGAGATATTCATACTGGGCGTGAATTATATATAGTTAATACTATTAATGAGCGTAGTGAGTATATTAAGTGTAAAGAAGGCATTAATGCTTCTATTCTTGAAGGGTTAACTAAAGAAAAAGAAGAATTGCGCTTAAAAGTAATGGCATTATTCTCAGTTTCTTTTGTTTATAGAACTAAGACTCGCGGACAAGAAGGATTCTTCTTAGAGAATGGTGGTGATGGTATTCAGTATGATGTGTTTGGTAGATTAAATATATATCATCCTGAAATTGCGGCTTTAATTAGAAGCGCATATGGTACTGACTTAACTAGTCATGATGGTTCTATTCAATTATTGATGCAGACGTTGTATCCTTGGTATATTCTTGATTATGTTATATCTGGTGGTTATGATGTCGATGCTCAATATGCGGCGTTGGAATTAGTTGATACTAGAAAAGATTGTTTATTATTAGCAGATACTGGTAGATATTCTTTAAATGCCAGAGAAGATTTAACTTCTAGAGCGATGGATGTTCCTTGGAATAGTTGGAATGCTGCATTATATACTCAGTATTCTGAAATTACTGATCCTTATAGTGGTAAAGCGTTAACTATTTCTCCAGTATATCATGCAGTTGAACGCCATCTTACTGTTGATAATAATTATTTCTTAAGTGAGCCTGTTGCTGGTATTGAAAAAGGTGCTATTCAAATGAGAGCTAAACTTGCGTATAAGCCTACATTGGCAGATATGCAAGAAATGATTGAAGTTGAATTAAACCCGATTATTACTGAACCTGATGGGACATACTTCCTCACTCAATTTAGCACGTATAAACGTATGTCTGTTATGAAGCGTTTACATGCTGTTAAATTTATTCATCATCTCCAACATCGTTTGCCTTCTATCTTGAAAGATCTTTTGCAGCGTAAAGGTACTCCTTATTGGATTAGTGTTGCTGAATCTAGAGTTGATACATTTATGCGTCAATTTACGAATGCAAATTCTCCGAAACATTCGTGCTCTAGTTATAATGTAAACGTTGTTTGGGATGAAGATCGTTCTGAAATATTTATTGGTCTTACAGTACATCCGTTAAGAGCAATTGAAGCTATTAATGTGAATATTATTGTAACCTAATACTTAAATATAAATAATACACTTTCGCTTATATAAAGTAAGCGAAAGTGTATTTTATTAATTAATTTTATTAGAGTGAGAAAAATTATGTCTCTTAATCAAAGTGTATTAAAATTAATATCTACTTCTAGAGGAACTCCTGGTTCCCCTAATACATTAGATGATCGTCCTCGCGAAATGAATCGTTATATGGGCGGACATCGTCGTTATAATCATCCATTTGTTAATGGATATTGGTATTTGTTAATTGAACCTCCACAGTTTTTATTTGATGGTGGTTCTCCTGCAGAAATACAACAAGGTTCATATACTACGGAAGGACAAGAATCTATTTATTCCCCTTCTGCATTTGAAACAAGTAGATGGTTACATAGTACTGCTGAAGGATTTACGCCTCCAACTCGTACTTTAACTAAAGTAGATGTCCCTGGTTTGGGCGGTATGGGAAGTAGTTTTGTTGCTGGTCAACAGTTAACACGTACATTTAGTGCAACATTTAGAGAATATCAAGATACTCCTATTTTTAATGCTTTAAATAGATGGGTTTCTGTAATTGATCATCATTATGGACTTTCTCCTATGAATGGTAATCAATATTTACCGGCCAATTATAAAGGGTCTGCATATGTATTTTTATGTAAACCTACTACGACAAGTGAAAGTATGATTAATGGATTAGATGTAGATCAATTTTATTTCTTTGAAGGAGTATTTCCTGAAACATCTCCTTATGATGGATTTAATAGTGATATTAATACTAATGATGTGGTTCAGTTGAATGTGACGTTTTCTTTTGATGGTTGGCCTTATGGTAGAGAACATACTGCTCATTTTCAAAATGGAATTGATTTAATAAGTACTATTTATAATTATAATCTTGAAGGCAATATTATCGGCCATACAGGACTTTTTGCCGAAACATTAAATTCGCCTACTTCTGTTACTGGCAATACTTATTAATTTATGAGTACAAATACTTATATTAAAAAATATGAATCCTATTTAAGTACTAAAATTCATCAAGAACGTGCTCCAGATACATATACTCGTAATTATATAGCTGGAGAAGATCATAGAGAACGATATGCTCCATATATATCTGGTTATTGGTATCTATTATTATCACCTCCTAAAGAATTAGTAGGGGATAATAATTTAGTTAACTATGTTAAATATTTTAATGGTGCAGCCGAAGCTTTTACTCCTCCAAGTCGAAGTATTGTTAAACAAGAAATAGTTGGATTTGGAGGAATAAAAAAATTTATGGCAACAACTCAAGAATATTCTAATTCATTTTCTATTACATTTAGAGAACATGGAAATTTAGAAGTATTTAATATGTTAAGTCATTGGGCTGGTTTAATTCATCCGTTTACTGGCAAGCATAATAAAATATACAAAGGGCAATGTATAGTATTATTAGCTAAACCAACAATTTCTGGAGAAACTTTATTAAAAAAACCTGACATTGAAGAAATATTTTATTTTGATGGAGTATTTCCTGAAAGTCAGCCGTTTGATAAATTTGATTCAAATATTGAAACTAATGAAACTAAAACTGTAGATGTTACATTTAATTTTGATGCTGCTCCAATGACTAAGTTTAAATATACGGATGATATAAATGGAGAAAAGTTTTTAGAAGATTTTAATACATTAATTGGTGAATTTAAACCTCACAAAGCTTGGAACCAAAGACCAACATTAGTAACTGTTGAAGATGATCAAATTGGTATTTAAAAAAGTTATTCTTAAACGCATTTAAAATTAAAGTGTTTTTGAACAATAACTTTTATCGGGAATGTATAGACCACCATCTATACATTCCCATTTTTTACGATAAAAAATCCTCTATCCAGAAACCTGGATAGAGGAGTTATATTTATTAATTATTTTTACTAGTAATTGCTTGAAGAGAAGCTCTCCAAGCCTGTCCATTAGTCATGAAATTAAATGCATTACCTAATGCATACATTTCCCAGCCAGAAAATGTAAATGAAGCAGGTTTATTATTATTCATAATTCTAATTGTAATATTTTTATTAACCATGTCAATATCAAAAATAGTAGCGGCTGGTTTCCAATCTCCAGTCATATTAGAACTAAATATTCTTTCAAAATTATTAATTCTACCATTCTGTTTTTGACTTATAGCAAATAATATTTGTTGGGCTGTTTCAGAAAAAACGTTAACAGATACTATTTGTTTTGCTTCATATTTTAAAATACTACTCTCTGTAAAAGTAGAATTGCTAGTTTTATATAAAGTAATTCGCAAATTATTAAAATCAGCATTATATCCAAGTATCGCTAATTCCAATTCATCATCATTTAATTTTTGACTATTAACTAATTTAGAATTAATTAACCAATATAGATCAACAATATTGTATGTTTGTTTTTTAGTACTTTGTTGAGTTGGAAATGACATTTGAGGTGCAGGAGTATTTGCAGGAGTTGCAAACATGTTCTCTGGTTCTTCTGCAGGAGCATTATCGAAGAATACAGAATTATCAGTAGAAGAATCTTCAAACGGATTAAACATTTAATTTTACCTTTTTTAGTTTAAGAGAAGTTGATCAATGAGTATTTTTAGACTTTAGATATAAATCAGTTACATATTGCGCTAATTTAATAGTTAATCGACCTTGGGTAGTAATACATTGAGCTAAATGAGAATTAGAGAATTTGAATGATTTTAATCCCTGAACACCATAAGTACTATTCATTACAATTTTAGTTGCATTTTGTCTATTATCATATAGTTGATATTCTACACTTCCTTCTTTATATTGGTCCATCTTTGCTTGAAAGTTTTTCCTTTTTGTAGCAAAATCTTGTAGCATACTTGTAAATAATCCAACTTGTTGATTATGCTTAGTAAAACAATCTCCTGTAATAGTAATTACATAATTTTTCATATATTCAATTGCTTGAATTGGAGATAATTTTACAATACTTTCATATGGAGTGTTTATATTTTCTATAATATATATTTCTGGATATTTAGAAGCAAATTTTTGTTCATCGAATAAATATGTATAAATGACATCATTATATGCATAATTTTCAGGATGAGCTAAGTTTATAATTTCAAATAGATGAATGAGATAAAATGATAATAAGAATTGTTCTTTATCATTTGATGGTTTTAAGATTTTTGATAATGGCAAACCATTCTCATATAATCTTGATAATAAAAACATAGCTGCAAAATGTAATATTTTTTGAGTTTTTTGCTTCTTAGTTAATCCACTTTTAGTTTTAATATAATTGTCAATTGTTAGAAAAACTGATGCTGCTAATGTTTGTGGAATTTCTTTGGTTTTACCTAATGTAGAATTTAATATATTAATTAATTTATATACTCTTCCAGGAATAACTCTAGATTTATATACATCAAATGATATATTATATTGCTCCATCATACTTGGATACATAGCGGTTGCATCCAAAGTAAATACGACTCCTTTATTTTTAATATCTGGTCGTGGTTGTGTTACATAAGCCCCATCAAATTTTGTAATCTGCCCTATATAATCATTTTCTAAAATATCACAAGGCTCTAATTTTTGTTTTGTTTTTTGATTAATAATACTAGTAGGTAGATTTTGTAAATATGGTATGGTTAGATTCTTTTTATTTTGAGCAATCATTCCAAAACGTATTTTTTTGTTAATTTTACTTAATAGAAAACTTTCAAATATCGCAGATGCTCCAATTAAGGATTTTTCAAATGGACATTTCATAGTTCTTCTTATACTATTATTTAATTCAATATGTTTTAATTTTTTATTTAATTTTACACACAAAATCACGTCAATAAGATTATAAAGTAAATATCCTTTAATATCTTTATCATAAAATTCATCTAAATCGGAATATTTATCTTTGTATCCAAATTTCTTTAATCCTAATTCTATATCAGATATATGATCTAAAGTATATGATGTGCGTTTTCTACCATAATTTCTACCACCATCTTCTCTAGGCATATATAAAAACATTAAATCGGCCATTGTATAATCAACAATACTTAATTTATCAGCGACCAATTTTACATGTTTTAATGGACTAATTATATTAATTACTGATTGTTCATCTCCACCAGTAAGAAATAATAGTCTTTTATAAATATATGGAAAGTCAAATTTATCACTATTCCATCCACTTAAAATAACAGGATCTATTTCATGAATTTTTTTCCAACATATAGTGATTAGATCTAATTCATTGGTAAAAACTTTAATATTAATGAAATCCGAATCTGTGATATAATTATGTGCAATTAATTCGTTTTTAAAATCAATTTGCCATTGATTAATATCAATTTTTTCATTATTTAAATTTAGCAAATAGGCATAATATTGATTGTTATAATTGAAAGATATAGCACTAATAGGGTGTAAAGCTTCATCAAAACTGAATTCTATTGATTTATCTACCCTATATGATTCTATATCGGTAAATACTGTTTTAAGAATTTGTTCTGTTTCTTCAACATTTTCATTAGTATTTTCGTAATATTTAACACCATAATATATTTTAATATCTAAATCTAAATTATAAAAATTATAAAATTTAAATGTATCATTAGATATTTGTGGATGTAATGCTTTATATTCTATCGTTTGCATAATAAAATTTAATCTAAAAAATAACTAAGATTCTAGTAATTCTTGTATATATTTTAATAATGTTGAATCTCCTTCTTTTAATACTTCTAGAAGTAATTTAATTTCTGCAGAATAAACTTTGAAAAAATTTGGATCATTTTCTTTAATACTAATAGTATTTGATATAATATCTGCTAATTTTATAGTTTTACTATCAGCATCAGCATTTTTAACATGTTCTCTATCAATAGTTTTACGAATAGCTCTGTTACCATCTTCTTTTGTAGAGATATCAGTAAGCCATTCAACCATATTTGCAATTTCATCAGAAAAATGATCTCTAATTAAACCAATAGTAATATTAGTATCTTCAACTACATCATGTAAATATGCTGCTGCAATCATAGCATCGGTATGTTTTACAGTAGATACAATTTCTGCTACTTGACAAGGATGTATCCAGTAAGGTTCATTAGTATATTTACGTAATTGTCCGATAGCAGCATGAGCAGCAATTGCAAATAAACGAGCTTTTTCTTGCATTGACTAATTACCAAAAAATATAATACATTTATATATTTACATATTTAGAATTTAAATATTAATTAAAGGTCCGCCGTTAAAAAGAAATTCTAGTTTTTTCAAAAATTCAATTAATGAACAGGTATCCTAATTTTTATGGACCCAGATACTTCTTCATCATCCATATCTGTAAATTGATTAACTAATTCTTTTTTTAAAATTCTAATATTCTTGTCTTTGAAATTATTAGAAATAATTAAATCTGTATTGTTAATTTCTGTAAATACAAAATGAATAAATGATAAAGACATAAATAAAAATTCATCATATATATTACTACCAACATTTAATTTATATAAACTAATACATTCCAAATCATTTTTAATTAATTCCAAAAACTTAGTATATAAATCATTATCTTCAAATGCAAATAGTTTAGGAATTACATCATATTCTATTTTGCATACCTTGTTTTGACGTATGGTTACTTCTAATATGTTATCCACTAGATATCTAATTTTAGGGATAATTTCACCAGGAGTATTTCTTATTAACTCTTGAATATTAGATACAATCTGTAAACCGCTCACATTGTTAATATCCTGTGCAATATTGGAAGTGCATTGGATCACACCCTTTTCCAATCCAATCCCCTCCCCATTTAAATCCATGTTCTCTAAATATTTCTACTATTTTAGGAGACATATCCCCTTTACTTCCCATTCCATTACTTAAAGGATTTAAATCTATTGAAATTCCCCAACAATGTGTTGAAAAACTAGAACCCTTTCTTTTTGTTCTAAAATTAAAACAACCACCATATGATTTAACTTCATTAGTTAAATTTTTTTGTAATATTTCATTAAATACGTTATAAAATGTTTTATTAAGTTTTTTATGACAAGTTATTTGAATGATATTTTGTCTAAAATTATTTGCGTATTTTATTGGAAACGGCAATGTTATAGAAGTTAGTTGTTCTACATTCCAAGTAGGAGATAATTCTCCAGTCCGAGTAATATATTTTCTAATATCTCCAAATGTTGATATTATTTCATGTAAGCCATTTGGAACAGGAATTACTCTATCAACTGGATTTGGATATGGAAACGGTTTTAATTCTTCTATTCCTGGTAATATTATTTGTTGATTAATAAATATTGAATTACTATTTTTCAGTGAATTATATTCAACGATTTTATCTACGAAATTGGGAGACCCGTAGAATTCAGTTGAAATATTTGATAAATTATCACCTTTTTTAATAGTATAGGTTTTAAATTCATTAGTCATATTTTTATTTCCAAAAATAAAACCCACCGATAAAAATCGATGGGTTAAAAATGTTATTTATTTTGGTACAACTCGATAGAAATCAAGTAATAACTCTGTTGATCTTATAAAAGTAGTATATTTTTTAATCATTATACTATTTTGTTTTTCTTTTTTGCGCATCATTTTCATAAAAGCTAATGTTGATTCTAAAGTACGAATTGTAGAATCAATATCATTTCTTAAAATTTGTATACTTTGACGTTTACTACATTTCTTCAATTTGTTCTCCTAAATTGTTTAAAAATCCAGAGACTTGAAAATTGTCTTCATATTTAATATTTAAACTATTTTTATCAATAGTTTTTATTTTAAATTTTTTATTTTCAGATGTAAGATGAAGCAAACTTTGTTTGCCAAATTTATGCCAACCAGCAAAAGTGAAGTAGAATTCACCAATATTTTGTTCCGATATTGGAACTGTGAGTTCTTCACTACAATAAAATGATAATCCTAAATATAATCCTGAACTTACATCGGTATAATCATTATAAAACACTTCAATTCGTCTTAGTTGATTTTCTTTCAAATTGTTTTCTTTTTTAATAATAAGTTTGAAATAATGTCATATAATATAGTAAAATATATTTCTTTAGTTATAACTTCATTAAATTGATTTTCAGTTTCTCTAGTAACTGCTATTTGCATCAAACTGTTTAAAACTTCAGTTTCGGTGAATTTTGCAGCTTCTAATTTAGAATCAATTAATCCGCGTAATTTCCATGAAAATGGGTTTTGTTCAGCAGGAGTCATTTAATTACCATTGATCAACGCATTTTAAACGAGATCTAGTTTCATACCCATATTCAGTAAATGTACTTGAATACGTACATTTACTTTGACCAAATTCATCAATAGGAACCTGTTCAATGTATACTGGTTCCCGTTCAATGTATACCGGTTGCTGTTCAATGTATACTGGTTCCCGTTCAATATAATATATGGGAGGTCTTTGAATATATATTGGTCTTGATTGAATTATAACTTGGGAATATCCATTAATACTAATTAAAGTTAATATAATAAATAATAATCGATACATTTTAATCGTCCGTTAAATGAGTAACCAAATCTTGAAGTTCTTCATTTAATTTAATATATGATTTAATATGATTTAATACATTACATATCATTAATGTTTGATTAATTGCATCATTCAATGCATGATGACCATTTCCTTGAAGTTTAATTTTTGATATTTCTGTTAATTTTCGAATTTCAAGAACAGTTCTTACATCAAATCTATCTCTAAATCCTATTGGAAATATCATATTAAAATCTGAAAATAATGAATCTAAAATATTCATATCAAATGATGGACTTTTAGACCAAACTGATTTAATTTGATTACTAATAATAAAATCACTTAATAATTTCAGATTTCTTCCGGTATTAATAGAAACATTTCCAAAAAATACTTTTAAATTTAAATCGTTATTTAACCACCAAGATAATGTATCTATAGAAATAGTTCTATTTTTAGTTTGTTGCTCCCCTGGATTTAATTCTAAATATATAGAATTTTTATACAATTCTTGTATTGTTACGTTAGGGTTATCTAAATCAAAGAAGCATCCTCCTATACTAAGGACAATAGCACTTGATCTAGTATCTAATGTTTCTATATCTATCATTAAAGAATTATTCATGTCCGTTTAAATCGAAATGTAGGATATACATGATGTAAATTTTGTTGTTGATTACAATTATCACATTGATGTTTATATAACGGAGGATCAACAGGTAGCATTATATTTATTGATTTCATTGAACCTTTTTGGCAATAATCGCAAATATATTCAACTTCAATTGCTTGAACTGTATGTAGTACTTCTGGCATATTTTTATAAACTCATATATCTTGGAATTGAATCATACATTTCAAGAAGTTGCTGCATAAATTTTTCTGCATCTTCTTCTTTTATTTTTTGTAAAAACATAGAGTTTTTCATTTGAAGATTTGAATTTTGATCATTTATGTCATTAATATTTAACAATATTACAGTATCATGAGTGATCATATTTAAAAAAACTCCGATTGGGTGAGTATTATTATATCTATATATTTGATTTATAATTTATATGAAGTTTTAACAAAGGGAAGATATATGTTTTTACGAAATATATAAGAACCGCCTCTTGTAGATTGGTACCAATATAATCCCCAAGCGGAATGATTAAGACGAAATGATTCTATTAAATCTTCGTTTCCAGACCAACCACCAGTTGCTATATGATATTCGTGTAATATTAAGTTACCATGTTCATCATATTTTTTAACTTCGGTCCAATATCCATCTTTAAATTTCCATAAATTTTTTAATAGTATGAATATGTCTTCCTTAAGAATATCACAATTTTTAATTAAAGATAAAGATTCTTCAGTTGGATAGCCATTTTTATCAAACATTTTAAACTCAACTCAATTAAACTAAAAATCCTCCCGGCAAAGCCAGGAGGATTGGAATTTATGCGGGTATATTAACTTTATACTTTTCTAGAGATTTCATTAACACATCTAATGGTGTTATATCTTCTCCATTAAATATAGATTTTAATAGTGCAGGACTAAATCCGCTAATCAGTGCTACGTTTTTGGAATATGCAGTTTCGGGACTACCCATGTAGTCAGATGTATTCCAATATATAATCTTTGGAATGTTATATCCTAATTCTGCCCATTCATCTATTTTAGATTGTACAGGAAGACTGTTTTTTCCATATTCACCGCTAGTATTAGCACCATAGGAAAATTGCATATCTGATATAATTAATAATGCTGTTGGTATTTGATCATTAGTTAAATTATCCCTTCTTGCTGTCATCAATATTAGTTCTAATGCTAGATCTATTCTTGTTGACCCACAAGCGCCATCAAATATAGATTCATTAGTTATTGCTTCAGAAAATGTCATATTTTCCCAGCTTTTGAATGTGCTTTCGCTTTCAAATCCAATGAATTTTCTATAAAATGGATTATCTTTTCCTAATTTATCAGAACAGTATAATGCTAATCCCGTAGATATATGAATTGCTTGGATAGATCCTGAGATTTTTGCTTCCATACTACTAGAAGAATCACATAATACCATTAACCGTTCTTTTTTATTATCAATATAATCAGGAAGGTTATCAAATTGTAAATCTGCAGTTTCTTTATCTCCTTCTAATGCTGTGCGTACACAATCATGAGGAAATAATACTGAAGTATTAATTTGTACTTTATTATTTTTTACATCTTCTTTAAATTGAGCGAATTGGATTTCATCATTTCGTTTAAATGCATTTGAGTATCTTGCCATTGCCACTGATGGAACAGCACTATAACTAATAGCATCATATTCTTTGTTAGACATTTTTGTTTCTACAATTATCTTGCTTCTTACAGAAGCTAATAATTTACGAAATTCTGCTTCCTTTTTAATTCCTAATGCATATCTAATAGGAGACATTTTTCTATCAGCCCATTTAGCAGCTAATACATTACTTTCTTTAATAGCATTTGCCCAATATTTAGCCGCTTCTGTATGTACTTTTGTATGGAATAATACTTCAAGATCATCCCATCTTCCAACTTCAACAAATTCTTTAATATTTGCTTTAACCCATTTTGGATCGTTTTCAGCAATCCATTTAATTAGTATTCTACCACCACTTCTATTACCTGCGCCTCCACGACAATCGCGCAGCCATAATAATAATTTAAAACTTAATTCTTTATTAATATTCCAGCAATTACGGAATAGTTCAATTAACATTTGCTCATGATAATCTACGTATTCACTAATATAGAAACTTCTACTATTTTTGAAGATGCTACCTGCTTTAAATTGGAATTCAATAAATTCATTTCCAGTATTATCATATTGGTCTGCGCCTTCAAAAGTAGTACTCATGTTGTTTTCTCCAGGAACATCAAACAAAATCAACGTATGGGACGAATCTCATACGTTGAACCAGAAGCGGGGTTTTTTGAACAGTGACCTTACCTGCTCAAGGAGTTTAATCAACCTCATAAACTAAGAGGCTTCTATATATTACTATATAGAAGAATAAGGCCGAAGCCTCTTACATTAATAATAGTTTGCTGAACCGCTTCTTCTTACAGGTCCACTTTTTTACTGCAAAATTAAAAAATAACTTGCTGAAATGGACCTTTAAGCCGTTATCGACTTATTTATATATATACATATTTATGGATAGAAATACTAAGTATTTTCTTCTTGAATTAAAACCAATGAATTTTCTTCAGCAGCTATTTCTGCTTGTTGAACTTCTAAATCTTCAATTTCATCTTTAATTATTCTACGTTCATTTTTTTGTTCTAATTTTAATCGTAATAATTTTGCATTTAATGCTTCGAGTCTATTTGCTATTATTAATTTTTCGTTTAACATTTTCAAACCATTTAATAAATTGTTTCCAGGGGTTTTTTCGGTCTCGTTCTTCTTCTAATTGTTCTTGATATTCTACAACTTCAAGTGCTTCAAAGATCGAAATTGGTTCTCCCATTCTAACTTTATCACTCAATATTTCTAATCGTGTGTTTTTAATCATCATCGAGAATGTGAGTAATTGTGATGGTAAAAGTTCCTAATTGAATCCCATATTCATCTTGAGGAATATTTTTAGCTAAAGGATTAAATCTTTCATCAAATGCTTCTATAATATCGCGTTGAGCATCGTAAATACTTTCCCCATCATATTTTTTTTCAAAAATGACATTTGACATTATAACACCATTAATAATGATTTAGAAGTTAATTGAAGTTGATAAATAGGAGTATGAGAGCCGTTATATAAATAACTTCTAGTTACAAAATTATTTGTAATTAAAAATGTTATTATATCTTTAAATTTTGTAGTTCCTTGATAAGTATCGGAACTTAAAAATTTATCATCTCCAATTTTAAAAAATTTATTTTCAAAGCATAATTCATTATTACCCCAAACTTTTATTATAATTAATATATTATTATATGTGGTTTTTTCTTGACTAAATTCGACATTATAATTATACATCATAACGCCATTAATAATGATTTAGTAGTTAATTGAAATTGATAGAAATCTGTAACTTGTGTTTGATTTTTATATTCTGGGAGTATAATCAATATATCATTTTCAACTAAAAATTTTTTTAATGGTTCAAATTCATTTGATATAAATACATTTCGACCTAGAAATATATCTCCAATTTTTGAAAACGTAATTATATACATTAAATAATTATCATTATATATATTCATTTCAATAAAAGATTGAAAATACTCAGATTTTATATTTGTTTTTGTATAATTAGGTTTTACACATTTGAATGATACACTGTAATTCAATTTAATACCATAAAATTAAATTTATAAATTAAACTCTATTTTTGTCAGTAAATAAAGGAAAAAATGCTGCCATTATAAGTACAAGGGGCCAAATTAAAGGAACAAGCGGAAATTTCCATATATCATTTTGTGCCTGTTTTAATAATTCTTTAGTACCAAATCCAATAGTTATCCAAAGAAATACTCCACTTCCAATAAATAGAGATCTTAATGTTTCCATTAAAAATACCTGTGAATGATGTTGTTAATTTAATGCCATTAATATTGCTTTATTTGTTAATTTAAAATCATTATTATTAGCTTTAAATGGTATATTCTTTGAATATACTCGGATAAAATCATCTTCAATTAAAGAACTTTTAAGTTTTTCTGGTAAAAATATATAGCCGCTTAGAAATAAATCTTTAGTTTTAGAAAAATCAATTTTAAAATAATTTTGAGTATCTTGATAATATATAGTTAATGTAATTATAACATGACCATATGAATTTTTTTTACTTTTAATATCTATGTCATAATTAATCATAATGTTAATTCAAAATTACTATTATTTAAATACACATTATTTTAAGAATATATATGTATAAAATTATCTTCAATTAATATATTTATTTTTATACTTTTAAATTATAATATACTTAATATTGTCTTTGTAGTTAATTGAAGAGTTACTTTTGTAAATCGATCGTTTATTTCTGTTTCTTGTGAAGTTATAATTGCAATATTGTTTTTAATTAAAAAATCTTCAAGTTGGATTGATATTATAACAGAATCACTTAAAAACCAATTGCCTGATTTTATGAATTTTATATTATCCCATCTTATTCCATCTATCCATATTTCCATCATTATTGTAGGAATTGAATCTAACATTATATGTTTAAATTTAATTTTATAAAAAATATCTTTCATAATGCTAACAGTAATGATTTAGTTGTTAATTGAAATCGATGTTTACTGGAATGATATAATGTTGCAAATTCATTTTCAATTAAAAAATGTAACGTATTATTTGTAATTATATAATGATCAGATACAAATGTTCCATTTTCTTGTTTATGAAAATACATTGAAAATGTAGACGCATTAGTAATAATAGTCATTATAATAATATTATAACTATTTGAAAGTTTAATAGATTTCAATTCATACATAAATTTAATGAGCTTTAAAATATTATAATACTGATAGTAATGTTTTAGGTGTTAATTGAAGCATATACTTGTATTTATGATGTCTATGTCTAGTTACAAATCCATCTTCAATTAAAAAATTTGAGAGTTGATTTGTTAATGAATGATAAAAATTTATAAATGTTCTATTTTTTTGTTTATAAAAATCAATTGAAAATCTAAGATTATTATTTATTATAGTTATTGTAATAATATTTGATGTATCAAAAAATTTAATAGATTCAATTTCAACCATAACTAACACCAAAAAAAGTAATCCCTCCCTTCTACAGGGGGAAGGATTAATGAAATTGGTGCCCGGAGCGAGATTCGAACTCGCACGGCTTTAAAGCCGACAGATTTTAAGTCTGTTTTGTCTACCCTTCCAACATCCGGGCTTATTAATATATATACATATAAGTTAATAAGAATACTAACTATTCATTATTTCTATATATTCATTACTATCAGAGGAATCGACTATTATATTCGGATTTTTAAGAATATATTTTTCGCGTTTTATATTTTGATATTTTATTTTCGAATCAGTTTGCTTTAAATGGGATGCTTTTCCAGCACAGCTTCTACTACAATAAGGTCCAGAATGACCTTTAAGTCTATTTTGAAATGCATCATTTAATTTTTTACCACTCAAAGTAAAATTAGTATTACACATACTACATATAAATATTTGTGATTTAACTCTAAGAGCATCCAAAGAACAATGTTCTACTCTTGTTAATATTCTTAAATTATTTATATCATCATTGGTAAAATCATTATCAATATGATCAACTGTTTCTAAATCTGGATCTAGATATCTATCTAAATGTTTTTCCATTAGATATTTCGGATAAGATCTCAACGATTTAGTATTATCTGGAAATTTTATTATAACACGTTTTCTATTATCTGGTCCTATATATGGACCATATACTTGACAATTTTCGTAAACCATATTTTATATCCTTAGAATACTAACTATGTATTTTTCAATGCTTGTATAAGTGACTTTGTAGTTAGTTTAAGTATAAAGTAATTTTTGTGTTCATCAAGAACTTTACGATCCGAATCAGATATCATTATTTGCTCAACAAAGTTTTGCTCAACTAAATAATGTACTAATTCATTTGGTATTAATCCCTTTTCAAATAAATCTGCTATTAAATAATGATGAGAAGTATATAATGGGAAACTTTTATATCCACTATCTTCTTTGAAAAACAATAGTCTATAATGTCTATCATCAATGGTTATAACTAATGTTATATTCATTGGTATCATAAATAATTGAGAATTTTGATTTATAAATGTAATATCATAATTATTTATTAACATTTAGTTAATTGCTTGTATAAGTGACTTTGTAGTTAGCTTAAACATAAAGTAAACTTTGTGTTCATCAAAAAAGTTATTATCTGGAGCAGATATTGTTATTTGCTCAACAAATTTTTGTTCAACTAAATATTGTCTAAACTCATTTGGTATTAATCCCCTTTCAAATGAATCTGCTATTATATAATGATGAGTAGTGTATAATGGAAGACTTGTATATCCATTATCTCCTTTGAAAAACAATAATTTATAACGTCTATCATTATCTATGGTTGCAATCAATGTTATACTAATTGGCGTCATAAATAATGGAGCATTTTGATTTATAAATTCAATATCACAATTATTTATTAACATTGCGATAATAATACTTATCTGCTATTTTAGCAAATAAATATCCAAATACTAATGTTAGTGGAATGATACTAAATGTTATTACAATATCCATTAACATTGAATTAATCCTCCAAAAACACAGGTAGATGGTGGGCCTTGAGGGATTTGAACCCCCGACCTAACGATTATGAGTCGTCTGCTCTAACCAACTGAGCTAAAGGCCCAAAACTAATCAGAAATAGCCACCACAATACCCTCGGGAAGGTACTGAGTAGATGTACTTGAAATCCTCCTTTTTCAAGTATTCTTCAACTATCATAACATTTTCTGGGGTATTAATTCCAGATAATGTGATTTTTTCTCTTAATGGAGAATCTCCATGTTTTAACAATATTGATACACCTATTAAGGAAGCCGCCGTTTGGGCAGATAACAAATCTGCACTATAGCCATATCCTAAATGAGTATCTGTTAAATCATGGATTTCAAATCCATTAATGTTTTTAATTGGCGCTAATGCTATAATATCTTTGTATAAATTAATTTTTTCTTCAACTTGTTTAACATTCATTGAAGCGGTTTTTGAAATTTCTAAAATACGACGTTGTAATACATCATTTATTTTAATTCCAGGTAAATTCCCGGATAATGCTTGAGGCAAACAATGATCCATTGCTGCAAGAATCATA
>ERZ795047.1288-NODE-1288-length-27120-cov-4.956401_pt1 | contig 27120 bp, 21 predicted proteins | sample MGYA00375131_ERZ795047 | MGnify/ENA primary metagenome ERZ795047 (study PRJEB30176, sample SAMN05720228) | activated sludge metagenome | isolation source: Anaerobic digester | place: Japan | collected 2015-05-20 ...
GAATAAAGGCATCGTAATTACTTCTACGCAAGACATTGACAGAATAGATTTCAGCAAACCCGCAACACTCTATTCACAAACCACGCAAAACCTCGATGAATATAATCAAATCATCGAAGAAATTAAAGAGAGATACGATAAATCGGGAAAAGCCCCCCTCTTTTCATACCACGACACGATATGTAGACGAGTAGTGAATCGTGCTAAGGAGATTCAAAAATTTGCCTCGCAACATGATAAAATTATTTTTGTTTCCGGGGAAAAGAGTTCGAATGGACTTTATCTTTTTAGTTTGTGTAAAGAAGCCAACCCCTCCTCTTTTTTCATATCCTATCTTGAACAGCTTGATTCCATCACCTTTTTAAAAGATGAAACGATAGGAATTTGCGGGGCAACTTCAACACCAATGTGGCTTATGGAAGATGTGGCAAAAAGAGTAAAAGAGCATTTTTAAGAAAAATAAATAGTTACTTTCTTAACATATAAAAAAACTTGTACCTTTGCATTGGCATTTTTAGAAATATAAACCTATGAATCACAACGAAATACGTTCCGCTTTTTTAAACTTTTTTAAGGAAAGAGACCACATAATCGTTCCTTCCGCACCGATGGTTATTAAAAATGACCCTACATTGATGTTTACCAACGCCGGCATGAACCAATTTAAAGATATCTTTTTGGGCAATGAAGAAAAAAAATCCTCACGGGTGGCTAACACGCAAAAATGCTTACGCGTTTCCGGGAAACATAATGATTTAGAAGAGGTTGGAATAGATTCTTATCACCACACCATGTTTGAGATGCTTGGAAATTGGTCATTTGGCGACTATTTTAAAGAAGAAGCTATTGATTGGACATGGGAATTTTTGACAGATGTTTTGAAATTGGATAAAAATCGCCTTTACGCCTCTGTTTTTGGAGGGGATAAAAGTGACGGAACAGAGCCGGATGAAGAAGCTAAAAAAATTTGGGCGAAATATCTGCCTAATGAACGTATTGTGTACGGAAATAAAAAAGATAATTTTTGGGAAATGGGCGACAGCGGTCCCTGCGGTCCTTGCTCGGAAATGCATATTGACCTTCGCAACGACGAAGAACGAAAGAAAATTGACGCAGGCACACTAATTAACAAAAACGACCCATTAGTTATTGAAATTTGGAACCTCGTCTTTATTCAATTTAACCGATTAGCTTCAGGAAAATTACAACCACTAGCAGAAAAACATGTTGACACAGGAATGGGATTTGAAAGACTCTGTATGGCTGTACAAAATAAAAAATCAAGCTACGACACCGACCTCTTTCAACCTATTATTAAAAAAATAGAAACTACTACCAATACAAAATATGGAGAAAACGAAAATAGAGATATCGCTCTTCGCGTGGTAGCAGACCATTTGCGGGCTGTCAGCTTTGCTATTGCAGACGGACAACTCCCCTCCAATAATGGAGCAGGCTACGTCATTCGGCGCATTCTGAGAAGAGCTATCCGCTACGGATACACATTCTTACATTGTAACACGCCGTTTATTTACTCTCTTGTAAATGAATTAGTTAAGCTTATGGGCGAACAGTTCCCCGAACTTAAAGCTCAACAAATTTTAATTGAAAAAGTAATTCACGAAGAAGAAACAGCCTTTTTAAAAACACTCTCTTCGGGCATTATTAAATTTGAAAATTATTGTCAAACGCTCGGAAGTAAAAAAATTATTGACGGCGATTTTGCTTTTGAACTCTTTGATACTTACGGATTTCCGATTGATTTGACACAACTTTTAGCTCAAGAAAAGAATAAAGAGGTGGATATGGTCGGCTTTCAAAAGGGACTAGAAGAACAAAAACAGCGTTCTCGTGCGGCTGCTACCATAGAAACCGATGACTGGATAGAGCTGAAAAAACAACCTCAACATACGGAATTTGTCGGTTATGATACACTTTCAGAAGAAGTGCAAATTACAAAATATCGCATCATTAAGACAAAAGGAAAACAGTTTTTCCAACTTGTCCTAGATAAAACGCCCTTTTATGCAGAATCCGGCGGACAAATCGGCGATGTCGGTTATTTAGAAACTATAAATGAGAAAATCCCTATTATCAATACCGTAAAAGAGAATAATTTGATTGTTCATCTCGTTCAACAATTACCTCAAAATTTGAATGCTACTTTTACAGCAAGGGTAGATAAAGAACTCCGTACTCAAACAGAGAACAATCACTCGGCTACCCATTTGCTTCATTACGCATTACGTACTATTTTAGGGACACACGTTGAGCAAAAAGGCTCGTGGGTGGGACACGACAGATTGCGTTTCGACTTTTCTCATTTTGGAAAAATGAGTCCCGAGGAGTTACAAAAAACCGAAGAAAAAGTTAACCGACTAATACGCGACAACATTTCTCTTGACGAATCGCGGAGTATCCCTTACTCAGAAGCTCAAAAAATGGGAGCATTAGCTCTTTTTGGAGAAAAATACGGAGATGAAGTGAGAGTCATTCGTTTTGGTAATTCTATAGAGTTTTGCGGGGGCACACACACACAAGCTACCGGAAATATTGGGCTTTTTAAAATTATTTCCGAAAGTGCTATCGCCGCAGGCATCAGAAGAATTGAAGCCATTACCGGTAAAGAAGCAGAAAAATATGTCAACGGTTTTATCTCTTTAAATGAAGAGCTGAAAAAACTACTTAACACTAACAATGTGGCTCAAGCCATTGAAAAATTGATTAACGAGAATGAAAAAACTCTAAAAGAGCTCGAAGCAATGAGGCAAGAAAAAATCGAACAACTTGTTAATCTTTTTTCCCAAGAAAAAACAACGATAAATCAACTTAACGTTATTAAAAGAATAGAAAAAACAGACGCTGAAATACTGAAACAAGTAGCTTACAAGCTGAGAAATAGAGACGAAAAAACGTTGATAGTTTTGGGGACTAAGAGTGAAGATAAAATACACCTTATCGTAACTCTCTCCGATGATTTAACCGCTACGGGACTCAATGCGTCAAAATTGGTGAAAGAGGTTTCTCCTATCATACAAGGTGGAGGTGGTGGGCAACCGTCATTAGCCACAGCAGGAGGAAAAAATAGAGACGGTTTAGAAAAAGCCATCGAAAAAATTGTGGAAGTTGCGCTCTCCCAAGCTAATTAGTCGAAAAGCAACTTATTTTCCATGGTAAACATCCTTTACGCAGCGAACGCTAAAGCCGTGGCACTTCTCCTTTTTCATTCTATTTACTCCCGCATTATTATACTGAATATAGCGGCGATACGCGTCATTCACATCATATTCCGTACTTGTCCAGAAGCACGTTCCCCAATTCACCCCAAAATAGGCTCCGTGTTCATAATAGCCTGCCGGTAACATCGAAAAACGACTTGCATTACAACCTATTGAATCTATAGACCAATAGCCTGGAGTAACGGGTCGTGAGTATTGGTCCGTTGCCCATAAACGTGCGGCGCACAACTTTTTAGCCAAAGAATCTGAATTTCCGTAATAGGAGACCTGATCGGTGCAATTACTATTAGGAGCCAGTACATATTCCATTTCGCACCATTCAGCGTCGCTCGGCACATGCCAGCCATCGGGACAGATGCCTTGAACTAACACAGAATCGGGATAACCGACATTTCCTCGCATTGCCGCCGCCCACGTGTAAAGCATTCCAAAAATTTGAGCAATGGAATCCGACTGCTCATACTTAAAATAGAACGGAATATCGTGGTCATGAACCGTATCATTGAGTGGCAACGGCACCCCGTCCGAATAATGCGTAGACTTTAAATTTTCTCTTAGCCAACACTGTTTTCCAATTTGCACCGTGTTATAAACATTACCGTCATAATCCGTAACGGTAGGCACGCCCACACAACTCTTGTCAAGCGGTTCCGGAAAAGTGAAAATAATGGTCTCCGACCCAAACTGCTCTTGTGTAATGGTTAACCAATTTACCTCTAACGCTTGCACCGCAAAACCGGTAAATCTGTAATTTTCGCCCGGTATAAACGAATAGGGCGAAACTCCTTTCATACGTGGCATTGCTGAATTATCCGAAAAAGCCGAAACATGCCCAATCGGCTCAATTCGATTCACTCCTTTTCCACTTGAAAGATTATTTAATTTAGTAGTTACTAATCTATCTCCTAAACGACAATGAAGAACATAAATCTGCGAAGATTGAACCGATACTTTAAACTTATAAACGCCCGCCCCGATATTGCCCTGCCACATAGCAACTCTATTGCCGGAAATATCAAATAGTTGCAAATTAACATTCCTATTCATGTCGCTAATCACTTGTACCGTTGTTTCCTCACTAAAAGGATTAGGATAAACCTGAACTCGTTCGCCTTTGACAAAATCATTGATTTGTGAAGCAGAATTAAAAACAAGCACTGTATCAGGATAATAAAGCATTTCAGACCAACCGGCATCTAAATTCTCAATTTTAACACTATCTAAACGCAACCACTCAAAATTCTCCTTCTCTGCCGTAAAAGTCAGAACCACCGGCGATTGCGCTAACAGAAGCGAAAATATTGAGAAAAATAACAAAAATAAAAGCCCTTTTTTCATGTTATTAAATTTTATATATCTGCAAATATAATAATAAATGTAATGCACAGGTAGCAAAATCGCACAAAACTATTTACTGCTCATAGTGGTAACAGAAGATTTGAGCTGATAAAACACCCGCTTAATGTTTCTCGGCTTATAGCTTTTAGTGTGATAATAATAACTTTATTTTTTATTTTTATTAGGGCGTGTCCCCTCGCTTCGCTCGGGGTCGGCGCCCGGTTACAAGTCCGCGGGCACAAGCCGTGGGGTCGCAAGGCGGCAAAAAGAGCTTACAAGCTCGCTTTTTTGCCGCCGCGCCCCCAGCGGCTTCCGCCCTTGCGGGCTTTCCACCTAAGCGCCTCACGCAACCGAAAAAAAAGAAAAAAACTTGTTTTTATATTAAATTTTATTACTACTTTTGGCGAAAAAATAATTATGAAAAAATTATTCGATGGCGCCGTTTCTTTCAGGAAGAAAGATTTCGATAAACACAAAAATTTATTTGTTGACTTAAGTCATTCTCAAAAGCCTCACACTCTTTTTATTGGGTGTTCGGATTCTCGTTTAGTTCCTTCACTGATAACTTCCACTATTCCAGGGGAATTATTTATAATACGTAGTGTCGCTAATATCATTCCTCCTTATAAAAAAGGTGTTAACTATCCGGCTATTAGTTCGGCTATAGAATACGCTGTCCTATCTTTGGAAGTTGAGAATATTATTGTTTGCGGACATTCTAATTGTGGGGGTTGTGGAGCTTTGTACAAAACAGAAGAAGAGATGAAACATTTGCCTCACACGAACCTTTGGCTTGAATTATCACGTCCCGTGAAAAATAGAGTAATGCAAATGCTCCCAAATGCTACTTATGCTGAACGAGAATGGATGACCGAACAAATGAATGTGGTACAACAAATAAACCATTTACTCACTTATCCATACGTTCTTGAACGTTATAATAACAACACTTTAGATATTATAGGGTGGTATTACGTAATTGAAAAGGGCGAAATTTACAACTATGAAGTTGAAAAAGGGTATTTTGAATTAATTAATGAGTAATTTCATTACCGTGTAAAGGATTACTTTTGTTCACACACAATAATTTTAACAAGAAATCGTTATTGCACAACAAAAAAATTGTAACATCCTACAAAAAATAATAAGATTTTTGACTTAAAAAAAGGTAAAATGAAATTAGTAAAAAGTACTGCATTCTTGACTTTATTAATGGTTACAACATTTGCTTTCGCGCAAGACAAAGTTGTACCTTATTCTCAAATTCCCTCCGAAGTGAAGAGTTACGTTACGACTCATTTCCCAAAACACAAAGTAATTCAATCGGAAATTGATATGGAAGGAGTATCTAAACAATATGAAATTATTCTTAGCGAAGGTATTGAACTGAAATTCAACAACAAGTACAATATCATTGAAATTGACGGAAAATCCAAACTGCCTAATAGTGTTGTCCCTGAAAAAATAAGGGAATACGTTGCAACAAATTACCCCAATAATGTAATAACCGAATGGAAAATAGACGGGAAAAACCAACAAATTGGTCTTGACAACGATTTAGACCTTGAATTTAAAATGAATGGTAATTTTATAAGAATTGATAATTAAGAAAATAAACGACAGGTAACTGTTATTATTAGAATAGTGAATGGAGAATGCGAAAATCCAAAAAAGAGTAGCAAAAAATTTAAACATTGGAAACATGAAAAGAAAATCATCAATTAAAACCTCTCTTGTAGCGATAGCTGTAGCATTTTTTTTATTGACCGGCTGTGAAAAAGAACAATTTATTCAATCTTCCGACCTTCCACGTGAAATTAGCACCTATATTTTGACACACTTTCCCGATAACACTATCCTTCAAGCAGTTATAGAAAGAGACGGATTAACTAAAACGTATAACATTATACTGTCTGAAAATATAAGTTTAGAGTTTAACCGCAAGAAAGAAATTATTGATATTGACAGCGAAACCAAATTGCCGGACTCTGTTATTCCTGCGAAAATCCTCCAATATGTTACGACTAACTATCCGGACAATTTCATCACAGATTGGGAATTGGACAATAAAAATCAACAAGTTCAACTAAACAATGGACTTGACTTAGAGTTCAACATGAATGGGGACTTTTTGAGAATTGACGATTAAAAAAGAGGCGATTTATATTTATTTAAATTTGATGTTGCACTGCAAAAATTACATAAATTATTGGATTGTTGCAAAAAAAATTTTGAAATAAACAAAAAATGAATTGGATAAGCTAAAAAACAACACTTAGAATACTGATTTACCAAAAAATGTCTGTTTTTACCCATTAAAATTGTATTTTTGTTCGATATAAATTGCAAAAAGAGTAATATGGAGGGAAATTGCTCTTTACTTTGTAAATTTTTTATCAGCCAATAATGATTTAATTTTAATGAATACGATAGCATTTATTGATACGGAAGTAGATCCTACAAGTGGGAAAATTCTTGATATAGGAAGTGTTAAGAATAATGGATCTTATTTTCACAGTGCTTCAATAAAGGATTTTATCCATTTTCTTAACGGAACCAAATTTGTTTGTGGACATAATATTTTAAAACACGACATTAAGTATGTTGGTGAAGCAATTGAAAAGGTAGGAATCAATTCGAAAAATATAATTGATACATTGTTTCTTTCACCTTTACTTTTCCCAACAAAACCGTATCATGCTTTAGTTAAGGATGATAAGCTTCAATCTGAAGACATAAACAATCCGTTAAATGATTCTTACAAAGCAAGAAATTTGTTGAATGACGAAATTAATGCTTTTCAACAAATTGATGATACTCTAAAGCAAATTTTTTATTTGCTATTAAATGATAAGGAGGAATTTTGTTCTTTTTTTCGTTACATTGCTTACAGTCGTGCAAGTGCAGACGTTGAAAAATTGATTCATATAAGATTTAAAAATCAAATTTGTGAACATGTTGATTTAGCAACCATAATTTTAGATACTCCTATTGAACTTGCTTACTGCTTATCACTGATAAATTCTTTAGTTCAGTATAAAAAAATACATTCTATAACACCACCTTGGGTTTTGAAAAATTATCCTAATGTTGAACAATTAATGTTTCGTTTGAGGAGTAAACCTTGCATAAGTGGTTGTGGTTATTGTAATAGCGTCTTGGATGCACGTAAAGGATTGAAGAGATTTTTTAATTTTGATTCTTTTAGGAGTTTTGCTGGTGAACCATTGCAAGAAAAAGCTGTTAAAGCGGCGATTGATAATAAATCTCTTATAGCTATTTTCCCAACAGGTGGTGGTAAGTCTCTTACATTCCAAGTTCCTGCATTGATAAGTGGAGAAACATCAAGGGGATTAACAATAGTGATTTCTCCCCTACAGTCGCTGATGAAAGATCAGGTTGACAACCTTGAAAAGATTGGAATTACGGCAGCCGTTACAATAAACGGCTTACTTAACCCAATTGAAAGAGCAAAATCTTTCGAAAGAGTTAGGGAAGGTTCAGCCTCTATCCTCTACATTTCACCAGAATCGTTGCGCTCAAAAACTATCGAACACTTAATTTTAGGAAGAAATATATCACGTTTTGTTATTGATGAAGCACACTGTTTTTCTGCTTGGGGACAGGATTTTAGAGTTGATTATTTGTATATTGGTGATTTTATTAAATCAATTCAAGAAAAAAAATCCTTGAAGGAAGGAATCCCTGTTTCTTGCTTCACTGCCACAGCTAAACCCATGGTGATTGAAGATATTCAAAATTACTTTGAAGAAAAACTTTCGCTACATCTTGAATTGTTCACTTCAAAAGCATCAAGAACCAATCTTCAATACAGGGTTTTTGAAAAGAAAGACGAAGAAGGAAAATACCAAACAGTACGAGATTTATTAGAGAAAAAAAAATGCCCAACTATTATTTATGTTTCAAGAACAAGGAAAGCATATTTACTTGCTAAATGGCTAGTGCAAGATGGTTTTAGTGCAAAACCTTATCATGGGAAAATGGATAAGCAGGAAAAATCTGAAAATCAAGATTCATTTATAAGTGGTGATACACAAATTATAGTCGCCACTTCTGCTTTTGGAATGGGTGTTGACAAGAAAGATGTAGGAATGGTTATCCACTATGAAATATCTGATTCTCTTGAAAATTATGTTCAAGAAGCCGGGCGCGCGGGTAGAGATGAAAATATTGTTGCGGATTGCTTTGTGTTATTCAATGAGGAAGATTTAAGCAAACATTTTATTTTATTAAACCAGACTAAACTATCAATAAAAGAAATTCAGCAAGTTTGGAAAGCTATAAAAGAAATTACACGATTTCGTTCAACAGTTTCTAATTCTGCCCTAGAAATAGCGAGAAAAGCCGGTTGGGATGACAATGTTGTTGAAATTGAAACACGGGTAACAACAGCTATCGCAGCATTGGAAGAAGCAGGATATTTGAAACGTGGACAAAATGTACCCCGAATTTTTGCAAACAGCATATTATCAAAGAATGCTCAAGAAGCTATTGATAAAATAAATGCTTCTGAAAGATTTACAGGGGATCAAAAGGTAAAAGCTGTACGAATTATTAAAAAACTTTTTTCAAGTAAAAGTAGGAAACATGTAAATGAAGAGATGGCAGAGTCAAGAATTGATTATATTAGCGACCATCTGGGAATTGTCAAAGCTGAAGTGATCAACATTGTGAATCTTCTTCGTGAAGAAAAAATTTTGGCCGATACAAAAGACTTGACCGCATTCATCAAAAAAGGAGAAAATAAAAACCGCTCGCTTAATATCGTTAACACATTTAACAAAATTGAAATTTTTTTACTCTCAATTGTTGAAGAACAAGAAAAAATACTTCATCTAAAAGAAATTAATGAACTTGCTGAGGAAGCAGAACTTGATAATGTAAATGTCAGAAGAATAAAAACTATTATCAATTTTTGGGCTATAAAAAATTGGATTAAGCAACGAAGGCTAAATACCACAAATCATGTTGCTGTTGTTTTGTTACAACCCAATAAAATACTCAAAGAAAAATTAGAGAGAAGACATGAATTAGCAAGGTTTATTATTGAACAACTCTATGAAAAAAGTTTGTTGGACAATAGTCTTGGAAACGAAGAAGTTCTCGTTGAGTTTTCCGTGCATGAGCTAAAAAAAGCATATGAGACACATGCAAGTTTATTTAACCTCAATGTAAGTGTTGATGATATTGAAGAGGCATTATTTTATTTATCAAGAATAGAAGCAATAAAAATTGAAGGTGGTTTTTTAGTAATTTATAATTCTTTAACTATTAAACGAATAGAACAAAATAATAAGAAAAAGTACACACAAGAAGATTATCAAAAACTAAATCAGTTCTACGAAAATAAAATTCAACAAATTCATATTGTTGGAGAATATGCGAATAAAATGATTCAGGATTACAAAAATGCCTTGCAATTTGTAGAGGATTATTTTCAGCTAAACTATACATCTTTTCTCAATAAATACTTTAAAGGTAGTAGACAAAATGAAATAAAACGAAATATTACACCCAATAAATTTAAACAACTTTTTGGGGCGTTATCGCCAACACAATTAAAAATTATCAATGACAACGAAACTAAGCATATTGTTGTTGCTGCTGGTCCCGGAAGTGGGAAAACAAGGATTTTAGTACATAAATTAGCTTCGTTGCTTTTGATGGAGGATGTGAAACACGAGCAATTGTTAATGATAACTTTTTCAAGAGCAGCTGCATCCGAATTTAAAAAACGTCTGCTAGAACTTATTGGAAATGCTGCGAACTACATTGAAATAAAAACATTCCATTCCTATTGCTTTGACTTGTTGGGAGAAATTGGTAGTTTAGAAAAATCCGAAGAAGTTATTAAAAAAACTATTAGTGCAATTAGAGATAATGAAGTTGAAATAAGTCGTATTACTAAAACTGTTTTAGTTATTGATGAAGCACAAGATATGAATAAAGACGAGTTTGATTTAATAAGTGCTTTAATGGAGCAAAACGAAGAAATGCGAGTGATAGCTGTTGGTGATGACGATCAAAATATTTATGAATTTCGAGGTGCCAGTTCAAAGTATTTTGAGCAATTTATCCACATAGACGGGGCTGTTAAATATGAACTAGTTGAAAATTATAGAAGTAAAAATAACCTTGTTGAATTTTCTAATCAGTTTGTAAAACGAATTTCTCACCGATTAAAGCAGTTACCAATCATTGCAAAGCAAACTGACAACGGAAAAATAAAAATTGTACGTTATCAAAGTTCAAATCTTATAAATCCGCTTGTGCAAGATGTTCTTACAGCAGAACTCTCCGGAACAACTTGTGTTTTAACAAAGACAAATGAAGAAGCGTTGCAAATCACGGGTTTACTTCTAAAAAATAATATGCAAGCAAAATTGATTCAATCAAATGACGGTTTTTCCTTGTATAATCTTGATGAAGTTAGATGTTTTTTAAATTACTTGAACTTGGATGATAATGTTTTTACAATTAGTGATGAAATCTGGAGCAATGCAAAATGCCAAGTTGTAATTGCATATCGTAATAGCACTAAATTAGAAATTTTAGAAAATATTATCAAAGAATTTGAAGCATCAAATCCTCAAAGGAAATACAAATCTGATTTAGAAGTTTTTATTCGTGAATCGAAATTGGAAGATTTTTATAGCGAAAACCGAGAAACAGTTTTTGTTTCAACTATGCACAAAGCAAAAGGAAAAGAGTTTGACAATGTTTTTTTATTACTTGAAAATTATAATGCTACTACAGATGAAGATAAACATAAACGACTTTTATACGTTGCTATGACAAGAGCAAAAATAAACCTGACAATTCATCTAAACTCAAATACTTTTGACAATATCACAACAGAAAACCTGGAACGAATTGAAGATAATAAAATATATTTGCCACCAGACGAGCTGGTTATGCACTTGTCTTTTAAGGATGTTTGGCTTGATTATTTCATTAGTAGACAATGTTTAATTTCACAACTTAAGAGTGGAGATGATTTGGTTATTAAGGAATGCGAATGTTTGAATGCGAAAGGAGAAAGTGTTTTAAAATTTTCAAAACAATTTGTTGAGCAAATTGAAGAAATGAAAATAAAAAACTATGAGTTAAAAAGTGCAAAAGTGAATTTTATTGTTTATTGGAAAAAAGAAGAAACTGAAAAAGAAGTAAAAATTATTTTGCCCGAAATTTATTTTAAAAGATTGATAGATAATAAATTAGAATATAAACAAAATGACTGAAACAATAATTTTAATTTTTGAATACTTTAACCTGTTTTAGGAGATGATACATCATCCCACTTCCCATTTCTTTCCTAACAAGCTCTACCCGAACAACTTAGCTGCGTGAGGGCGCAGGTGGAAAGCCCGCAAGGGCGGAAGCCGCTGGGGACGCGGCGGCAAAAAAGCGAGCTTGTAAGCTCTTTTTGCCGCTTTGCGTCCCCACGGCTTGCGACCGCGGACTTGGAACCGAAGACCGACCCCGAGCGTAGCGAGGGGACACGCCCTAAATATAAATATAGATAAACTTAACTGAAATTAAACGGTTTGACTAAACTAAAAAAACATTCCGCTTCTTAAAGTTCCTATACTCTATCCCTAATAATAATGATTTATTACCTAAAATTTCACCCTTTTTGGCGATTGTAATTCTTTTTACTTTCCTCTTATTTTGCAGCTTGAATTAATTAATGTAAAAAAGAGAGGAAAATGAAACGACTATTTATTCTAATACTTGCGCTAATAGTAGCTGGACAAGTAAAATCACAAGAAGATACCGATGCTATGCTTTTCGGTGATGTAAAATCGGCAAGGACGAAAGAGCATATACCTTATTCTATGATTTTGGTTAAAGGGACGAATATCGGAACAACAGCAGACGGTAGCGGGCATTATAAATTGGCAAATTTGCCGGTCGGGAAATGTACCATTGTTGCCCAAGCGATGGGGTACAAATCACAAGAAAAAGAGGTTGTAATGGAGAAAGGAAAAGCCGTGAAAATCTTTTTTGAATTGGAAGATGACCTTCTTAACCTTGAACAAGTTGTTGTTACGGCTACCAAAACGGAACATTACTTAAAAGATGTTCCGGTAAGAACCGAAATTATTTCGGCAAAAAACATAGAAACTAAAAATGCTTGCAACATTTACCAAGCATTGGAAGGAACACCGGGTGTAAGAGTAGAAAATCAGTGTCAAGCATGTAATTTTACGATGGTTCGTATGCAAGGGCTTGGTGCTGAACATACTCAGGTGCTTATTAACGGACAACCGATATATTCCGGATTGGCAGGTGTTTATGGCTTGCAACAAATGAGTACGGTTGACGTGGACAAAATTGAGGTGGTTAAAGGTGCGGGCTCGGCGCTTTATGGCAGCGGAGCTATTGCCGGTGCAATTAATATTGTAACAAAAGAACCGAGTTTTGTCCCCTCTACTACGCTCGATATTCAAATCGGCAGTTATAAAACTAATAAATATGATATTAACTCCTCTTTGCGTAACGAAAAAGGAAATATAGGTTTGAATATTTTTGCTCAACGCTATACGGAAGGGGCAATTGATAAGACGGGAGAAGGCTTAACAAGAAAAGAGGTGTATGGAAAGGATGGTATATCTGATAGAGTGATGACAAATCTTACTAATGTGGGTTTTGGATTGTACATTGATAATGCTTTTATGAAAAATGATAAATTGGTTATTCGTGGAAAATCGGTTTTTGAAAACCGCGAAGGGGGCACTATGACCGATGATTATTTTCGCAATCCACTGACCGATGGAACGGAAAATATCACAACCGATAGGTATGAATTATCGCTCAACTATAATAAAAAGATTAAATCCCGTTCGGAAATTAATTTCAGTTTTGCGTATACGAACCACAATAGAAACGCCACCAACGATTCCTATTTGAACGATTATATGGCAACGCACGGAGATTCTGTTCCCGATTTAAGAGAGATGAGACCCTACCTTGCGAACGAACACTCATTAACTTCTACTTTAACTTATAATGCAAAACTTAAAAAACATAGTTTAATTGTCGGGTTGCAAGGATTTTACGATATCCTCACAGAATCGGGAATGTATGTTATTGTTGACGAAGCAAGTAGTTTTTGGGGTAAATCGTATCGTTCAACTGCCAATAAGTCGGCAAGAGAGTTTGGATTATTTATACAAGATGAATGGGCTATTATTGATAAGTTAATGATTGTATACGGTATCAGGCTTGACAATCACCATTCCGCTGAAAAATACACAGCAGACGAACAGGTATTTGCGACCGAAAATTTTCCTAAAACAAGTTTTAACGAAACCGCCATCAATCCGAGATTAGCAATAAAGTACAAAATATCTGAAAAATTTACTTTGAGAGCTAATGCGGGAACCGGATTTCGTGCTCCTTACGGTTTTTCAGAAGATTTACATCTTTGTAGCGGCTCGCCACGTGTTTGGAAATCGTCAGACCTTGATCCTGAAAGATCGTTGAGTTACAACTTATCAGCAGATTATTACGGCAAAAAAGTAAGAGTAAGCACAAACATATTTCGTACCGATTTATGGAATAAAATCGGTTTTACGGACGCCGACCCGAACATTGCCGCATTAGGTTACGATTATCAGTGGAAAAACATTGATAATGCTTTTGTACAAGGGGTAGAATTATCGCTGATGTTCAATTTCGTGAGAGACCTCAATTTGGGCATAGACTTCACTTATAATCACGGCAAATACAAAAATGCACGAGAAGACTGGATTGGAACGGAATACGAAAAAACAAGCAAATATATATCAAGATTTCCCACTACAACGGGTAATTTGAAAATCGAATATAGCCCCAAAACATGGATATTTACCATAACCGGTAATTACCAAGGGAATATGTATATTGATTATTACAGTGAAGATGAAACACTATCAAAAATCAAGAAAACTGAACCTAATATAATCTTTAACGCAAGAATATCTAAGAAACTAAAGTCATTTAAGCTATACGCCGGAGTAAATAATATCTTCAATTATGTTCAACCCGAAAGACATTTGGACGATGCGGCATTTATGTACGCCCCAATGTATGGCACCATGTTTTATGGAGGAGTATCCGTTAAGATAACTCATTAATTTAAAATTAGTTAGAGACAATGAACCTGTTTAGTAACCTTGAAAAAATGCAGGTAAGCCTTCGGTTACTTTTTTGTGCAGAATGATGTCTAACAGTAAGAATCATAGAAAACAACATAACCACCACGCGCACACGCAAAATATACGGGGGAAAAAGTTGCTTTGGGTTACGCTACTCAACTTTTTGATAAGTTTAGTACAAATAGTAGGTGGAGTTTTGTCCAATAGTCTCTCTCTAATTTCTGATGCAATACACAATTTGGGTGATACATCAGCTATTTTCATTGCTTTTTTAGCCGGAAAACGTGCCGACAAAAAGCCTGACGTTCAAAAGACCTTTGGATATAAACGGATTGAGATTTTAGCCGCTCTTTTTAATGCAGTAGTACTTATTGCAATTTGTATTTTCCTTTTTGTGGAAGCGTATGAACGTTTGAAGAACCCACAAGCAATCAAAGGAGGAGCGATGTTGACAGTAGCCATTTTTGGGTTGTTGGCAAATCTGATTTCCGTATTGGTATTACAAAAAGAAAAATCGCATAATTTAAACATACGTGCTGCCTATCTACATCTGTTGGGCGACACACTCTCGTCAGTAGCAGTCATTGTGGGAGGTATAGCCATTCTCATTTGGCAAGTTTACTGGCTTGATCCACTTGTAACCGTTGCTGTGGGGATTTATATCATTCGCCACGCATTGGGGGTGGTTCGCCAAACGGTTAATATTCTAATGCAAGCAACGCCCCACCATATTAGCATCCAAGAAATTAAGCAAAGCGTGGAAGCGTTACCACAAGTAGAAAATATACATCATCTACATATATGGCAAATGAATGAGGAACAGACTCACTTGGAAGCACATCTTAATATGCGTCAAGATTTATTACTTAGCGAAGCTCAAATCGTTCGCCATGACGTAGAAACTTTACTGAAAGAAAAGTTCGGGATTGAGCATATTACTCTTCAAATTGAGTACGAAGGGTGCGAGGAAAATAACGAATTGATTTTCCGTTGAAATGAAACGGTTGAGGAAAAGGAAATTAAAGAAAAGATTAAACCCAATTTATTTTGAAAAAGTAGTTTCTATTTATGTAAATTTGAAGTTGCACTGCAAGATTGCATAAATTAGTTGGATTATTGTCCGATAAAATATATATGGGAAGCGCTTGCGTTATCTAACTTCGGTTGTAGCAGACAAATATTTTCAATCATCTTTTCCGTTTGGTTTGGCTTATTACTGACAAAAGTTAGTTGATTATATTTTTTATTAGGGCGTGCCCCCTCGCTACGCTCGGGGTCGGCGCCCGGTTCCAAGTCCGCGGGCACAAGCCGTGGGGTCGCAAGGCGGCAAAAAGAGCTTACAAGCTCGCTTTTTTGCCGCCGCGTCCCCATCGGCTTCCGCCCTTGCGGGCTTTCCACCTAAGCGCCTCACGCAACCGCAAACTCTTCTTTATTCATACTCGTAAAAAATAGTGTATTGATAATAATCATATTCGTCTCCCTCACATCTTACGGTTTTTTTAACCTCCACAGGAAATTTGCCGCTGTATTTGTAATCGTTCGTTGTCACACAACTTTCGGTATAGGTATGGGTGCCTTCATCATCTATTGTAATCTCTTGCCAAGAGCATTTAACTTCTAAGGGATTATTTTTAGAAGCAACCCCAATGTCATGAGCTCTTTCATCATGTCCGAAAATAAAACGATATTTCGGATTGGATTTTTTATCATGTTTAATATAAGTGTGTTTGATATTCCAAGATCCTCCATCAGAATCCTCCCTTTCACTTTTTATCTCTTTTAAATTGTCACCGTCATAGGTGAAAATAGCAGTTGATTCTCCGATGTAAACACCTTTATTTTTCATATTTGACTTTATTTTTTTCAGACTTTGCGTAAATTCCGCAGGGAAAAAGGGTTCTAATACAGAGGTAATATCGTTTTTCGATTTCTTTTCAAATTCATCATCGTATAAGTAAATTTTTGCTTCCATTTTTGAAATTTTATTATTTTCATGTGTAAACTTCATTGTAAGAGCAGTTCGTCCGTCCGGATAAAATCCTTCCATCGAGTCATAATGTCTTCCGTCATATTTAATGTTGAAATAGGTTCCCTCGCTTGTTTCTATTCTTACTAATCTTTTTTTCTCATAAATGAAGCGTTTATACCATGGATCCTCTCTCTCAAAGTGTTCAATTTTAGTTAATAGCTTATCATCCCATGTCCACTCTTCCAGTAAGTCCTTTGTTTCATCTTTTTCGCTGGGCCATTGGATGTAGATTCGTTTTATTTTTTCATTTGGATTATAGACGCCATCTTTATGGCAAGCCAAAAAGAACAAAGATAAGACTATTGATAAAAGAACTATTTTTCTCATAATTATATAATTTTTAATAATGCCTCCACTTTTGGCTGTCGGCTTCTCCGTTTAAACAAAAACAAAAATACATTTTTTTTATTTTACAAAACTATTTTGTTATTGATTTGAAGGGTAAGTTAAATAACTTTTTCCGCTTTTTTAGCAAGTTTTCCCACTCTATCCCAATTTATCAAAAAATATTTCTATCTTTGTTCGTTTTTTATTTATTGAAAATGAAACGAATAATTTTATTTTGGGGAATTTTATGTTCCTTTTTGGGGGCTCAAGCTCAGCAAGAGCCTGTGAGTGCCCCCTCCCCTACTTTTCCACGACATTCACTACAAATCGGCAGTGGCGACCCGACACTTATCAGATTAATGTACATAAACCGTTCCGGCTGCCCCTATTACCACCTCATCGACAATGATTGGTTTTCTCCCGATACGTATCGCGGAAAAAAAACGACACTTTTTCCTATTTCATTAAGTTATTCCTACTCCTTAAAAAAGTGGTTAGCTTTGGGGGGCATGACAACTTATAATTGCTATTTTTACAGTGAGTACGAGCGTTCTACCCGCAAGGTGGTCGGGCAATTTGAAAAACATTTTTTTGCATTTATGCCCACAATTCATTTTACATGGTTGAATAAAAAAATAGTTTCACTTTACTCCGGAGGCGCTTTGGGAGTAGCCTTTCTCTACACTTACTCGCGAGGAGAGCATCTATGGGAGGTTGCTCCTGCTTTTCAGTTGACATTCATCGGAATTAGAGTTGGAAAAACATGGTACGGCTTCGGCGAATACGGAGTCGGCGTGAAAGGTTTTTTAGCAACCGGTATCGGTTATAAATTTTAGAATTTTACAACATGAAAAAAGTTATTTTTTTTATCGCCTTATTGTCCGTTTCCTTTAGCAGTTGCTACGTTGAAGAGGCAGACCTCGCCGAAAACCGCACGCAAAAAGGGAAGTTAATATACGACACATGGAGTTTTGCCATGAAAAATACCGTAACCGACTTTATTAATATTGCTTTTCATTTTAACTATTGGCTCGAAGCTCCCGCGGAAGAGAAAAATAGTATCGAAGATAGCCTTTTCTCAAATTATAAAATTAGAAAAGAGAGTGCAGACGTTTGGCAACTTTTAAAAGGTAATCAAATAAAATATAGAATCTATTGTATTAACCAGTCCCTGAATAATTTAGGTGCGCGATGGAATATTGTCCGATATCCCGATTCATACCCTTATAGTGAGCTACCTTATTATAACAGCTACTCATTCACCTCATTTTATTCAGATACTATGGAATTGGCAATCTCTAATCTAACCGGTAGAAAATGGCACGTTTGGATGAATGAGAATACAACGCCAAAAACATTTATCGATTTTACATTCACTACGGATGATGTTATCATGCCAATCGGTGTTGACAATGAAAATATGAGTTTAAGCGGAAACGGCACTTTTCGTTTTAATTATTTAGGCTTTAACGGAATTGAGGAGGATGAGGATGAGGACACGAAACGCTACGGTTTTATTGACTTCACCATTGACTCGCCTCTCTACTATCGCTCCTGTTCAACGCTATTTTTCTTTTGGAAAAGTGGCAAAGTATCTTTGGAAGCCTATAATCTTTATCAAGACACCCTAAAAATTGAAGCAACTTTTCTATTTCCTGAAGCAAATTATAATACCATTCAATTGACATATAACGGTGTTACGGAGAATTATCATTAACCGATTTCTTAAACAGTATTAATTAAAACTATTATTTTGAACTATTTTCTTTATCCTCTCGGACTCTTATATGGTTCTATCTTAAAAGTAAGACGTTATTTTTACCAACAAAAATGGCTCAAGTCATATTCTTTTCCTGTTTCCACAATAGGGGTGGGAAATTTAAGAGTGGGGGGCACGGGCAAGACACCTCATATTGAGTTTTTAATTAGAGAATTTGCGAACAACTATACATTGTTAGCCACCTTAAGTCGCGGCTACGGGCGTTCGTCAAAAGGTTATTTATTGGCATCTGCCCTCACGCAAAGCCAACGCACTGCGAAAAACTTGGGCGATGAACCGTTGCAATTTTTTACAAAATTCCCATTTATTGAAGTGGCTGTTTGTGAAGATAGAAAGGCAGGAATCGAAAATATCTTACGCGACCGTCCACAAGTAGATATGATTCTGCTGGATGACGTTTTTCAACATTTGTCCGTTCAACCGGATTGTCAGATTTTATTGACCGAATACGCCGACCCTTACTACGCCGACTTTCCTTTACCGACCGGAAGATTACGTGAATTTGCCTCCGCCGCCACCGCTGCTGATATCATTATCGTTACAAAAACTCCAAAAACTATTACACAAGAACAACGTGAAGAGATTATTCACGCCATTAAGCCAAATGTAAACCAACAAGTCTTCTTTTCCACCTACATTTATGAAAAACCTAAACCCTGCAACCCCTTAGCAGAACAGGTCGATTTGCTACCGGATACACCTATTATTTTACTTACAGGCATCGCAAAATCGGAAGCATTAAAAAGAGAAGTTGAAACTCATTTTCATAATGTTAAACATTATCCCTTCCCTGACCATTACACTTTTCCAGTAAAAAAAATTCAAGCTATTATTGACGAAAATAAGGATATTCTTGAAAATGGAGCCGTTTTTTTTACGACCGAAAAGGATACTATGCGACTGATAACAAACGAAATAAAAAAAGTTGTATCTTTGCACCCACTATTTTCACTCCCTATCAGAGTTGAGATTTTATTTAATGAAAAACAATCTTTAATAAAAAATATAAATAGCTATGTTACAAAAAATTAATGAAAGTGCTTCTTTTCTCAAAAGTAAAATAACGATTCAACCTAAAATCGGTATTGTTCTTGGTTCCGGTTTAGGTGCTTTAGTTGATGAAGTAGATATAATAGTTGAGATTCCCTATAAAGACATTCCTAATTTCCCGGTTTCCACTGTGGAAGGGCACCGCGGTTCTTTAATTTTCGGTAAACTAAACGGCGTAGAAGTTATGGTAATGAGTGGTAGATTCCACTATTATGAAGGCTATACGATGAAAGAGGTAACTTTTCCAATTAGAGTCATGAAAGCTATTGGCGTTGAAAAGTTGATTCTTTCTAATGCCGCCGGTGGTATGAATCCTACCTTTAAAATTGGAGACGTAATGATTATTAAAGATCATATCAACTTTTTCTTTGATAATCCTTTAATGGGGAAAAATTACGATGAATTAGGTCCTCGTTTTCCCAGTATGAATGAAGTTTATTCTAAAAAGCTGGTAAAATTAGCCCATAAAATTGCTGAGGAACATGGTATTTATGTACAACAAGGTGTTTATCTTGGCGTAAGCGGTCCCTGTTTTGAAACGCCGGCAGAATATCGTGCTTTTTACATTTTAGGTGCTGATACCGTAGGAATGTCAACCGTTCCGGAGGCTATCGCCGCTATACATCAAGGAATGGAAGTATTCGCCATGTCTGTCATTACAGATCTCGGAGTTATCGGTGTGGTTGAGGTTGCTTCGCATGAAGAAGTGCTCGCTGCCGCTCAAAAAGCAGGTCCTAAAATGGTGAAAATAGTATCGGAAATGGTAACAAAAATGTAGTTTTACTCTGAAATAAGCGAAAACTAAACGATACCACTCTTTCTATTCTATCTCTTTTTCTATTCCAGAACTTATATGAATTTAGATTCTTTTAATTGTTTTTTTGGTGAAATCCTTTCTTACATCCTTAATAATAAGAATCTAATTATTGAAATTATAGGAACAATTACCGGACTATTTGTTGTTCTTTTGCAATATAGAGCATCGCATTGGTTTGCAGTCGTAGGAAGTATTAGCTCTGCCCTCTACATTTACATCTTTTATCACTCTAAATTTTATGCAGATGCCGTGGAGAGTATCTATTATCTCGGAGCTAATTTATATGCCCTGTTTTTTTGGTTGTACCTGAAAAAGAAACATCAAAATAAAAATTATGGTGGAATTACAAGGGTCGGCAAAACCGAAGCTCTTATCTTGTTTGCTATCTTTCTTATAGCAATGTTCGCCATTCGTTATATTTTAAAAACATTCACCGATAGTCCGGTCGCAACAGGCGATGCGATGACAACTGCTATGAGTATTGTTGCCATGTGGTTATTAGCAAGAAAAAATATAGAACATTGGCTCGTCTGGACTGCCTTAAATGCTATTTCAACAGGTCTTTATGTTTGGAAAGGACTATACCCAACGACCTTATTATACGGCACTTATACAATTATTTCAATATTAGGATATCTGAAGTGGAAAAAAGAGATGATAAAATTTGAAGTTCATGACTCAATGGCTTAGCATATTAGAAATTTCTGCAACGATAATCGGTGCTATTTATATGTATTTGGAATATAAAGCCAAATATGCTTTATGGTATGTAGGATTAGTCTGGTCTATTCTTTACGTTTATCTTTTTTGGGAACAAGGTATGATTTCATGGGCGATCACTTGGATTTACTATTTTTTTGCCAATGTTTACGGCATTTTTGCTTGGAGAAATGAAAAAGGCGAAACGAATGAGCCTCCTACGCATATTAAAAAATCATGGATTATACCCTTTTTTGTTATCACTGCAATTTTAATGGTGCCGCTATTTTTTCTTGAAGTAATTTATAATCCACACGCAGGAAACATGTGGCTTGTTTTTTCAACTGTCTTCTCCACCGCTATCGGCTTTACGGGCATGTTCTTATTAGCTAAAAAAGTGGTTGAACAGTGGTTCGTATGGATAGTCGTGAATTTTATCTATGTCGTCGTTAATTTATACACCGGTTTTGCAGATAGTAAACCGACACACTATTTCACGGTTCTCCTCTTTGCTACTTATACCGTAATTTCCTTTCTTGGTTATGTCCGTTGGAAAAAAATGGCAGCAGTTGCTGATAAAAATTAACTATTTTTGTCAACATGAAATATCCATTTATTACGCTTCTGGGACCCACGGCTACAGGAAAAACTAAATTTGCTGCGTTGTTAGCAGATACCATTGGTGCAGAAATCATCAGCGCCGATTCACGACAAGTTTATAAAGGAATGGATATCGGTAGCGGAAAAGATATAAAGGATTATACGATTAATGACAAGGTTATCCCTTACCACTTAATCGATATAGCGGAAGCAGGTACGGAGTTCAATGTTTTCCAATACCAACAAGCGGCATATCAAGCAATAGAAAATATTAGAAAGCGAAATAAAAATATCATTCTTTGCGGCGGAAGTGGGATGTATATTGAGGCTTTGCTTAAAGGTTACAAACTTTTCCCGGTTCCGACAAACGACAGCTTGAGAGAACAGTTAAGCGAAAAGTCGTTCGAGGAGTTAACGGCGTTATTAGCCCAATTTCGCCCTTTACATAACCAGACGGACACGGAAGATATTTCAAGGCTGTTACGAGCTCTCGAAATTGAATATTACTACAGCGAACACCCCGAACTATTGAGTCGTACACAACCGATAAAAAGCATCATTTTCGGACTAAAAGGCGATAGAGATTTAATACGAAATCGTATTACTGCACGATTAAAGGAGAGATTAGAGAATGGAATGATAGAAGAAGTACAAAAACTTGTAAATGAAGGTGTTAGTCAAATGCAATTAGTACGTTACGGACTGGAATACAAATATATCACCTTATATTTGCAAAATAAAATTGATAAGGAGACGTTATTTTCCAAGCTTAATATCGCCATTCATCAGTTCTCAAAAAGGCAAATGACGTGGTTTAGAAAGATGGAGCGCTCAGGGTTCGTCATTCATTGGTTGGATATTTTATGGAGTAACGAAAAAAAATTACAATTCTGTTTAGAAAAATTATTGTAATTTTGTACAGTTTAAGTAAAAAATTACGTATGAAAAAAATAGTATCATTTTTGACCATTTTATTATTATTAATAGAATGTCCTGTTTTTAGTCAACCTTGTGAGAACAACGTTTTTAAACCGACTCCTCGCTACTTTAAAACAGCTTACTATCCCTACATCAAACGAAATGTATATGAGAATAATAAAACTCGATTTATCATCGCAAAAGAGGGAGATACGTACGCAAAAATCGCAATGGAAATCAATGTCAGCGAGTATGAGTTAAGAGAATTTAACGATGTAACCGATTTTAAACTGGAACCCTGTGAAGGGGAAGCCGTATACTTGCACTATAAACAAAAAAAGAGTAAAGTTCAGTTTCATATTGTCAAGGACGGCGAATCAGTACGAGGGATTTCACAACGCTATGCTATTAAATTAAAAACGTTGTATAAAAACAACATCAAAAAAGGAATTATGCTTCATTTACTACGGCCGGGCGATAGAATTTGTATTACTTGTAAATAATTTAACTCAATCATTGTCTGTTGAATATGCCTTTTCTAAACCAAAAATTTCGTTTTAACAAAAAAGAACTACGCCGTATTATTGTACGCATTCTTTGGTTTGGTGCCACGGCTCTTTCCTTCGCTGTTCTTGTCATTTGGATTTCCTTCTACCTCTTTAATTCTCCCCGCGAAAAGATGTTACAACGTGAAAACAATGAGTTAAAATTAGCATTAAAAGAGGTAAACTCGAAATTAAATTCGATAAATCTAGTTTTAGACGATATTCAAGATAGAGATGATTATGTGTATAGAGCTATCTTTGAAACTGATCCTATTGACCGAGAAGAACGCTATCCTTTTTTGCTGGAACAGAGCGAATATGCCGACTTATCGCACGATGAGGCAATAGAACTAATTCGGGCTACAAGTAAAAAAACTGACCGGATTATGCTTCGTTTGGCTTTACAATCGCGTTCCCTCGATACCGTAAATCGGTTAGTTATTGAAAAGGAGAAAATGCTGCAATCTATTCCTGCAATTCGTCCCATTAAAAATATGTCGCGTGTAGCTTCCGGATTCGGCATGCGTTACCACCCGATATTAAAAATTCTAAGACGACACGCGGGGATTGATATTTCAGCACCAAGAGGAACGCCTGTCTATGCTACCGCCAACGGAGTCGTAACTTCCGAAAATGCCGGAAGCGGTTATGGTATTAATATCGTTATTAATCACGGCTACTCGTACAAAACCGTCTATGCCCATCTATCTAAAAAAGCGGTTAGAGCGGGGCAGCGCGTCATACGCGGACAACTTATCGGTTATGTGGGAAATACGGGACTTTCAATGGGAGCTCATCTTCACTACGAGGTTCATAAAAATGGAATCCCCGTGAATCCCGTGCACTTCTTCTTTAGCGATATTACGCCCAAAGAGTACGACGAAATACTTGAAACATCGAAAAAAATTAATCAAGCTCTCTCTTAGTTAGAATTTTAATCATGAAACGAAAAAAAACTATCCCGTTAAGCCATATTTGGAAAAAAAGTATTTCCAATTGGAAAACTAAATATCGTTTAGTGATTAAAAATGATTCTACGCATCATGTTAAGTTAACATTCTTATTGAGTCCGAAAAATATTTTCGTGGTTGTAATCACTTCTGCCGTTATTCTCGTTATGCTCACGGCAATGCTCATTGCCTTCACGCCTTTACGTGTGTACGTTCCCGGTTATACAACGCCCGATGAGTATCGAGAATATAAAAAACTTGCTCTACGAATAGATTCCGTTGATATTCTTTTAAAACAGAATCAACAGTTTATAGATAACGTTTACCTTGTACTTTCCGACCAAATAAAAGCAGAGGAAAAGCAAAAAGAAGCAGTAGAAGAGAGAGAAACAGTTGAAAAAGAGGATTATAAAAAATCAGACGCCGCCATATTAATGGAAGAAGAAGCGGAAAGAATAGCACAACAATATGGTAATGAAAGAATTAACGCTTCTACCATGCCCTTAACTAAACGTGCGGATATAGAAACATTTTTCCCGTTTCCTCCTGCAAAAGGTGTGATTGTCAATAACTATAGTGTCGCAAATAAACATTTTGGCATAGATATTCGTAATAAAAAGAATAGTTTAATTTATAGCATTGATAAGGGAATTGTAATTTTTTCAGGATATGATGTCCAAAATGGGAATACTATCATTATCCAACATGAAGGGAATATTATTTCAAAATATCAGCATAACAATAGATTAATAAAAAAAGTGGGGGAAAAAGTACAAAAGGGAGAAATTATTGCAACCATGGGAAGTAGCGGCAACGCAGAAGCAGGCAACCATCTCCATTTTGAACTTTGGTATAACGGGTTTCCTATTAATCCTTTAGAATATATAACCATTGATTTATAATCAATAAAACTCATCTTTCTCAAATTAATTATCTAAATTAAGAAGAAAAAACAGATGCAAAAACCGGTTATTTTACATATTGAAACGGCAACGGAAGTTTGTTCTGTCGCTTTATCACAAGGAGATATGTTAATCGCTTTAAAGGAAGAAAATAGAGGTTATTCGCATGCGGAAAAATTAATCACTTTTATACAAACCGTTGTACAAGAATCTTCGCTCACGATGAATAACCTTCATGCTGTTTGTTTAAGTTCCGGACCCGGTTCTTATACCGGTTTACGAATCGGAGCCTCAACGGCAAAAGGACTTTGCTATACATTGAATATTCCTCTTATTTCCATTTCAACCTTAGAAAGTATCGTTTTGGGCATAAAACCGAATTGGAAAGCAAAAAACACTCTCTTCTGCCCTATGATTGACGCCAAAAGAATGGAAGTTTACACCGCCCTTATAACTCAGGAAAACGAGTTTTTATTGCCGATACAAGCAATGATTATTGATGAAAAATCTTTTAGCAACTATCTTTTAGAGCATCCTATTATTTTTTGCGGAAATGGTGCCGAAAAATGTAAACCTATATTTGAAAACAACAAACATGCCAAATTTGATTTCACCCCTTTGTCGGCAAAAAATCAAATTTTATATGCTCTTGATAAGTATAAGAAAAAACAATTTGAAGATGTTGCCTATTTTGAGCCCTTTTATCTTAAAGAGTACATACCGGGAAAATCAACCGTGAAAGGATTATATTAAATGGAAACTGAGTCATTAGAAGAGAAGAAAAAACTTAACGTCATAGCTATAACCGATTTCACTCGTTACGGCGACGTGGCGGTGCGTTTTGGTGCCGTTTTAGCTAAAATCTTTCAATCTTCTTTGACAATTATTTCAAATTTTAAAAATGATAGGGCAAAAGAACATTCTTCGCAACCGGAGAGCTCTTTTTCTTCCAATTTCAAACAACTTTTAGATGAACTTTCCAAAACGGAGATTAAAATAGAACTTTTAATAGAACCCTTTAATACGGCTCAACTCCACCAATATGCCGAAGAGACTCAAAGTTTTATTTATGTTATTGGAGTAGCAAACCATCGAAAATTAACCTATTTTAATCGAAAAAGAGCTTTTAAATTTATAAAAACATCGCGGTTGCCTGTTATGGTGGTCGGCGAGGAGATGCCTAACGAAAACACGTTTAAGCATGTAATATTGCCGCTCGATGTAGAGCGAAATTCTAAGGAAAAGGCGATGTGGGCAGCCTATTTCAATCGTTTTTATCAAGCCACAATACATATTCTTTACCCTGTATTTAAAGATGCTTTTTTAAAGGGAAAAGTGCAAAATAATCTCGCTTTTGTTAGGAAATTGTACAAAAATTTGACAATTACCTATCAAGAACATAGCATAAAACCGGCAGTAGATAATATTGATTTATACTCTTTGGAATTTTCACAACAGGTTGGAGCAACGCTTACGGTCATCATGATGACACGCTACAAATCAATGATAGATATTTTATTCGGGGTCAAAGAAAAAAAATTAATCGCCAATACGCGTAATTTTCCTGTGCTATGCCTAAACGAACGAGACGACCTGTACGTTCTATGCACTTAGTCGCCGCAGACTTTTAAGTATAACCCTCTCTATTTCCAGCGTTCCAACTCTCCCTAACAAGAAATTATATTTTATTATCAAGTAATTAATTTTATTAATTTTTATTAGGGCGTGCCCCCTCGCTACGCTCGGGGTCGGCGCCCGGTTCC
>ERZ795047.1289-NODE-1289-length-27109-cov-13.068493_pt1 | contig 27109 bp, 27 predicted proteins | sample MGYA00375131_ERZ795047 | MGnify/ENA primary metagenome ERZ795047 (study PRJEB30176, sample SAMN05720228) | activated sludge metagenome | isolation source: Anaerobic digester | place: Japan | collected 2015-05-20 ...
CTATCCAAGATTTTGGGTATTTCCTGACTGCACATTTCTTGACAATTCCACTTTTGAATTCAAAGACTACAACAGGGATACCGTTTATAAAGATAATGGCGTCAGGTATGCGTGTCTGATTATTCATGCCGGAAATCTCAAACTGATTAACGATCTTGAATATATTCTTCTCAGGTGCTTCAAAGTCAATAAGACTGATATACAGGTCTTTCTGTGATCTGTCCTCACGGTTAAGGATAAAACCGTCACACAGGAGCTTATATACCGCTTTGTTTGCTTCATATATCGTTCCGGGAATACTTCGGAGATTGAGAATGATCCCGTCGATCTCGCTGTCGGTGATGCCTTCGGAAGAATAACGGTCATGCAAATATTTCCGCAGATCATCGGCAAGAAGGACATCAGACATATCCCTGATAATACTTTTTCCGTTTATGTAGGTGTATTCCTCGTCTTGGAAAAGCTCCATAATGGACATTTCTAAGGCGTGTTCGTTGAAATTGGTCAAATCAATCACCCTCTTCCAATTTGATTATAGTTCAGTTGTTTTTATTGAACCATGAAGACCTATCCTGATTTCCTCATCATAATTTCCGATTTCTCTGATTTTCTTTGATGCTGTAATTATTTCCGTAATCGCCAGATCGTAATTCTTTTTGGGAGTAAACATTATTCCAATTGCAAGTGATAAACAGAATAATAAACTATCAGTATCACTCAATGAAATATAGTTTTCATTGTGTAACGCAAGTTTATTATCTCTAATTGAATTTGCTTCTGATATTAGAAAATCACAACTGTCAGCTAAAATAAGAAACATCTTCTGTACTTTTGAAAGCTCTTCAGGAGTCATCTCAGCTTGTTTATCAAGCGTATACTTTTTACCAATCTCTTTCAAAAGGTTAATTGCTTCTTCGTAAGAAACTGTTCTTTCCTTAGAAATCTGACTTGCAAAAATCATATACCTTAATGAACTATATTGAGAACGTGGTAAATCCCAATTAAAATCTTCGTCGTCCATTCTTTCATCAAACCAAAGTATTCTTTCAATTAACATATTAAGTTGATTGTTAATTGACTTAAAATAGATATTCTTAGCACTTTTTGTCTTTTGCTTTTCACGCTTATCGTTTGTCCAATCAAGAAATATCGCCATTATAGCAGCAGCAATTCCACTACAACCTATTCCCGAAAGTAATGTTGTAATGCTATTACTGCAAAAAACAGAAGGAATCATTATCAATATTGAGATAACAATAGTAATGATATATACTTTTTTATTCATAAAAACCTCCTGTAAATGATAATTTAGAAGCAACAGCACAGGCTGTATATCAATCTTGGTTTATTAATTTTGAGCCATTTGGTGGAGTACAGCCGGCTGAATGGAAAAATGGATGTGTTGAAGATATTGCAGAATTCTATGATTCTATGCGTAAACCATTATCGTCTCTTGAACGTGCGGATATGAAAAGACTATATCCATATTATGGTGCTGTTTCTATAGTTGATTATGTTGATGATTATATATTTGATGGTGAATACATTCTTTTGAGTGAAGATGGAATATACGTTGTTGATGAAAGTGGTCATCCATTAATTCAACATATCAAAGGAAAATTCTGGGCAAACAATCATGCACATATTTTGAAAGGCAAGATGCCCTTCAACGAAGATAGTCTCCATTTATTCTTATCAAACACAAATATGGCAACAATAGTCACAGGTGCTGCACAGCCTAAGATAAATCAAGCAAATCTTAAATCCTTCCCCATAATGATTCCAAGCACTGAAGTGATTAACCGTTTCAACCAAATAATAGGCCCATTGTATGATAAGATATTAAGTAATACATTGGAAATCATTAGGCTGGAAGAACTGAAAACTATATTGATAACACGAATGTCTCTTTAAGCCGCTAAATTATCATTTATCCGCTGTTTCAGTGCAATTCTATTGGTAATAGTCTTATACGCATTTACAATCTTACGCTGTTTCTCTATATCAGGAACAGGAAGCTCCACGGCGCACATTTCGTCCCAGCCGAAGATTTCTCTTACACTTCCATGAGAACGGTATCTTGCATACCTATCAAATTCGGGACGGCTGAACCACAACATAAGATATTCGGGGTCAAGTTCTTCCTTTCGTGTCACCTCGAAAACAGTGTAGGAGCTTGATATGATACAGTCCTCGCCATTCAGCAAGGCAATAGAAATCTTTTCGCCGTTTCGTGATGTAACCGGACCGTATGCGAATTGTCCGTTCTTCACAACCTTATAACTTGACAGGTCAGTACCGACAATGTTCGCTATAGACGGAATAAAGCGTTTTTCGATACTTACGCCAAGAAGATTGGTTATCCCTAATTCTCTATTTCTAAGGTCAACAAGATTTATATAATCGCCTAAAACCTTGTATTCCATATTATCACCTCAACCTATATATTTGCGATGAGCAATCTTTACATTGCTCTGATTTACCATAGCATAGTGCATAGTAGTTTCTATTTTCTGATGACCGAGAAGCCGCTGCACCTGTTCGATCGGCATACCTTTGTCAATGGCTCTTGTCGCAAGTGTTCTGCGGAACTTATGTGGGTGAACCTTGCTTATCTCAGCCTGTTTCCCAAGAGTGCGGACAATACGCTGTATTGCTCCGATAGTCAGCCTTGTATGCGGAGCGTTTTTTGATACAAACAGCGCCGGATCACTGTCGGTACGCTGTTCAAGATATTCCTGCAAGTGCAGTTTTGTTCTTGCATCAAAGTAAACCTCACGTTCTTTATTGCCCTTGCCGAGAACAATACATGAGCGCTCGGTAAAATCAATATCAACCTTATTAAGCTTAACAAGCTCTCCCACTCGGACTCCGGTAGAAGTCAGCATTTCGATTATAGCCAGATCACGAAGATTATGGCAAGTATCACGGAGAACTTCCAAGTTTTCATCGGTCAGCGTATCTTTTACAACCTTTGCAGTCTTGACTTTATGAATCCTGCGGACAGGGCTTTTTACGATATAGTCCTCGTCCTCAAGCCATGAAAAGAAGCTCGACAATATACGGCGAACATTGTCAACCGTCACCTTGCTTGCGTTGTTCTGTTGTTGGTATTCCGCAAGATAAAGCTGAAGATCATCGGTCGTGATCTCTTTTATCCATTTGCTTGTAGCGGATAATAGCCTCTCTATCGTTGTCTGATAGTATTTCAATGTGTTTTCGGAACAGCCCTCAACACGCTTTGCTGAGATAAACATTTCAAGAAAATGGCTGTTCTCCTGCTTGTTCTTTTCAGCGGTATCTGCGCTTTCTGTCATATCCACGCTTTTCAGCCTTGTTTCAAGCACAGAACGCAACTCGTCCAACTGCCTGCTGTCAAGAAGCCCTGCAACATCATGTAATATCTCCCGTATAATCGTTTCCTTCATCATTACTCGCTCCAATCTATGCCATATTTCTATAATTATAGCATAGATCGGTGCTAAATGATAATTTAGCGGCTTGCTAATAGAGTCAAGATATTATTAGACATGTTTTCAAGTTTATTAATTTCACGCAAGTTTTGTTTGATTAATGTGATAAACGCTGAACAAAGTTTGTTGAAATCTGAAATAGATTCTTTGGTAATATATGGAATAGGCATTTGTGCTACTGTTTTTGTTGTCAAACTGCCTCTTATACTGTCTAAATCGGAAAGATTTCTAATTTCATCGTATCTTCCTTTTAGATTTGAATAGAGAAAGAATGCATATTCATCTTTAGGCTCAAGTACTATTACAGACTGATTTACATATGTATCCATCAACAGCAATGAAGTTTGCCCTCTTGTTAGACCTACTCCAGCAGAAGCAATAACTGTACTATATGGTTTTGCAAGTTTTGTTGATGAATTCTGAGCTCCAGCTTTTGTGATGGTTTTTACGGTTTTTACAACATAATCATTGGATGTTTCTCCAGAAGAGAACCAAGGATATTCACCATTCCAGTATGCTTCTTCTGTTGTTGACGGTGTTCCACCACTATAAATCTTAGTGCAAACATCGTTAATAGTTAGACTTTCAGCTTGCGTTTGTGGGAACATCATTTTATTTATAATAACCATTTGCTCTGTTAAATTATCATTTATCCGCTGTTTCAGTGTAATTCTGTCGGTAATTGCTTTATAGCTTGAAACTATTCTTAACTGTTCATCCAATGGCGGTACGGGCAATTCTATACGGCATATATCGTTCCATGTTATACCACCTCTGACGCTGCCGTCTGTTTTAAGCCAACATATTCTGTCAAACTCAGGTCGGCGAAACCACATCATAAGAAATTCTTCGTTAAGCTTCGTGTTATCAATAACCTCGAACATAAAATATGCAGGAGATACAATCGCAGGAGTATCATCGGTATACAAAGCTACCGGAAGGCGCTCATCACGTCCGACGTGCATAGGATTACAAGCGAACAAGCCTTTGCTGATAAGCTTATATTTGCTCAAATCTGTTCCGATAACATTAGCAACAGAAGGCATAAAATACTTATCAATATTTATTCCCAGCACCTTATCACTTACAAGATCACGATTGCGATAATCTACAAGACGGATATGATTTCCTAAAATATCATAACTTGATTTCATACCCCAACTCCTTAAACACTTCCAGCAGATCAGCCTTAGACTTTTCTTCTTCTATCAGCAGCTCTTTCAGTTCAGCCTGCAAGCCCTTCATCTTGGTATCAAAATCTATGTTTTCATCACGGTTTACGAACTCAATATATCGGCTTGGCACAAGAGTGAAGCCCTTTTCAGCAACTTCATCGTAAGAAGCACTGTAACAGAACTCAGGAACATCCTGATAGGTTTCTTCATAGCCTTTCTGCTGCCAAGCGTGGTATGTAGCTGTAACTTTGGCTCTGTCTTCCTCGGTCAGCTCCACATATTTCTTTTCAAACGGACTGCCCATCTGACGCAGATCCATGAACAGTATTTCACGCTCACGTTCACGATAATGAATGGTCTCGCCGTTTTTCTCAACGTCACGGGCTTTCTTGTTTTTATTCAGTATCCAAAGCGTAACACTGATATCTGTTGTGTAGAACAAGCTTCTCGGCAGGATAATAATAGCCTCGACAAGATTGTTGTCAATGAGCTGCTTTCTGATTTTCAGCTCCGTGCCGTCATCAGATAAAGCACCGTTTGCAAGCAGGAAGCCAGCAACACCATTCTGAGACAGCTTTGAAACGATATTCAGGATCCAGCCGTAGTTTGCATTGCTTGTAGGTGGCACTTCGTAACCGTTCCAACGTGGATCATCGACAAGCTCGTTCTCAGCTCTCCATTCCTTCTGATTGAATGGAGGATTTGCCATGATATAATCAGCTTTCAGATCTTTGTGCTGATCATTAGTAAAGGTGTTCGCAGCCATTTCGCCCAGGTTAGCAGAAATACCACGGATAGCAAGGTTCATCTTTGCAAGCTTGAATGTGGTGTTGGTGTACTCCTGACCGTAGATGGAAACCTTCTTCTTGTTACCGCTGTGGGCTTCAACGAATTTTATTGACTGCACGAACATACCGCCTGAACCACAACAAGGGTCTATTGCCGTTGCTATTTTGATACAATTTAACGCATACACGAAAATGCACCCAAGCTGGGTGCAAGTGTAACCAGCTTGGGTGCATAGGGTGAAAAAGATGTAAAAAGGGCTTGATTTTTCCACCGATTCACTGTATAATAATAGATGTAGATATCGTCGTCAAAAGGAGGTTCATTATGCAGTATACTCCAATGGAACAGGAATGCCTTGATCTTATGAACAGAACGAATTTTAAGGCTCCTTCAAAAGATGAAATTGTATCTCTCGTTTCAAAACTCCACCAAATGCGACCGGAGGTTGCTCAGGAGATTATTAAGCAGTTTCCTGAATTTGTGTCCCTTATTAAAACATCAATGACAGAGTATAGAGGGATGCTTGAATCGATTATCAAAAGCGATGATAACACGACCGACCATGTTTATGAGACTATCGACCATGCTCTTAATAACTCCGGTGAAAGTCAAAGTTCATTTAAAGAAATGGCAAGTACAGTTTTAGCCGATTTGAGCAAGAGCTTGGATAATCCTGACTTATCTACAGAGGACAGAAAAGATATCCTTGATCGTGAAGAACGTATCCTAAGAATGGCAAGTGAAAAAGATACGGAGACTCGTCAACATGAAGCCAAGATGGTTGAGACTGCTGAAAGAACCGCATCAGAAAAGAGAAAGTTTAATTGGGAAATCGTTAAAACAGCAAGTTGCTTTGTTATCGGTGGAATTCTTATCGGCGCAGCAGTATTTACAGGCGGAGACATTAAACTAAAGCTACCAAAGAAATAAAAAACAGCACCACCTCGGCTCATAAATTCCGAAGTGGTGCTTTGTGTTTCTATCCCTCAGATCGTAGTCCCGTCCCTGAACGTGACCGTTCTGCTGCCGTCCTCATAGACCGTGATGTAGTCTACCAGTGCGCCCCACAGCGCCCCGTCAAATTCGGTGATCGTACCTTTCAAGGATTCCAGCGTTTCCTGAAAATGCTGTAGGTTCTGCCTGCGTGTTTCACGCTCGGTGATCTGTTCGGACAGATCATCATATTTCTTTTTTGCCTCCTCGAAGCGTGCTGCGAGAGCGTCATTCTTCTGGCGGTACTCGTTCTGGTCGAGGGCGACACGAGCGTTCTCCAGCATTGCAGCCTCCACCATATCAGCGACAAGCGACATCTCATCGGCGTACTTCTTGCATTCAGCTTCCAGCTCTGATGTGTCGCCGACCATTTCACAGATCAGCTTGACATTGGCGATTAGCTCTTCACGGTTCTTCAAAAGCTGGTTCAGGGCGTTCAGGAACACAACCTTGATCTCATCCTCGGTGATATGCGGCGTGGTGCAGCGCTTTTTGCCGTACTTGTGATTGCAGCGGTATATGACCTTCCGGTACTTATCTGTAGAATGCCACACCTTTGCACCGTACCAGCTTCCGCACCCGCCGCACTTCACCTTGCTGGAGAAGATGCTCACTCCGCTGTACCGGAAAGCGCCGTTGTTCCTGCGTTCCATTTCCTGCTGCACCAGATCGAAAACGGCGGGATCAATGATTGCCTCGTGGTCGTCCTCGATGTAGTATTGCGGGATTTCGCCGCAGTTCTTCTTCGTTTTCTTGGTCAGGAAATCAACCGTATACTCCTTTTGCAGGAGCGCATCACCCTTGTACTTCTCGTTCGTCAGGATGCGCCGGATGGTTGTCGCGCTCCATTTATCTTTTCCGCCCGGTGTTTTGATTCCTTTTTCTGTCAGGCGAACAGCAATGGTGTGCGGCGTCATGCCCTCAAGGAACCATCTGTAGATGAGTCGTACCGTTTCCGCCTGTTCCGGGTTGATGACCATTTTTCCGTCCGCGCCCCTGTCATAACCGAGGAAGCGGCTGTAGGCAAGGCTGACCTTGCCATCTGCCATGCGCTTGCGCTGTCCCCATGTGACGTTTTCCGAAATGGAACGTGCCTCTTCCTGTGAAATACTCGACATGATTGTCAGCAGCAATTCTCCCTTGCCGTCGAACGTCCAGATGTTTTCCTTCTCGAAATAGCACTCCACATTGTGTTCTTTCAGACTTCGTATGGTCGTCAGGCTGTCAACCGTATTGCGGGCAAAGCGGCTCACGCTCTTGGTGATGATCAGGTTGATCTTTCCCGCCAGTGCATCGGCGACCATAGCCTGAAAGCCCTCTCTGCGTTTAGTCGAGCAGCCGGAGATGCCTTCATCCGTGTACACCTTGACGAACTCCCAGTCCTCACGCCCTTTGATATAATCGGTGTAGTAGCTGATCTGCGCAGCGTATGATGTGAGCTGTTCCTCATTGTCGGTCGAGACACGAGCGTATGCTGCAACCTTCCGTTTGACCGGAGCATCGATCGGTGCTGAAGTGTAGCGGCTGATCGATGCAGGTATTTTAGTGATTCTTGGCAAGTTTCTCCCTCCTTCGCATTTCCTTTGCCCGGACGCTCATATCTGCCCGCCGTTCCGGTGTCCAGCTTGCGCTGACCTTCTGCGCCATCACTTCACGCTGGTGGGCAGTCCACTTCCTTCCGCGCTTGGGAGGCGCGATATACTGCCGTTCTTCGGTGCGTCCGTCATAAAAGCAATAGCGGAGCATATCGTTGTCGTGTACTTCAATGCGGCTGATCTGTTCAAGGAAAACATCACCATCAAACTCTGTAAGTCCCAACACTTCCGCCGTGAGCGATTTCAGCACTTCCTCCCGCAGGCTCAGGCAGCCGTTCTTGCCAGCGCAGCGCCAGTGATGGACGTCTTTCCTTGTGCCTCGACGATAGTTTAGTTCGCACCGGATGCATTTTATCTTCTTGGTAAAGCAAGTCGCATCAGGACGGTTAGGCGCAGCGCTGTCTCTGCGGCGTTTAGCAGTCGCAGCCCGTCGTTCCGGTGTCCAGCACTCCTGATGCCCGGTGTTTTTGCATTCTTCGGTGACAATCGCACCGTCCTTGAGATGAAATTCAAGCGTTTCCCTTGCAGGAACAAGTATCACGTCCACCTGTGCAAGGAATACTTCTTCATCAAACTCCGGCAGCCCCAGCACCTTTGCGCTGGTTTCACGCAGATGCTTATGATTGATGCTGCCCCCGACCGGACAACGACCACCTTTCTTCTTGATAGCGCCGCACGACCAGAATTCCTGAAAGCTCCCGCGATCTTTACGAGTATTGTGCATATAGCTCTGACCGCAGAATGGGCATTTCAGCTTTCCAGTAAAACAGCAGGTATTCAGCGACTTATTTGCCAGAGCGCCAAGTTCCCGCCGCCGCTGCATCTCCGCCTGCACATACTGAAATGTCTCCATATCAATGATAGCTTCGTGTGTTCCTTCCACAAAATACTGCGGCAGTTCGCCTTTGTTTTTTCTGCGTCTCTTGGTGATCGGATCGGTAATGTATTCTTTCTGGAACAGAAGATTGCCTGTATAGGTGATGTTTGTAAGAACCACCTTAATGCTGGAATCCTGCCATCGGCACCCGTTCTTCGTTGTGATACCTTCACCATTCAGCTCACGCTCCGTCTCCAGTCGTGATTTCCCGTCAAGAAAATTCTGGAAGATACGCTTCACAATAGCTGCTTCTTCCGGAACAACGATAAGCTGATCGTCAACCCACTCATATCCAAGCACGGGATTTTTACAACACATTTCGCCATTTTCAAAGCGCTTCCGGATGCCCCACTTCACATTTTCTGAAATGCTGCGGCTCTCTTCCTGCGCAAAGCTGGCAAGAATGGTGAGCATCAGTTCGCCGTCGCCTGACATGGAGTTGATGTTTTCCTTCTCGAAGCGAACTTCAATGCCGAGTGCTTTCAGGTGCCGGACAGTCTCCAGCAGGTCAACCGTATTGCGGGCAAAACGTGAAATGCTCTTGCAAAGGATGATGTCTATCAGCCCTGCCTCGCAGTCTGCCAGCATTCGCTGGAACTCCTGCCGCTTGTAGGTTTCTGTGCCTGAGATGAAATTGTCGGCGTACACTCCCGCATACTCCCATTCAGGATTCTTCTGGATCAGCTCACTGTAATAACTGATCTGCGCTGAAAGGGAATGCATCAGGCGTTCCGTTTCCATCGAGACACGGGCGTAGGCAGCGACTCGTTTGCGCTTAGGCAATATGGGCTCTGTAGGTTCAATTTTCGTGATTCTACGCATAAAATCCCTCCTTTCAGTATCCCATATTACCTCTGTTCCGGCTGTAAGTCAACGAATAATGTGCCGATTTTAGGTTGGTATTTCTCAATGAACATTGTATCAATCTGACGATACTCGTCCTCGGTAATCAGACCGTCCCGGAGCATCTTCCGGGCAAAACTCATCGTCGCCTGATACATCATTTCATTCTGAAAGTTCACGCTGCTCACCTCCAAACCTCGCTTTGATATAACAGGCTCTGCTGCAATATTTCCTGTGATCGTTCCCGTAAGCCTGAAACTGCTGCCCACAGCAGGCGCAGGTGAAATCATAAACAGCTTGTCTGTTGACCTCTTTTATATGCGCCTTCCACCACTGCATCCTGCATTTATCGGAACAGAATTTTTTTATTCTCGCTCTCGGCGGCTGTTGAATTGAAGTGCCGCAGCACAGGCAAAGCTGACCACTTTTGTTACGGCTGCAAAAGGACTTCACCGTGTTGACGGATATATTCAGTTCTGCTGCAATCCGGGCAAAGGAAACGCCCTTTGAACGCATGTGAAGCGCCGTTGCTTTTTGCGTATCAGTCATGAAAGCACCTCCGGTAGTAATTCTTTCTACTACCCACTACAGAATCGAGGTGCGTTTGGACGAAAAAAATGCGCCCGCCGAGAAAAAAATCCCGACGGGCGCTGGTGTTATGCCTTATTCAGTTTTCCGCTGTACTTCTTTCCGTCAACCGTGACCTCAACGGTAATGCCGTCCTCCGCAGCAGGCGCAGGCGGATTCGGCTCCTTGCCGTAGCCGTTCAGCCCCTTCGCCTTGATGATCGTGGGAAAGTCCTTGTAGCCGATATCAAGATCGACGTTGCCGTTGATGCCTGCGACCTTGCCTTTCTCGGAATGCTGCCAGATACCATAAGCACCGCTATAATTCGTTCGGTCACACCAATGTGCCAGCCAAATCGTATATCGGGATTTGATGTCATCGGCGGTATGTGTCGTGAGTGAGGATGCCGAGCCGTACAGACCGACAAAGTAGCCTGCAGCCTCGACTCTTTCAAGGAACGCTCGCATAATGGCAGACACCTTCTCCTTACCGAGATCGAACTGCTTCTTTTCCTCCAGATCGAAATAGACCGGGAACTCGAACTGCTTTCCCTTGATGACCGACAGGAACACATCCGCCTCCAGTTCTGCCTCCTCCGGTGTCATCGCATAGGAGTACCAGTACGCACCGACCGGAATGCCTACTGCCTTTGCGCCTGCATAGTTTTCCTCGAAATGGTCATCCTTCTGCGATGCAAGCCTGCCGTATCCTGCTCTCAGGATCGCGAAATCAATGCCCGCCGTCCTGACCTTCTGCCAGTCAATCTTGCCGTTATGGACGCTGACGTCGATGCCCTTCATATCCTCACCTCCAAAATACTTGTAGAAATCATCCGTGACAGAGCTGTTGCCGTGAACTTCGTCGCCATACCATTTGCCGCCGGAACGCACATCTACATGAGTGTAGATGTAGGCAGCAGTGATATTGGCAATGCCGGTAAAGCTGGTATCCTGCGCCTTGCAGCAGACAGTCTTGCTGCTGATTGGCTGCCCGTCCTGCCCATAGCAGCAGATGTCCGCAGCCTTGCCGAGTGTATGCTGTCCCGTGCCGCTGCCCTTGACTGCCTTATCATGAGCAGCACAACGGAAGCCGCTGGTGACGATGATCTTAGAGCAGTTGAGGGCTGCATAGAGTGTCTCCAGTTTGGTGATGAGATCATCATCGATCTGAAAATCATGTGCCTTGCCGCATTTACAGCGGAACTCCTGCGCATTGAAGTGCGGGGAAAGCTGTGTATTATCGGTATAGCCGTAGGTTTTAATCATCGTTATCATCCTTTCTGCCGGTCTGTTTCTGCAGCACCTCGATCGCATTTTTCAGTGCGGGCGGATACGGAATACCCATGAGCGATGTATTTTCCACGATGGAAAGCAGCTCATTCACGCAGAACGCAATGCAGACCGCATCACGTACATAGTTCGTATTGAGCAGAATATCCAGACGCACCGCCACGATAATGAGCATGAGAATGCTACCTTTCTTCGCAAGCCCGTACCAGCCAGCCTTGCTGTTCAGCTTACCGGTCTTGCTGTGTTTGGACTTGCCCATTGCACCGGTAATCATTCCGGTTGCAAAGTCAATGCCCATGAAGATGATGAGCGTTACCAGTGCAGAATCCCAGCCGCCGAAAAGCGCTGCAATACCGCCGCCGATCGCGCCGATCACCGTACAGATACTTCCTTTCATGTTGTCACCTCCAGTACCTTGACCGTCCTGATCATCGGGCTTGTATTGTCTGTCACCGCTTTCCATGCAAGATAATATTCGTCAGCAGATACACCGCTGCAGTCGTGCAGGACAGAGATATAGTTGCCGACAGAACCGAGCCAGCCGAACGGAACAAATACAGCATTATTGTTCTGGATCTGTTCATGGATATATCTCGCTGTTTCCGCGGGAGACATCTGCTGACCACTCTTTCGCACCAGCCACATTTCACCCACATCGGTCGCGCCGGACTTGTAGGTAAGCAGAATCCTGTTTGCAGGCGTGATGCGTACCGGAGTGATACACATGGTGTAGATGACAGCACCCCAGTTGAAGTCCGGCTGATTGTAGTAAAGTGCATAGGCGTTCTCCGCGCAGCAGAAATGCGGATACACATCAGCAAAGCCCGCGATGCTGCGATATCCGTCAATATAGAAAGTGTAGATGCTCTCACCGTATGTGGTAAGAGCATCATTGCCGTTGCGGAACAGCGTCACCTCCGGTCTGCCGGACGGGATCTGCAGCACCTTCGGCACAAGGGTATTCAGCTTTTCGGACTCCGATGCCTGAACCCCCATTGTTACAAGGTTACGGGCAAGCTGGTCACGCTGCGCATCCAGCGCCGCCAGATAATTTGCAATGCTCATGTCGTCACCTCCACAATTGCCGCTAGTGCAGTCTCTACGCCGGAAAGCTCAGTCTCCACGGCAGAAAGGCGGGTAAGAATATCAGAAATGGATGTGCGGCAGCCCTGCATATCATAGAGAATCTCGGTCTTGAAGCGCTCGAATACGCCTTCGTTCACGCCGACGCGCTCATTCAGGTTCATTGCTGCGGTGTACGCCTCTTCCCAGCGGGAAACGTGAGAATCCGTGATGCCGTTCAGTGTTGTAAGATTATGATGCGAATGTGCCTGCCTCTCTGCACTTGCAATACCGTCAAGCATTCCCTGCGTGATGCTGTCCAGAACGGATTTATTTGCATGAGAATGTGCCTGCGCAGAAACCTCACTCAGCCCTGTGGACAGTCCGTGCAGCGCATTGCTGGTCGATGCGCGGAAAGCCGCTTCATCCTGCAAATACTGCTCGGTAATGGTGTCCAGAACATCCTTGTTGTTATGTGTATGCCGCTGCGCATTCAGCGTCAGAAGCTCCTCATTGATGGTCTGAATCTCGTACTGCGTCCTGTCCTCGAACTGCTGCAAGTCGGAAAGCTCCTGCATCAGCTCCGGAGTCAGACGGTCGAGCGTTGCCTTATTCGCATGAGAATGAAAATCACCAGTCGCCGCCTCGATCTCGCGTTCGACAATAATCGTGACCTCAGAAGTTTTCGGGTATTCCGACATATCCGGTGTTTCACCCGGCTCTCCCTTGAGCGATGCCAGCCACTCGGTTTCCGTACCGACATATCCATGCTCCACAGCAATCTCGTAGGCGGACTTACCGTCAGCGCCGTGTCCTGCTTCCTCGATCTTCTTCAAAAGCTGCGCATACAGATCAGGCGTCGGCGGAATGGGCGGTTCATCATCACCGACGAAACCGGAAGGACGGATATTCAGCGTAACCGGCACAGTCGTTGCACGAACAGTCGTGTCGCTTTCGGTATCGTAGCCGAACACCGACATTTTTGCAGCGCCGACATGAAGCTCCGCAGGCAGATAGCAGCTCGTCCCGTCAAAACCGAGAACAATGCTGTATGTCTCGTCACACTGCGTGAACTGCACGACCTTATGAAAGCGCCGCCAGTCACCGTCAAAGGTAAAGCGGAACTGCACATACTGGATCTGATGATCAGCCAGCACTTCACGTTCCAGAACTTCAATGCTCTGGTTCTTTACAAGAAATTTCCACATTATTCTTCACCAACTTTCCATTCATGATTTTCTTCATCCCACTCCATAAAGCCGTCGAGACACTGAATGCGTGTAAGTCCGGAATGCCCGGTTTCCATGCCATTCTTGCCGTCCCAGTTGTTTCTCTTGGTAATCGCAGACCACTGTTCCAGACTGCCCTCATAGGTGATTCTGGTGAGATTTCGACAATAGTTGAAGCAATGCTCACCAATAACCGTTACGGTATTTGCCATCGTAAAACGTGTCAGCGCCTGACAGCCAACAAACATAAAACCGCCGATCACAGATCCTTCGTAGCGAACCTCGCCGAGCCTTGAACAGTCTCTGAATGCATAATTGCCGACAGTAGAAACATTACGGGGAATTGTAATTTCATCCAGCGCAGCGCCCCAGAAAGCCCCGCCGCCGATAGTTGTGACATTATCCGGGATAATAAGGTGATGTAGTTTTCCGGAGTAGCCCACTGATTCATCGCCGGGCAGGAATGCGCCGCTGCCGATTGACGTAAGCGTTGTTGGAAGCGTCACAAATTCAAGGTTCATACATCTACTGAATGTGTCCTCACCGATCGTGGTGATACCTTCCGTGATTACAGCTTTCACGATATCGTTATTGCCTCGGAACGGAGACTTGTTCTGATCGTAATCATAGTCGTACATTGCGCCCGTACCCTTCAGAAGCAGTTTGCCATTGGAGTACAGCGCATAGAAGATGTTTTCACCGCACTGACCGACCGAAACAATATCCCCGATATCCTCGACCTCCGCCTCAAGCTGCTCGACCTTATTAGTCAGCTCGGCAATGGTCTCGTTGTTCTCCTGTACCTCTGCGACAAGCTGCGCCATCTGCGTCATCAGCTCCGTCACCTTGCATTTGCCGAGGATACACTTGCAGTAACCGCAGACGTTCTTATCTTCACGATAATCGTACCAGTCACGCTCGGAAAGCTCCGTTGCACCCGGATTCAGACGTACCGCATACATGAGGAGTCTGGTCTTGTTCTCGTCACTTGGCAGCGAAGGCAGAGACGGATTCTCCGCAGGCGTTCCGGGCGTGATTTCGAGAGATACACTACGAACCGATTCACCGACATCAAGCAGAATAGCAATCGCCACATATCTCGGCAGCGATTCATCCTGATAGCTTGTCAGGTCGATGCTGTATCGGGCATCATTGATGAAGTAGTGTCCGTCGATCCACGCCTTGCCAGTGCCGAGAGTCACTTTCAGACCGCTACTTGCCGCTGTCAGCCTGAACATCTGTCCGTAGGTATCGAGGATACCGTTGCAGATGATAGACGAAAGATATGATGTGAAGTCCTCCGCCGTATAGGTGCGGTCAAGCCCTTTTGAATTGAAGAAACCGCTGTAAAAAGCCATATATCATGCCTCCTTGAAAGTCGGTGTCAGGCTGCGCCCGTTCTGGTCGAAGCCCTCGATCATGCCGATGAGTTGAATCTGCGGCTGCATCATGCCGAAGCGCCGGTGCTGCACCGTCACATAGTCGCCGACGAAATAATCGCGGTTATACACATACTGCGTGTTGTGTGCTGCGATATCCGACTCCGATGCTGTTTTCGGCAGCACCAGCCGTTCCGAGCCGCGAGTGCGCAGCAGTTCCAGATACTTCTCCTCCGGAATCGGTATTGTTTCGCCCTCGACCTGCTCTGTCTCGGAAATATCGTCCGCATCCACATACACTTCATAGCGGTCAAGGTATGTCGGCTCATCGCCGACACAATATGTGGTTCGCTTGCGCTCATCTCCCTTACCCTGACCGAAGATATATGCGAAATTCTTCTGGACGCTGCTGTCCTCCGCATAGCTGAACGAGAGCAGATTGCTGTATGCGTCGGAGAAAATAATATGCGGATTATCCTCCTGCATGATGCTGCGGTCAGCACCTTCGGAGAGGTCGAATACCATGCGGTACTGCTCCCCGGAGGATTTCACCAGCCGGATATTCGCTGTGCCGCCGATCTTCTCGCAGATCGTATACACCCAGTCCATGAGATTAGCATAGCTGATCTGGAGTGTGGCGGTCAGTTCCCAGCAAGCACCGGTCACTGTTCCGAGGGAAAGCCCCGGTATCCTGCGGTTATTCGAAAGCAGCGCATTCTGCGTCACGACCTCCCGGACGATCTCGCTGTATGCCTTTGCCGCTGTCACATTGTATGTCGGGTGAATGATGCGCCGTTCCAGCAGGCACATCAAAAAGCGACCACGCACTGTCAGGTAGTCGCCGTTTTCAATATCTGTATTGATCAGCACTGATTCAATGATGCCGAAGTGCTGATTATCGTCATCACGACCGACGATTCTGCCGGTCTGGAAAATTTCAATATTCTGCGGATTGGCGGCGATATACACCTCAAAGCTGCCACACTGGTAGTATTCAATATCCCACAGGAGCGAGGAAAAGGTGTCGCAGACCGCCTCAAGGGTGATCGTCAGCGCATCTTCCTCCGCTGTCATTCGGTAAACTTCAATCTGCATACTACACCCCCAGATACGCATTTGTGTGGACGATGGTGACTTTCAGGTTTTGCAGTCCCGTGCCGCGCAGGTAGAAACGGTTTCTGCCCTCACGCAGCGTCAGCCAAGTCGAGCCGGAAACAAGCCGGTTGATGATATTGGTTTTGACGCCGCCGCGATCGAGCGTGACGGTCTTATTGCCGGTCTTGGTCGTCACCGTGATAATATCGCCTGCGAGAATGTCGCCGGTGATTTGCAGATACTCGTCCGTGTCCGCGTTATACAGCGTGGGAGAACGTGCATCCTCCAGCGCTTCTATGACCAGCGTGAAGCCGATCTCATCGCCGTCATTGACAATGGTCATCATGTTCTGCGTGTTGTACTTACCGAGAATGAACGGCTCCGGATTGCTCTCCGTCGGGAACGGAAAAGTGAAAGCACCGGTGATCTGCGAATAGTACGCCATGACCGAGGTCGTGGAATACCAATAAATATCCGGGCAGAGAATAGAAATCTGCCCGGTTGTCAGCATCTCGAAGTTTTGTACCTCACAGGACTCCACAAAGCCCTCTGCAAATACATCAATGCCTGCGGTCGCGTAGTAAATCTTGATGTAACGGGACGGCTTCACCACCTTGTAGAGCTGATGCCTGCGGGCTTCCACACCCACGCCGCGCATTTCAAAGGAAATGACGACATTCCGCTTTTCGATGAAGGCGTTGTTCAAGTAGCTGCCGTCCATGCCTGCGTAGCTGGAGGTGCTGATCGTGCCGGTGGGAGGATTTAGTCCTTCCACCTTCGAGGTCATATACTGATTGGCGGTCGTGGTCATATCAACACGGTCGCCGTTGGCATTTTCAAGAATAAGTGTAAAAAACATGGTTGCACCTCCTTGTTTTTTCTACGGGATTGTTGTATAATGGTGATAAGGGAAATACCACATAAGGTAGAAATAATGGAGGAATGTAAAATGTGGCTGTTGTTTGCAATTCTCTCATCCGTTTTTGCTGCACTCACCTCGATCCTCGCAAAAATAGGAATTAAAGATGTAAATTCAAATCTTGCGACTGCGATAAGAACAGCCGTTGTGCTTATAATGTCTTGGGGAATTGTATTTCTTACAAATGCCCAAAAAGATATGGGACAGATAACCCGTAAAAGCTGGATATTCCTGATTCTATCAGGGCTTGCTACCGGAGCATCATGGTTATGCTATTATAAGGCACTTCAGACAGGAGAGGCTTCTAAAGTCGTTCCCATTGATAAAATGAGCGTCGTATTAACACTTGTGCTTGCTTTTATCTTTTTGCATGAACAGTTTACAACAAAGTCTTTGATAGGCTGCATTCTTATTGGTGCAGGAACATTATGTTTGGTGTTGTAATGTGTGTAAAGGGCAGGCAAAAGCCCATCCCATCACACATTCAGCGCATTGCGCGTCATACGATAGATCTCCAGCCGTGACAGCGACTTAGGCGAATTATTCGTCTGGTTGACTGTGCGGCTGTTGTCGTTGTTGTAGTAGTTGTTGACCACACTGCCGCTGCCGCCGTTCATCATCGCGCCGGAGATACCGTCCATATCGACATTCAGCCCGGACTGCATCGTCAGTGTCATGGCATCCGCCACACCGGACACAGCCGCCTCGACGTACTTCTTGCTCTTATTGATGCCCTGTGCCAGTCCTTTCATGAAGTCCGGCATCCACTCCTCCACATCGGTCAGCGCACCCTTTTCAGGTACGGAGAAATGCAGGTATTCCCAGATGGAACGAGCCACATCCGCGACTGTATTGATAAGGCTGCCAAGCATATAGGTGATTCCGTTGATGAGGTTTTGCATGAGGTCGCGTCCCCACGACCACGAGCTGTTGACCTTCTCCATGACCGCCTGATATACAGCGTTCATTGCACCCGTTACCGCATCCCGAACACCGCCGAGCCTGTCGCCGATGCCGCTTTTGATGCCGTCCCAGATAGACAGCGCAGCTTCCTTGACACGGTTCATGGCGCTGCGCACAGTATCCGGCATTGCATCCCAGACCGCCTGCACAACGGATTTGATTGCGTTGACCGCTGTCCGAACCACGCCGGATACAGCTTCCCATGTCGTCGTCACAACAGATTTGATGTCAAGCTGCCCCGTTTTGATGAGGTTCTTCAGCGCCGTCCATACCGCCGTGACGATCTTTTTGATACCGTCCAGCGCTGCGGAGATCACAGAAGATACAGCCTTCCATGTGGTCGTGATAACATTGCGGATATTTTCAAGCGCCGTTTTAATGGTGCTGACGATTGTTTTCCAGCCGGAAGTGATACCGCTGCTGATCTGCGCCATTGTTGCATCAATCGCAGCATTGGCGTTTGTCCAGACTGTTTTGACCGTATCAAACACCTGCGTCATGAAGCCCTGCACCGATGTTACCACATTGGATAGAGCGTTCTGAATCACACTGCTGATTTTCTCAGCAAGACCGCCTGCAAAGCTGTTGACTGCATCGTTCACCACACTGGTATTTGCGTTGATACCGTCGGCAAGTCCCTGCATGAAGTCCGGCATCCAACTCTCGAAATCTGCAAGAGGTCCCTCATCAGGTACAGAGAAGTGCAGGAAGGACTTGATTTTATTCGCCACGCCCTTTACTGCATCTGCGACCTTGCCGATACAGTTTTTGATGCCGTTGACGATACCGTTGATGATGTCTGCGCCCCACTGGAAAGCCTGCGATGCAAGGTTCTTGATGAAGCTGACCGCAGAATTGAAGCCGTTTACAATTGTATCCTTGATCGCCGTTATCTTCTGGGTAACGGCATTTTTGACGCTGTCCCAGATATTCGATACCGTCGTTTTGATTGCATTCATCACGGTGCTGACTGTATTTTTGATCGCGTTCCAGATAGACGAAACGACGGAAGAAATGGTATTCAGCACACCGGAAATAAATCCGGAAATCGCATTCCACACCGCCGATACGACCGCATGAATTGCGTTCAGTGTATTTGTGATATGCTCCTTGATGCTGTTCCAGATGCTCGAAATCACAGACCAGATCGCATTCAGCACTCCGGAGATAAAGCCGGAGATCGCATTCCATACTGTAGAAACGACATTGCTGATCGCGTCCATCACCGTACTGATTGCTGTATGAATGGCGTTCCATACCGTTTCAATCACGGTCTTGATCGCCTCAAGCACGATCGTAACAACCGCCTTGATGTTCTCCCATGCCGTGGTGATCTTTTCATGAATCCAGTCCATGACGCGGGAAATAATAACGTGGATCGCTTCAAAAATCGTCTCGAACAGATATCTGAATGCTTCCAGCAGCGGAGAGATAAAGTCGTAGATGGTCTGCCATACAGTTGTGATAACATTCCAAATCGCATTCAGCACCGTGCTGATCGCTGTATGAATCGCATTCCATACGACGGTAATAACTGTCTTGATAAGATTAATCTTTTCCGATACACTGTTATAAATCGCCGTCCAGATGCCGACAAAAAAGTTCTTGATACCCGTCCAGATTGTTGTAAAGAAGTTTTTGATCGCGTTGACCACGCCGGTGATGAAGTTTTTGATGCTGTTCCAGATGTTGACGAAAAAGTTCTTGATGCTCGTCCAGACGTTCACCCAGAATTCTTTTACTTCATCGAGGTTTGTGCCGAACAGATTACACAGCACATTCAGGTAGTTTTTCAGCGTGTCCTTCAGGAAGTTCCAGACCGCTACGAAAATACCCTTGATGCCGTCCCACACTCTGCTCCAGTCGCCGGTGAAGATGCCGACGAAAATATCCAGAATATTCAGGATAATATCCGTGACCGCTTTGAAGATGTTAGCGACCTGCTGGAATACACCCTCGAATACGGGAGCAAGGAACTTACATAGCCCGTCCCATACAGCCTTGATAACCTCGCTGATATTCTTGAAGTCAAAGCCGAGGGCATTGACACGGTCAACGATGCCCTGACAGAAGTTATCGAAAATGCTCTTGATCTGATTCCAGATCGCCGTGATCTTATTGCGGAAGTCCTCGTTGGTACGCCACAAATGCACAAAAGCCGCCACCAGTGCAGCAACAACTGCAATGACAGCGACCACGGGCGCACTGATACCGCCGATCGCAGCACCGAAGGAAGTGAATGCCGCCTTTGCGCCTGCGATGATCGTCGGGAGATTGGCAACAAGCTGCATCAGCTTGCCGACACCGACCATTGTTTTGCCGACTACGACAAGGAGAGGTCCGAGTGCCGCCGCTACCAGTGCGATTTTGACAATGGTTTCCTTTGTGGCGGGATCCATAGCGTTCAGTTTGTCAATGAAGCCCTGAATCTTCGACACGATTGCCCGGATTGCAGGCATCAGGATTTCGCCGAAAGAAATGGCAAGCTCCTGAAGCTGCGATTTCAGAATGGTGAGCTGCCCGCCGAGGTTATCCTGCATGACGGCAGCCATCTTTGCGGTCACTCCGTTATATCCGTCAATCTCATCGGAACAAGTGCTGATTGCACCTTCCAGCTTCTGAATATCCGCAGGTGCGGCATTCATCAGCGCAAGGAAGCCGGACATTGCATTCTTGCCGACCAGTGCCTGTGCCGTCGATGCCTGTTCCGATTCTGACATCTGTGCGAAAGCCACACGGCAGTCCGCCAGAATGTCATTCAGTTCACGCATCGAACCGTCGGTGTTGGTCGTTGCAATTTCGATTTCGCCGAAGGATTCACCGCAGAACTTCACATCGCCCGCAAGGGCAGTCATGATTGCACGGAGCGCCGTACCGGACTGCGAACCCTTGATACCGCTGTTTGCCATCAGACCGATTGCCTGCGCTGTATCTTCACAGCTAAAACCGAGAGAACCAGCAACAGGTGCACAGTATTTGAAGGTTTCACCCATCATGCTGACGTTCGTGTTTGCGTTGGACGATGCCGCCGCCAGAACATCAGCAAAATGACCGCTGTCGGCAGCAGATAAGCCGAAAGCGGTCAATGCATCTGTTACAATATCCGAGGTTGTCGCCAAGTCCTCACCGGAAGCGGCAGCGAGATTCATAATTCCCTCGATACCCTCCAGCATATCGCCGGTTTTCCAGCCCGCCATTGCCATGTAGTTCATAGCGTCAGCGGCTTCGGAAGCGGAGAACTTGGTCTTTGCACCCATTTCACGAGCCTTGTCCCGGAGAGCGTCCAGTTCATCACCAGCCGCACCGGATACAGCAGCGACCTTGCTCATGGCGGAGTCAAAGTCGGCTGCAGTCTTGACTGCGGCAGTTCCGGCAGCCATAACGGGAACGGTCACATGAGTGGTCAGTGTCGTTCCGACATCGGCGATCTTGTCACCGGCTTTTTCAAGCATTTCTCCCGCCTGACCGAGCTTGGCAAGCGCCGTGCTGGAAGCCTCCGCCTCACGCTGGAGGTTCTGCAGTTCCTGTTCCGTTTCGATGATCTCGCGCTGTAGGGCATCATACTGCTCCTGCGAGATGTCGCCGTTTGCGAGAGCCTGATTTGCTTGCTCTGCCGCCGTTTTCAGGGTTTCCAGCTTTTCTTTGGTAGCCTTCACCGCATCGGCGAGGAGCTTATGCTTCTGTGACAGCAGTTCTGTGTTGGTCGGATCGAGTTTCAGCAGCTTCTGTACATCCTTGAGCTGCGTCTGCGTGTTCTTGATGTTTTTATTGACACCTTCCAGCGCTTTCGACAGCTTGGTAGTATCACCGCCGATCTCGACCGTGATGCCCTTGATTCTGTTTGCCATGCGGTTTCACCTCCTCCGTGAGGGCATGAAAAAAGCAGCCCCGAAGGACTGCTCAGTGTATATTCGATTAATGCACTAAATCAGAATTTGATGTTGCAAGATTAACATATACCAGTTAAAAGCCGCCAATATGACTTAATGTTTTAGAAGCGACTCTTGAACCTTCATTCATTGCATTAATAATATCACAATCTCTCAAATATGAACAAAGAAAGCCAGCATGATAACTGTCACCGCACCCAGTTGTATCAATTACATTATTGACAGGCACAGCATCCACTCTATATTCTTTTCCCATATAATAAGTAACGCTGCCATTTTCTGCAAGCGTAATGTTAAATATGTTGTCATACCGTTCAGACCATTTTTGAAATTGTAAAAGAATACTCTTCTCACCACTGATAAAAAAGAAGTCAATGTACGGTACAATAGGTTCTATTTTCTTAAAATCTCTTAGCACGTTGAAATCAACGGCAAGCTGAAAACGACAACTCTTTCTAAGTTCTAATACATCATCAAAATTAGGAGAATCAAAGGTTATAAAGATAATATCAGCACTTGCGATTCTGTTCTTGTCAGAATCGCTAAGAAGATATGTGTCATGAATACCACCGTTCCATGAATCATCTTTGAAATATCTATCACCTTTCTCAGTAAGATAAATCCGATGGTTTGCAGTAGCAGAGCCTGAAATAATGTGGATAAACTCTTTGTTGATAGGTTTATTTTCAATAGATTTCAATATTGCCTTACCATAATCATCGTCACCAATTGCACCAAGAAGATCAACTGAAATATGATTGTATTTTGATGCAATTGCAGCAAAGTTCAATGCTTCACCACCGGGACGGATTTCTCCAGTATCATCAAAAACATCTACGCACATACAAGTCATAGCAATAATATTCACATTTATCCGACCCTTCTGTTTTTGAAAAGTAAATTCCGATTTCACAGCGAAAGCCCTGCGGCTTCACTATACCAGAATTATAGCACAGCAGGGAGAAAAAGTCAATCAGAACGCATCAAAATCAGCCTGTCCAGCGACCTCTGACCAGCCGTCGTATTCGTCGTTTTCCTTTTCGGTGAACATATCATTCACGACTCCGATTGTGAGCAGATCAAGCTCCGAGAGGGACAGCCCGATCTGCACACATCGGAGAAGGAAGAGGGGCGTTGTCATCGGGCGGTCAGTTTTGCGATGTTTTTTTAGACTCCGCCTGCGTCTCCACGTTGAGTCCCCACAGTTCGATGAGCTGCGGCAGCACCTCATAAATGGAGAATGTGTTGAAAGCTTCGAGCCAGTCATCCGGATTGTCCGGGACGTTCTCCGGATCAGCGTGTTTCGCCATGATGTATGCGATATTCTCGAATACTTCAAGGCTCTCGATGTCAAGGGTAGAGCCTTCCTCGTCGTCCTCCTGAACAGAAGTCTGAAGTGCGGCGAAGTCCTTGTAGATATCCCTGCGGAACTTGATACGATAAAGGCGAGGCACAGCGGCACTCGCCTTGAACGGAACCTCGATACCGTCAACGGTGATCGTCTTTTTAATAGCCATGCTGTACCTCCTTACTCAGTTGCGCTGCCGGACTTGGTCGATGTGGAACGAGTGCCGGTGCTGTTGTTGGTTGCGGCAGTCGGCATATAGACCGCATTGTACCAGTTGTCGTAGGTGGTCTGGTCAGTGCTTTCGCAGGTCTTGGACTTCACCAGACCGTTCGGCAGCGCCGATGCCTTGAGGGAGAGCTTTTCCGTCTTGACGGACTTGCTTTCCTCTGTGGTCTCGCCCTCAGTCGCAGGACGGGACGCAGAGCAGCAGTACAGCACATGACGGATGTGGTTCTTGTCGCCGTCAAACTCGAACATGAGTGCGAACTGCGATGTCTCCGCATCGTTGCGCTCCACCAGAACTCCCTTTGCATCAAGCTGTTCACCGAGAATCGCCGTTGCAAAGTCAGTCGTGATGAGAGCGACCTCCAGATCACCGTCATAGCCTGCGTTGTTGTTGATGACATAATACACGCTGTTATCGGCATAAAAATTCTCATTCTCGCCGTTTGCGTCAATGCTCAGGGAAACTGCACCGGGCAGGCGCACAGGCGTTGCAAAGGTCGGTACGCCGTCATCAGACCATGCCGTGATCTTCGCCCAGTGAACCTTGTTCAGACCGAACTTCACCTTGTTTTTCTGCAGTGCCATTGTTATACCTCCATTTCGTATAAGACCTCGTAGAGCTGTTCGCTCTCGATGTAGGTTTCCGTTTTCGTGTAATAGATATTGTGCTGCGTCAGCACTTCTTCAACTCTCTGCTCGGTATCGGGCGACTTCTCATCCGTATACAGTTCAACGTCAAGCTGCTTGAAGCTGTGATACATCAGATTATCCGCGCCGAAGGTGTCCTCGCCGGGAGAGAGAAAAATAACAAAGGGCGGTTTCGGAGACTCGCCCTCGGCAAAATGATGATAGGCGAACGGCATCCCGATCTCCTGCATCATTTCATTGATTTCTTCATAGGTCATGACAGCGCCTCCTCGATAAGCTGCGTGAGCATTTCCTCACCGTGCGCTTCCGCAGGGGCGATATGCGGCTTGCCGGATACACGTCCGCCGTTCCGCTTTGCATGACCTTTTTCAAGCAGGTGCGCAAGCTGGTAGCGGTCTTTCGAGTGAACGGTCATTTCAAGAGAATGGCTGTTCTCCTTCGTTTTCTTGGTCGTCCAGCTCTTGCGATACTTGCCGCTGCGCTTCGGAGCATTGGCGGAGATTTCCTTCTTGACGGAGGTTGCTGTCTTTTTCACAGCAGCTTTCATGGCGGTATCGGCAAGGTCTGCATATTCCGTCAGACCGCGCATAATCTCCGCAGCCATATCGTCAATCGAAGTCATCCTGCTCACCAGCCTTTCGTGTACCTGCCGTGATTTTCATATAGTCGAGTGATTTATAATTCGGCAGCACACCGTTTATGTCATACACCAGCCCACGGAAACACAGCTTGTGCGTGGTGGTATTGATGCGCTTGGTATCGGGTGTCTGCCGGACAGTGAATTCCAGCGAGACAACTTCCAGTGTCACGCCCGCCTCGGTTGTTTCCGTCGATGTCTTTACGGACACGGCAGCCCAGCAGGAGAAGGCTTCCTCCCACCGGGCTTTGTGGTTGCCGATGCCGTCTATCTTCGTGCTGTGTTCCAGAAAGGCGATGCGCTGATTCAGCGTTCCGATCTCCATCAGATCACCCCTTCACGCTGCGCAAATAGCAGCGCCCGGAGCGTCAGCGTCAGCTTGTGGTAATCGGCAGTATTGCGGTTCTCATAGAGGTAAGAAACAGTATACAGCATAGCCTGCCGGGTGGTTTCCTCATTGACCGCAAGTGCCTGCTCGTCCATTCTGCCGACATCCTGCACCAGCCGCTTGGCAGTGTCGATCAACGAGAGGATGAGCTTGTCATCCTCTGTATGATCCACACGAAGATAGTTTTTTGTTTCAGCCAGAGTGATCATGCACCGCTGCCACTCTTGACCTTGAGTGTCTTGATTGCTTCGGGGAGAATGAGCTTGCCGTCAAGGCGCTCCATTGCAAGGAAGCCGACCTGACCGGTCATGGCAAACAGCTCATTCAGGCGCTTGAAGGTACGACCGGAACGGTCAGCGATCCAGTAGTAGCTGAAATCGCCGAATGCCATACACTTCTTACCTGCGCCGATCTCCGGAACATAGCTGGAGGTCTTGTAGGGACGGTTGAGAATCGTATCGGGAACGCCTGCCGCAACGGAAGGCTGCCAGATGTAGTTGCCGTTGCCGTCCTTGAGCTTACGGAGTGCCTTGACCGTGCTGTCGTTCAGCACCCAGACTGCCTTTTTGCGGTAAGGGCTACGGAGCGAATAGAAAAGCTCCATCACATCATCGAAGGTGATGCTTGCGCCTGCGGTAGTCGCGCCGTCCTGTGCGCCGCCGGTTGCATTGAAGATACCGGTAGGCTTACCGGTGCCGTTGCCGATGAAGAAGGCTTCTTCCTCCTTTGCACCGATTCTGCGGGCAAACTCACGGGCGATGTAGGACGGAAGGTCGAACACGCTGTCGTTGAGAAGTTCCTCGGAGATCTTGATCGCTGTACCGAGCTTATATGCGGAGAGCGATGCCTGACCGAATGTGTCATCGGAAAGCGTGTACTGCTCCTCCTCATCCATCCAGACCGCATCGCCCTTCGATGTGACGATCGGAATCTTGCGGTCGCCGGAACTGGTCTTGATGACGGTTGCCATCTGGCGGAAGATGTTCTCCTCCTCAAGCGCCTCGATGAGCTTGCGCTCGAATTCATCCGGCACAAGATAGCCGCCCTCGGTGTCCGTACCGACATGAAGATCGTTGCGGACATCGATCCAGTTGCGGTTGCGGATGCTGTTCCAGAAGGCATCGCTGTATGCCGCCGATGCGGTTCCGGTCTTTTCCGGCTCAGTATTCTGCGCAGCGGGTGTGGTGAGAATCGGTGCAGATGTTGCCTTCGCCATATCCGCCTCGATCTCTGCCTGACGCTCCATGCGCTGGATTTCCTTGCCGAGGTTCACGATGGTTGCTTCCATTGCGTCATAGGTCTTGCTGTCCTCCTCGGAAAGCGTACCGTCAGCCTGACGCTTGCTGTCGAGGAAGTCGCGGGCGGTATCCCACGCCTTCGCTCTCTTTTCACGAAGTTCCTGAATAGTCATTATACATACCTCCAATCAGTATTTCAGAAGATTCAGCCGACTCATCAGCTGATCTACGGGTGTACCTTTGTGTTCCGCAGAGACCTTCTGCATCAGGCTCTGCATGGTTGCTGCACGGGAATAGGACATTGCCGCGAGGTTATCCTTTTTCGGCTCGTCCTCATCCGGTGTATCTTCATCGGGCTTATCATCCTCGTCCTGCTTCGTCTGCGGCTGACCGCTTGCGAACAGAATACCGTCCACCAGTCCGAGGGACTGTGCCTTTTTCGCATTGAGCCATGTTTCCTCGTCCATCATGCGGGCGATCTTGCTGC
>ERZ795047.1293-NODE-1293-length-27075-cov-5.028053_pt1 | contig 27075 bp, 40 predicted proteins | sample MGYA00375131_ERZ795047 | MGnify/ENA primary metagenome ERZ795047 (study PRJEB30176, sample SAMN05720228) | activated sludge metagenome | isolation source: Anaerobic digester | place: Japan | collected 2015-05-20 ...
CCGATCTTCTCAAGGGGAAGCAGGGGCGTTTCCGCCAGAACCTTTTGGGCAAGCGCGTTGACTACTCGGGGCGTTCGGTCATCGTGGTCGGCCCCACTCTGAAGATGCACCAGTGCGGCCTGCCTAAGGAGATGGCCCTGGAGCTGTTCAAGCCGTTCGTCATGAAGCGGCTGGTGGATCGGGGGCTTGCGCACAACATCAAGAGCGCCAAGCGAATGGTGGAGCGAGTCAGGCCGGAGGTATGGGACGTGCTCGAGGAGATCATCGCCGAGCACCCGGTGCTGCTTAACCGCGCCCCTACCCTACACAGGCTGGGAATACAGGCTTTCGAGCCTGTACTGGTCGAGGGCAGGGCGATCCAGATACATCCGCTGGTGTGCACTGCGTACAACGCGGACTTCGACGGCGATCAGATGGCCGTGCATGTGCCGCTGTCAGCTGAGGCTCAGTCAGAGGCCAGGCTGCTCATGCTGGCGGTCAACAACATACTCTCACCGGCTCACGGGGGCCCTGTGGCTACGCCCACGCAGGATATGGTCCTGGGCTGCTATTACTTGACGTTCGAGCGCATAGGCGCCCTCGGCGAAGGTAAGATCTTTGAAAACCCCGAAGCCGCCAAGGCAGCCTACGATGCAGGCGTGGTTGCGCTTCATGCGCGGATACTGGTGAGGATGCCCGAAAGCAAGAATGTGCTGGGGTCGGAGGAAGCAGGTACGCGCAGAATAGTAACGACCGTCGGTAAGCTCGTGTTCAACGAGATTTTCCCCGATGATTTTCCGTATATCAACTCGGCCGAGGCCACTTTCGACGACATGCTCACCGCCGGCGATTTCGTGCCCCGAGGCATGTCGTTCGATGAGTTTCTGTCGATTGGCGGCGGACGAACCAGGAAGCCTGCAAGCAAGAGCTTTTTGAGCAAACTAGTGGGCAGGATCAGGCGGAAGAGCGGCAATGCGATGACGGCCGATGTTTTGGACGCCTTAAAGCGCCTGGGCTTCCACTACGCTACGGTTTCCGGCACCACTGTGGGAATAGGAGACATCGCGATCCCTGAGGAGAAGACGGAGATCATACGCGAGGCTGAGACCAAAGTCGAACAGATCGAAGGCCAGTACAGGCGGGGCCTGCTGCTCGAGGATGAGAAGTACAGCCTGGTGATAGACGTATGGACCGAGGCGCGTGAGAAGGTCCAGAAGGCCATGATGAGGCACCTCAACCCTGAGGAGATCATGAAGGACAAGGTCGAGGAGGCCAGGGAACGCGGCGCGGATAGACCCGAGGAGTTCACTGTGGACCAGCTCAACCCGGTCTACATGATGGCTACATCCGGCGCCCGCGGTAACGTGCAGCAGCTCAACCAGCTGGCCGGCATGCGCGGTCTGGTGGCCGACCCGTCGGGACGGACCATCGACGTGCCTATCAAAGCCAACTTCCGCGAGGGCTTGACCGTGCTGGAGTACTTCATCTCCACACACGGCACGCGGAAGGGCCTGGCCGACACGGCCCTCAGGACGGCCGACTCAGGCTACCTGACTAGGCGCCTTGTGGACGTGGCACAGGATGTGATAGTCCGCGAGGACGACTGCGGCACCGATGAGGGAATAGAAGCTACCGCGCTCATGGAAGGCGACACCGTCATTGAGACTCTGGCTGAACGCATAACCGGAAGGGTCAGCTTGAGCGACCTGATCAACCAGGAGACAGGCGAGGTGCTCCTAGAGGCCGGCCAGATGATAGATGAAGACACGGCAAGCGAGATCGAGCGTCAGGTCGACGAAAAGGTCAAGCATGGCGGCCCGAACTCCTGGCCCATCCGCTCGGTTCTCAAGTGCCGCACCAGGTACGGTGTGTGCGCCAAGTGCTACGGGCGGAACCTCGCTACAGGGAGCCTGGTTGAAGTGGGCGAGGCCGTGGGCACTATCGCTGCGCAGTCCATCGGCGAGCCCGGCACGCAGCTCACAATGAGGACGTTCCACACCGGCGGAGTCGCAGGCGACGACATTACACGGGGTCTGCCCCGCGTCGAAGAGCTGTTCGAGGCGAGGAAGCCGAAAGGCCTTGCCACCGTCACGGAGTACGACGGTGTGGTTCGCATAACCGAGGTCAAGGGAGCCCGAAAGGTCATAGTCACCACCGAGTCCGATGAGGAGCACGAGTACTCGGTGCCGTTCGGCGCGCGCCTTGAGGTGCGCGAGGGCGACCGTGTGGTCGCCGGCGACAAGCTCACCGAGGGGTCGCTGAACCCCCATGACATACTGCGCATACGTGGGCCGGTGGCAGTCCAGCAGTACATCGTGCGAGAGGTGCAGGATGTATATCGCTCGCAGGGTGTGGAGATCAACGACAAGCACATTGAGGTCGTTGTGAGGCAGATGATGCGCAAGGTCAAGGTGGAGGATCCGGGCGAAACCAGCATGCTTCCGGGGGAGACCATCGACGTGTTCAGATTCGAGGAGACCAACGAAGAGGCCGAGGCCGGCGGCTTGAGAACCGCTACGTCCAAGCCGATTCTGCTGGGCATCACCAAGGCGTCGCTTCAGACAGATAGCTTCCTCTCGGCCGCGTCATTCCAGGAGACGACGCGCGTACTGACGGATGCATCCATAAAGGGCAGGACAGACCCGCTCATCGGCTTGAAGGAGAATGTCATCATAGGCAAGCTCATACCGGCAGGAACGGGGATGAGCAGATACCGCAACATCCGGATCAAGGTTGCCCCGGAGGCTGAGGCTGAGCTGATGACGGCGCCGGTTACGGATGATCGAGCCCGACTTGAGGCGGCCCCAGCCGCCGGGATCGGCGGTGCGGTCGGGGCGCTTGCGGCGGGCGCAGATCGTCATTTCGGAGCGCCCATGGCGGAGCATCTAGATCGGGCTCAAGCATCTGCGCTGGGCCATGTGAACGCAGCAACCGACTCCTGATGCAGGGATTTCGAGGGCTCGGGTGCCCTTGACACGTCCCGCGGCTGATGGTAAAATGTAAAACTGTCTGAGCCAGTATCGTAGTGCGTGGAAGGCCAGGCTGAAAGGGGCGAAAGCCGTTCATGTACGAGGACCTCGCCTCTGCCCCGAGCCGGGTCATCGGCGTCAAGCAGACGGTGAGAGCCTTAGAGCGCGGGGTAGTCACGGCGGTTTATGTGGCCCGCGATGCCGAAGAGCGTGTCGTGCGTGAACTGAAAGCGCTCGCTGCCGCGAAAGGCATTCCGGTTAACCCGGTTGAATCCATGGACGAACTTGGCAAGGTGTGCGGGATAGATGTGGGCGCGGCGGCAGCCGCCATACTACACGAGTGAATCGTGCCCCTTGCACCTGAAAATAGGTGGAAGGGGCATGTTGCGTCCGAAATGTTGCAGTCTTGCGGAAGGAGGTGGCGCATGTGCCAACCATTAATCAGCTGGTAAGGAAGGGAAGGCAGAAGGCCTCGACCAAGTCTATGGCGCCTGCTCTCAGGTACCAGTACAACTCGCTCAATCGGAGGACTGTCTATGGCGAGGGATCACCACAGCGCAGGGGAGTATGCACAGTGGTGAGGACGACTACGCCGAAGAAGCCCAACTCTGCTCTCAGGAAAATTGCAAGGGTGAGGTTGTCAAACGGACTCGAAGTGACGGCCTACATTCCAGGCGTAGGGCATAACCTCCAGGAGCACTCGGTCGTCTTGATCAGAGGCGGCCGTGTAAAGGACGTGCCGGGCGTGAGGTACCACATTATCCGCGGCACTCTGGATGCTGCTGGAGTTGCAAATAGACGTCAGGGCCGCTCCAAATACGGAGCAAAGCGCCCGAAGTGACGCTCCCAGGAGATAGCGAGGGGAGGGTGAGCTATGCCGAGGCGAGGCAAGGTTACAAGAAGTGAAGTGTCTCCTGACCCGATCTACGGGTCCATGCTCGTGTCGGAGTTCATCAACAAGCTGATGCTTTCCGGCAAGAAGGGCACTGCTGAGGCCATCTTTTACGGGGCCGCCGAGATTATTCAGAGCAAGACGGGAAAAGAGCCTCTAGAGACTTTTGACCGTGCGCTCAAGAATGTTATGCCGGTTCTCGAAGTCAGGCCTCGAAGGGTAGGAGGCGCGACGTATCAGGTACCCATTGAGGTCAGGCCCGAGAGGCGGAAGGCTTTGGCTCTGAGGTGGATCGTGACTAATGCCAGGAAGCGTCCTGAAAAGACCATGAGCGAGCGATTCGCCGGCGAGATTCTAGACGCAGCGGCCGGGCAGGGAACCTCTATCAAGAAGCGAGAAGACATGCACAAGATGGCCGAAGCGAACAAGGCCTTTGCGCACTACAGGTGGTAAGCCCGCTATCCGGGCTGTCGGGGCAGGAGAGGAGGGAAGAGATATGCAGGGTGAGTTGCCTCTAGAGAACATCAGAAACATAGGGATAATGGCTCACATTGATGCAGGGAAGACGACTACCACTGAGCGTATTCTCTTCTACACTGGCCGCGTCCACCGTCTGGGCGAGGTCGATGCCGGCACGGCCACGATGGACTGGATGGTTCAGGAGCAGGAACGGGGCATCACCATTACTTCGGCCGCTACGACTTGCGAATGGCGCGACTGTCAGATAAACATCATCGACACGCCCGGGCACGTTGACTTCACTGTGGAGGTCGAAAGGGCTCTCAGGGTGCTCGACGGCGCGGTAGCGATTTTCGACGCTGTCGAGGGTGTGCAACCTCAGTCGGAGACTGTATGGCGTCAGGCGGATCGGTATGAGGTACCCCGGATCGCTTTCATCAACAAGATGGATCGAGTCGGAGCCAACTTCGACAATGCCGTTGCGATGATGGAGGAAATGCTGGGCGCCACCGTCGCTCCGGTCCAGATGCCAATCGGCGCCGAGGACCAGTTCCGCGGGATGATCGACCTCATCAACAGGAAGGCCGTTGTATACCTCGACGATCTGGGGCTTTCGAGGCAGGTCACGGAAGTTCCCGAGGATCTGCAAGAAAAGGCGGAGCAGGCGCGCGAGCGGTTGGTCGAGCGAGTTGCCGAGAATGATGATGAGGCCATGGAGCTGTATGTGGCGGGCGAGGAGATCCCCAGCGAAGTGCTGGTCGCGGGCCTGCGTAGGGCGACGCTGTCGGCGAAGCTCACGCCGGTGCTTTGCGGCTCGTCTTTCAGGAACAAGGGAGTTCAGTCGCTGCTAGACGCGATCGTTGACTACTTGCCGTCGCCGGTTGACATGCCTCCGGTTGTGGGGGTAGATCTTTCGCAAGCGAAGGAACGGGTCACAAGGAAGCCCTCCGACTCGGAACCTTTCTGCGCTCTGGCGTTCAAGATCGCTACTGACCCGTACGTTGGCAAGCTGGCGTATTTTCGGGTTTACTCTGGAATCGCCAAAGCGGGCAGTGTGATCTACAACGCCTCGAAGGGCAAGCGCGAAAGGCTGGGCCGCATCCTCAGGATGCACGCCAATCACCGGGAGGAACTGAGCGTGATCTCCACAGGCGACATAGCGGCAGCTGTGGGGCTGAGAGATACCACCACCGGAGATACCCTGAGCGACGAGGTCAGCCCGTTGCTTCTGGAGCGCATGGAGTTTCCCGAGCCGGTCATAGATGTTGCTGTGGAGCCTAGGAGCAAGAATGATGAAGACCGCCTCACCATGTCCTTAGTGAAACTGGCTGAGGAGGATCCCACATTCCGCATCCACACAGATCCGGAGAGCGGCCAGACGATCATCTCCGGCATGGGTGAGCTTCATCTTGAGATCATCGTCGACAGGCTGCTCAGGGAGTTCAATGTACAGGCCAACGTGGGCAGGCCTCAGGTGGCCTACAGGGAGACTGTCACTGATTCGGTGAAGGCAGAGGGCAGATTCGTGAGGCAGACAGGCGGGCGCGGTCAGTACGGCCACGTCGTGTTGGAAGTCGAGCCAGGGCTTCCTGGATCGGGCCTGGTGTTCGAAAACAAGATCGTGGGCGGCGCGATCCCCAAAGAGTTCATACCCGCTGTCGAGCACGGCATCCGCGAGGCGGCCGGTACCGGAACCCTAGCCGGATATCCTGTGGTCGACGTGGCGGTGGCACTTGTGGATGGTTCATATCACGAGGTGGATTCCTCAGAGATCTCCTTCAAGATCGCTGGCTCACTCGGCTTCAAGGAGGCCATGGAGGCGGCAAAGCCCGCACTCCTCGAGCCCATCATGAAGGTTGAGATAGTCACGCCTGAGCAGTACGTGGGCGACCTCATCGCCGACATGGGAGCGCGGCGCGGGAAGGTGACTTCCCTGGAGAACGCGGGGACGAACCAGATGATTCGCGTACAGGTTCCACTTGCCGAGATGTTTGGGTATGCCACTTCGCTGCGGTCGCTTTCGCAGGGAAGGGCCAACCACACAATGCATTTTCTCAGGTACGAGCAGGTCCCCCCGCACAGGGCGGAGGAGATCGTGCGGCGGTACCGGGGAGTTTTGTCCTGAGAACACAAGGGAGGATTGAAAGAAATGGCCAAGCAGAAGTTTGAGAGGACCAAGCCCCACCTCAACATAGGGACGATCGGGCACGTCGACCATGGCAAGACTACTCTCACATCAGCCATCACCAACGTGCTCGCCAAGGCCGGGCTTGCCAGTTTCATGGACTTCGACAAGATCGATAAGGCGCCTGAGGAGAAGGCCCGTGGAATCACCATCTCCACATCGCACGTGGAGTATGAGAGCCCGAAGAGGCACTATGCCCACGTCGACTGCCCTGGCCACGCCGACTACATCAAGAACATGATTACCGGTGCGGCTCAGATGGACGGAGCGATTCTCGTGGTGTCGGCCGCCGACGGCCCGATGCCCCAGACCCGTGAGCACATCCTGCTCGCCCGTCAGGTTGGCGTGCCCTCGATCGTGGTTGCCCTGAACAAGGTGGACATGGTCGACGACCCCGAGCTGCTCGAGCTGGTCGAGCTTGAGGTGCGGGATCTGCTTTCCGAGTATGAGTTCCCCGGCGATGATATCCCAGTCGTGCCGCTATCGGCCCTGAAGGCCGGCGAGTGCGGGTGCGGCAAGCAGGATTGCCAGTGGTGCGGACCGATCTGGAAGCTTATCGAAGCGTGCGACGAGTACTTTCCGGAGCCGGCGCGTGAGACTGACAAGCCGTTCCTCATGCCTATCGAGGACGTGTTCACCATCACGGGGCGCGGCACGGTCGTCACCGGCAGGGTGGAGCGCGGCGTCGTGAAGGTAGGAGAAGAGGTTCAGATCGTGGGGCTCAGGCCTGATACCAAGAAGACGGTCGTAACCGGCGTTGAGATGTTCCGGAAGCTGCTCGACCAGGGCCAGGCCGGCGACAACATCGGCTGCCTGCTCCGCGGCATCGACCGCGATGAGGTGGAGCGCGGCCAGGTGCTGGCGAAACCCGGGTCCATTACGCCGCACACCAAGTTCACTGGGCAGGTATACGTGCTGACGAAGGAAGAGGGCGGGCGGCATACACCGTTCTTCAACAACTATAGGCCGCAGTTCTACTTCAGGACTACCGACGTCACCGGCAGCATTCAGATGCCTGAGGGCACCGAGATGGTGATGCCCGGCGACAACACCACGATGACGATCACCCTGATCACTCCGATCGCCATGGAGCCCGGTCTGCGCTTCGCCATTCGCGAGGGCGGCCACACTGTTGGCGCTGGAGCGGTCATATCGATTATTGAGTAGCTGATTGATCCGCGTGCCTTACGAGGCCGCGACCCGCGGGGGCGGGTCGTCCCGCCCCCGCTTGAACGGCAAGGCGCCGACATGCAAAGCGCGAGTACGTAAGCGATGAAGCGGGAGATTGTCCTGGCCAATCCCGATGGCGGGAGTAAACTTCCGTGGAGTATGTCCGACAAAGCAATCGGGCGATCAGGAGGGATATTGCGTGGCGAGTCAGAGAATCCGGATAAAGCTTAAGGCTTTTGACCACAAGATCTTGGACCAGTCAGCTGAACGCATAGTCGACACGGCCAAGCGAATGGGGTCCGAGGTGTCGGGCCCGGTGCCGCTTCCGACAGAGAGGAACGTCTATACGGTTCTCCGGTCGGTTCACGTTGACAAAGACTCCAGAGAGCAGTTCGAAATGAGGACGCACAAGAGGCTCATCGACATCCTAGAGCCCACTCCGAAGACTATCGACGCTCTTATGCGCCTGGACCTGCCTGCTGGAGTGGACATAGAGATCAAGCTCTAGATGACGATGGGGGGTGTAAGGCATGGGAAGAGCCATACTCGGCAGAAAGATTGGGATGACTCAGCTGTTCGAAAGTGACGGCAGGGTACATCCAGTCACCGTTATAGAGGCCGGGCCTTGCTACGTGGTGCAGAAGAAGAGCCAGGCCCGAGATGGCTACGAGGCCATCCAAGTCGGTTTCGGCGACATGCGCGAACGGCTGGCCACCCGGGCCAGTGCCGGGCATTACGCGCGCAGCAGGGTGAAGCCGAAGAAGTATCTCAGGGAGTTCCGGGTGGAGTCGTCCGATTCCTTCGAGCTTGGTCAGGAGATCCGTGTTGACCAGTGGTCGTCGGGTGACCTCGTGGATGTGGTCGGCACCTCTCGCGGTCGCGGGTTTGCGGGCACCATCAAGCGATGGAACTTTCATCGGGGCCCCATGAGCCATGGTTCCATGTACCATCGGCGTGTAGGATCACTTGGGGCAACCGCGCCGGCCAGAGTGTTCAAAGGCCGCAAGATGCCGGGCAGGTTGGGCGGGGAGCGGACAACTACCCTGGGCCTGACCGTGGTAAGGGTGGATCCGGAGCGGAACTTGATCATGGTGAAGGGCGCTGTGCCCGGAGCCAGGGGCGGGCTTGTGACGATCCGGGACTCCGTGAAGGCTAAGAAGGAGTAAGGAGGCGTAGGAGATGCCTAAAGCACCACTGTTCGATGTAAAAGGCAATAGGCTCGGAGAGGTGGAGCTTCCTGACGCCGTCTTCGGAATAGAGCCCAACGAGTACGCGGTACACGAGGCTGTCACGCTTCAGCTCGCCAGCAGAAGGTCGGGCACTCACGATACGAAGACCATCTCAGAGGTGGCGGGCGGCGGGCGCAAGCCGTGGCGTCAGAAGGGCAGAGCGAGACAAGGTTCGCGCAGGTCTCCGCTGTGGCGCGGGGGTGGCGTGGTGTTCGGGCCCACCCCGAGGAAGTACGGCTATTCGATGCCGAAGAAGGTCCGACGGCTAGCCCTGCTCTCGGCGTTGTCGGCGAGAGCCCAGGGGGATGCGGTATTCGTAGTGGATTCGCTCGAGCTTCCGGAGCCCAGCACAAAGGCGATGGCGGCGCTGTTTGACGCCATTGGAGTGGAGAAGCCGCTGGTAGTGACGGTCGCGAGAGACGAGATCGTGGAGAAGTCCACCAGGAACATTCCGAATGCAATGGCTCTGGGCGTCGCCGGGCTTAACGTGTATGATGTGGTGAACCATCAAGCGCTTATCATAGCGCGCGAAGCGGTCGCCAAAGCAGAGGAGGCCTTGGCGTAATGGTACACCCTCAGGATATCATCATAAAGCCGATCATAACTGAGAAGAGCACAGCTATGGGCGAAGACAGCAAGTACGTCTTCAAGGTGAAGAACGATGCCAACAAGGTTGAAATCGCCAAGGCCGTCGAGGCCCTGTTCAAGGTGACTGTGGTTTCTGTCAATACGATCACAGTGCCCGGCAAGCTCAAGAGGCAGGGGCGGTCGCAGGGGCTGACGCCCCAGTGGAAAAAGGCAATCGTCACGCTGAAAGACGGCGATCGGATTCCGCTGTTTGAGGGCGCCTAAAGCGACGCAGCAAAGGAGGTATGTGGGATGGGAATCAAGGCATTTAAGCCAACATCGCCGGGGCGCAGGCAAATGACAGTAACTGCTTTCGAGGAGATCACGCGCTCCAAGCCCGAGAAGTCCCTCGTCGCTCCGCTGCGCAGGTCTGGAGGGCGCAATGCGGAGGGCCGGACTACATCGAGATTTCGTGGCGGAGGCCACAAGAGGGCATACAGGATCATCGATTTCAAGCGCGACAAGGATGGAGTGCCGGGCAGGATTGCATCGATCGAGTACGATCCTAACCGGTCGGCCAGAATCGCTCTGGTACACTACTTCGACGGGGAGAAGCGCTACATTCTGGCGCCTTTGGGGCTCAAGGTCGGCGATGTGATCGAGTCAGGACCGAACGCCGACATCAAGCCGGGCAATGCGCTGCCTCTGATCAACATTCCGGTGGGCACAGTGGTGCACGCCATAGAGCTGACAGCCGGCAGGGGCGCTCAGATGGCGAGATCCGCCGGAGCTAGCGCACAGATCATGGCGAGGGAAGGCGACTATGTTACTCTGCGTCTGCCTTCATCGGAGATGAGAATGGTGCGCGCCGAGTGTAGGGCGACGATAGGTCAGGTTGGCAATGTCGAGCACGAGAACGTCACCATCGGCAAGGCCGGACGGAAGAGATGGATGGGCAGGCGTCCTCATAACCGTGGCGTGGCAATGAACCCTGTGGATCACCCGCACGGCGGAGGCGAGGGCAGGGCGCCGGTAGGAATGAAGAGCCCGGTGACGCCGTGGGGCGTGCCTACCCTGGGATACAGGACGCGCAGGGCGAAGGCTTCCGATAGGCTCATCGTCCGGCGCCGGGGTTCGAAGTGAGCAAGGGTTCTGAAAGGAGGCGCGCCGATTCATGGGCAGGTCGCTGAAGAAGGGACCGTACGTTTACCCGGCCCTAGCTGATAAGGTGGAGAAGCTAAACCAGGCCGGCAAGAAAGAGATTATCAAGACGTGGTCAAGAGCGTCCATGGTCGTCCCGGATATGCTGGGGCACACAATAGCCGTGCATGATGGCCGCAGGCACGTTCCGATTTATATCGTGGAAGACATGGTCGGCCACCGGCTCGGAGAGTTTGCGCCGACGCGGACATTCCGCGGGCACAGGCAGTCCGACAAGACCACGCGTATGAAGAAGTAGAAGGAGGTCAGGCACAGTTGGAAGCGAAAGCAGTTGCGCGGCACGTGCGCATGTCGCCGCGGAAGGTCCGCAGAGTAGTCGACATGGTGCGCGGCAAGAGCGTTGACGAGGCCCTGACCATTCTGAAATACGCACCGCAGATCGCAGCCGAACCAGTGAGCAAGGTGGTTGCGTCTGCGGCGGCGAATGCCGAGAACAACCTGGATCTGACGAGAGACGACCTCTACATTGCCCAGGCATTTGTGGATGCAGGCCCTTCGCTCAAGAGGGTCCTGCCAAGGCAGCGGGGCATGGCCGACAGAATACTGAAGCGCACGAGCCACATCACGGTCGTCGTCAGAGAGAGGGAGGGTTAGAGCGTGGGGCAGAAGGTCAACCCGATTGGCTTGAGGCTTGGGATCAATCGCACCTGGGATTCCACGTGGTACGCTGATAAGAAGAAGTACGGCGAGCTTCTGCACGAAGACTTGAAGCTCAGGAAGTATATCAAGAATAGGCTGTACGCCGCGGGCATATCCAGGGTCCAGATCGAGCGGGCTGCCAACAGAGTGCGTGTAACCATTCACACTGCACGGCCCGGAATGGTCATCGGGCGGGGCGGCGCCGAGGCAGAGGCGCTCCGTCGCGACCTTGAGAAGATCACCGGCAAGCAGGTGTCGGTGAACATCCTCGAGGTAAAGCACCCCGAAACAGATGCGCAGCTCATCGCGGAGAACATCGCGAGCCAGCTCGAGAGGAGAATATCCTTCAGGCGGGCCATGAAACAGGCGATGATGCGCGCCGAAAGGCTCGGAGCGCAGGGCATCCGGATGAGAACCAGCGGACGCCTGGGAGGCGCTGAGATCGCACGCACGGAAGGGTATAGCTCCGGAAAGCTCCCTCTTCATACGCTCAGGGCCGCCATCGACTATGGCTTCGCGGAGGCCAAGACGACCTACGGGAAGCTGGGAGTCAAGGTCTGGGTCTATAAGGGTGATGTTCTCCCATCTAGGGCCGGCGGAGTTCGGCGGGAGGGAGGGGCTCAGTAAATGTTGATGCCCAAGAAGGTCAAGTATCGAAAGCAGCAGAGAGGTCGAATGAAGGGCATCGCTACGCGCGGCAACCAGCTGTCGCTGGGCGAGTTCGGCTTGCAGGCGATAGAGCCGGGCTGGGTGACCTCTCGGCAGATAGAGGCGGCGCGTATTGCGATGACGCGATACACCAAGCGCGGCGGTAATGTGTGGATCAGGATATTCCCTGACAAGCCCGTTACCAAGAAGCCTGCGGAGACCCGTATGGGCAGCGGAAAAGGCGCGCCCGAGTACTGGGTGTCGGTGGTCAAGCCGGGCAGGGTCATGTTTGAGATCGGCGGCATTCCTGAAGAAGTCGCACGTGAGGCCCTGAGGCTGGCCGGGCATAAGCTGCCCATCAAGACCAAGTTTATCTCCAAGGAAGAAGCGGGTGGTGAAGCCGATGAAGGCTAAGGAGCTCAAGAAGATGTCGCCTGAGGAGCTCGATCGGAGGCTTGTAGGCCTCAAGGAGGAGCTCTTCAACCTCAGGTTTCAGCTCGCCACGAATCAGCTCGAGAACCCGCACAGAATAACCGATGTCAAGCACGACATCGCCAGGGTCAAGACTGTGATAAGGGAGCGCGAGCTAGGCGCCGTAAGGCGATAGAGAGGAGGCCAGGTTATGGAAAGCGCGAGAACCCAACGCAAGGAGAGGTTCGGCGTCGTCGTGAGCGATGCGATGGATAAGACTCGCGTGGTTGCCCTTGAGCGCACCTTCAAGGACACCCGTTACGGGAAGACGGTAAGGCGCACGAACAAGGTGAAGATCCACGACGAGAACAACGAGAGCAGGCTCGGCGACAAGGTCCGCATTATGGAGACCCGGCCGATCTCACGCGAGAAGCGGTGGCGGCTTGTGGAGATAGTGCAGAAGGCCAAGTAAACGGGGCCCCGAGCGAAAGGAGGAACACTCTGTGATTCAGCCTCAGACCATGCTCAACGTGGCTGACAATACAGGCGCCAAGAAGGTCATGTGCTTTCGAGTGCTTGGCGGCAGCGAAAGGCGCTACGCTAACGTAGGCGACATCATTATCGCCACAGTCAAAGAGGCTACGCCCGGAGGCGTTGTTAAGAAGGGCGAAATCGTCAGAGCTGTTGTTGTGCGGACCAACAAGGAGCTAAGGCGGCCCGATGGCTCGTACATCAGGTTTGACGAGAACGCTGCGGTCATAATCGATGCCCAGAACAACCCGCGTGGAACCCGAATCTTCGGGCCCGTGGCGCGCGAGCTCAGAGACCGCAGCTTCATGAAGATCATCTCACTCGCTCCAGAGGTCCTCTAGGCCTCGGGCCCATCCCAGAAGTAGGGAGGTGTGATCAGAGTGACGGCAGTAGTTAAGAAGGTCAAGAAGGGCGATACGGTTATGGTTCTCACAGGAAAAGACTCTGGTCGGCGCGGCAAGGTACTTCGTGTCCTGCCGAGCGAACAGAAGGTCCTGGTCGAGAATTTGAATATGGTTAAGCGGCACACCAAGCCCACGAATACGAACCCGCAGGGCGGCATCGTCGACAGGCCGTCTCCCATGCCTGTCGGCAAGGTGATGGTGGTGTGCGGCAAGTGCAACAAGCCTACCAGGGTAGGAATGAAAGCCAAGGAGTCCGGCAAGTTCGTGCGGGTTTGCAGGAAGTGCGGGGCCGGGCTCGACAAGTAGGACACGGAACACAGGTAGGACAGGGAGAGGCCTGAGAGGGGGTCAAGTTTATGGAGAAGACTCCGCGGCTCAAAGAGAAGTACGAGAATGAAGTCGTGCCTGCGCTCGAGCAGAAGTTCGGATACAAGAACATCATGGAGGTCCCGAAGGTTCACAAGGTCGTCGTGAGCATGGGCGTATCTGACGCCGTTCAGGACCCCAAGACGCTCGATTCCGCGGCTAACGATATGGCCCTGATCAGCGGGCAGAAGCCGATTATCACGCGCGCCAAGAAGTCGATTGCAGCGTTCAAGCTGCGTGCGGGCGTTCCCATCGGCTGCAAGGTTACTCTGCGCGGAGCAAGGATGTATTACTTCCTGGATAAGTTGTTCAATGCAGCTCTTCCCAGGATTCGTGACTTTCGGGGAGTATCGGGCGATTCCTTCGACGGGCGGGGCAACTACACGCTCGGCCTAAAGGAACAGCTTGTGTTCCCGGAAATCGAATACGACAAGGTCGACAAGATTCGCGGCATGGACATTACCATTGTGACGTCCGCCCGCACTGACGAGGAAGGCCTTGAGCTCCTCAGGCTCATGGGTCTCCCCGTGAGAACTGAGTAAGGAGGGGGAGAAATGGCGCGCAAAGGGCTTGTGGAGACGTGGAAGAGAGGGCCTAAGTACAGAGTCAGAGAGTACAACCGGTGCTCCATTTGCGGGAGGCCGCGAGCATACATGCGGAAGTTCAAGATGTGCAGGATCTGCTTCCGAACCCTCGCTTCAAGGGGAGAAATCCCCGGCGTGACCAAGGCGAGTTGGTGACGGCAGGGTACCCCACGAGAGGAGGTAGAGGACGATGGTGTTGACTGACCCGATCGCGGATATGCTTACGCGAATACGCAACGCGAACACCGTGAATCATGAGGTCGTCGAAATACCGGCGTCTCGGATAAAGGAAGAGCTGGCCCGGATTATGAAGAACGAGGGCTATATCCGCGACTTTGAGATCGGTCGGGGCGAGAAGCAGAACGTGATCAAGATCTCGATGAAGTACGGGCCCAATCGGCAGAAGGTTATTCGCGGCTTGAAGCGCATCAGCAAGCCGGGCCTGAGAGTTTATGTCAAGAAGGACGAGATTCCGAAGGTACTAAACGGCCTGGGAGTGGCCGTTATATCCACGTCGCAGGGGCTGATGACTGACCGCCAGGCGAGGGAAGCCGGTCTTGGCGGCGAGGTTATCTGCTACATGTGGTAGGTGGTGTAGCTATGTCAAGAATCGGTAGGAAGCCTGTAGCAGTCCCTCATGGTGTGGAAGTCCATCTGGATGGGCGTCACATTACCGTGAAGGGCCCCAAAGGGACCGTCGCTCGCGAACTCCCTCGAGAGGTGACGGTCGAGGTGGCAGAGGGTACGATCAATGTGAGCCGTCCGTCCGACGATCGGATCGCCCGGTCCATGCACGGTCTGGGCAGGACTCTGATTGCCAACATGGTAGACGGAGTGACCCGTGGCTTTGAAAAGTCCCTCGAGATCGTGGGCACCGGGTACAGAGCGTCGAAGCAGGGCAAGAACTTGATCCTTCAGGTGGGTTACTCTCACCCGGTGGAGATCGTGCCGGCGGAGGGCATCGAAATCGAAGTTCCGGCGCCCAACAAGATCACGGTACGCGGCATCGACAAGGAACTGGTGGGGCAGACCGCAGCGAATATACGCGCGGTCAGGCAGCCCGAGGTGTATCATGGCAAAGGGATCAGATACGCGGGCGAACGCGTGGCGCTAAAGGCTGGCAAGACCGGCAAGGCGGGCGGCAAGTAACTCCGCTCTATGCTCGATGAAAGGAGCGACTCGTAGTGTACAACAGGGTTGACAGGAAACAGGCCCTCGCCCGCCGGCACATGCGCATCCGAAAGCACGTTGTGGGCACGCCTGAGCGGCCGAGGCTCTGCGTGTTCAGAAGCCACGCCCATATTTACGTGCAGATAGTCGACGACACGGTGGGCCGCACCCTAGTGTCGGTGTCGACGACTGAGCCCGAGATCCGGGCGGCTGTGGGATACGGCGGGAATATTGAGGCCGCAAAGCAAGTAGGTCGGGTGGCTGCCGAGAGGGCCCTTGGCAAAGGCATAAGCCAGGTCGTGTTCGACCGCGGCGGAAACATATACCATGGCAGAGTGGCGGCGCTGGCGGAAGCTGCGCGCGAGTCCGGCCTAGAGTTTTGACGGGGGAGGGCAGAAGATGGCAAGGATGAATCTTGAGGGAACGGACCTCAAGGAGAAAGTGGTAAGCATCAACCCCGTGGCCAAGACGACTAAGGGCGGCCGCACCAGGAGCTTCCGCGCGTTAGTGGTCGTGGGAGATGAGAAAGGCCGTGTCGGGGCTGGGCTTGGAAAGGCTTACGAGGTGTCGGAGGCGATCAAGAAGGCTGTTGACGACGCCAAGAAGAACATGATGGACGTGCCCATGGTGGGCACTACCGTTCCACACGAGGTCACCGCGACATTCGGAGCCGGATGTGTTATGCTTAAGCCCGCGGGCCCTGGAACAGGTGTTATTGCCGGCGGGCCCGTCCGCGCCGTATTGGAGCTTGCGGGTTACAGGGATATACTGACCAAGTCTCTCGGGTCGAATAACCCGTTGAACATGGTCAATGCGACGATTGAGGGCCTGAAGTCCATGCGCACAGCGCAGGATGTGGCCCAGATACGCGGCAAGTCCGTTGAGGAGCTTGCGAAGTAGGAGGGGTTCGGATGGCTAAGACACTTGCCATCACGTGGAAGAAAAGCGCCATCGGCGAACCGGAAGACCAGAGGGCGACAGTTCGGTCCCTGGGCCTCCACAAGCTGGGCCAGACGGTCGAGCATGATGACAACCCGGTCATACGGGGCATGGTGCACAAAGTGCGCCACCTCGTGGAAGTCCGGGAGATCGACTGAGAGGGGTGCACCGATGAGGCTACAGGATTTGCGCCCCCCATTCGGCGCCAAGAAGAACGTCAAGAGGGTAGGCCGGGGCACGGGTTCCGGTCACGGGAAGACTGCCGGCCGCGGCAGCAAGGGCCAGCTCTCACGATCCGGAGGGGGCAAGGGCGCCGGGTTTGAGGGCGGTCAGACCCCAATCTACAGGCGTTTGCCGAAGCGGGGTTTCAATAACAAGTTCAAGGTGGAGTACGCTGTAGTGAATGTTGGCGACCTTGAGCGTGTATTCGAGTCGGGCGATGAGGTCGACGGTGAGGCGCTCAAGGAGAAGGGTCTCGTCAAGGGATTTGGTGTGCGTGTAAAGGTCTTGGGGGATGGTGAGATAACCAAGTCCCTGGCCGTTCGCGCCCACAAGTTCAGCGATAGCGCCGTCTCAAAGATCAAGGCAGCTGGAGGCTCCGCGGAGGTGATATAGGTGCTGGGAGCGCTGATCAACGCTTGGAGGGTGCCGGATCTTCGTAAGAAGATCCTGTACACGGCTTTGTTGCTGTTCATCTACAGGCTCGGGTCGTTTATACCTGTTCCTGGAGTGAATACGGCAAGTTTCGTGGCGGAGTTTCAGAGGCTGGCCGGCGAGACCGGAGTCGGCCTTCTGAGCCTCCTCGACATGTTCTCTGGCGGCGGACTGTCTAGAGCGACGGTATTTGCGCTGAACGTAGGACCATACATCACGGCTTCGATCATCATCGAGCTGCTCGCGGTGGTCATCCCGGCCCTGGAAGAACTGAAGAAGGAAGGGCCGGAGGGCCGCAAGAAGATGTCGCAGTACACCAGGTACGGAGCAGTCGCGCTTGCGCTTATCCAGGGGTACAGCTACTCTGTGATGTTCGGTACGGCTGTGAGGCCGGGCGTCTTGTGGAAGCTTCTCATTGTGCTTAGCATGACGGCCGGGGCCGCGTTCACGATGTGGCTTGGCGACAAGATCTCGGAGAAAGGAATCGGCAACGGAATCTCCTTGATCATCTTCGCCGGCATACTGTCGCGCTTCCCCGCACAGCTGCAGGGCGTAGTAGGAATGTTGAAGCAGGGCATAGGCAACATAGCGCTCACCTTGGTATATGGCGTTATGGGCCTAGCTCTGATAGTGGCGGTCATCGCCACCACCGAAGCGCAGCGCAAGATACCGGTCCAGTACCCCAAGCGAGTTGTGGGCCGGCGCGTTTACGGCGGGCAGAGCACCCACATGCCGATACGGCTGAACCAGGCCGGCGTGATACCGGTGATATTCGCATCCTCGGTTCTTGCGTTCCCGCAGACCATAGGCCAGTTCATTCCGGCCATATCAGCCAGTGTGAACAGGTTTATCTACAATGCGTGGGTGTATAATATCTTGTACGTCGTTTTGGTGATCCTCTTCACCTACTTCTACACCGGCATAACGTTCAACCCGGTGGAAGTGGCCGACAACATGAAGAAGTACGGAGGGTTCATCCCCGGATTTCGGCCGGGCAGGCCCACGGCCGAGTATCTCGACCGTGTGTTGACCAGGCTCACCTTCGTGGGCGCCATCTTCCTCGCGGCTATTGCTCTGTTGCCGAACATTACGGGTAAGCTCACGTCGGGCAGCATCTCTTTCGGCGGCACCGGGCTGATCATCGTGGTGGGCGTTGCGCTCGATACGATGAAGCAGATAGAGGCGCAGCTGATCATGAGGCAGTACGAGGGCTTCCTGAAGTAGAAGTATGAAGTGGGAGTGCACGCATGATGCGGTTGGTTCTCATGGGGCCGCCCGGCGCGGGCAAGGGCACCCAGGCGGTTGGGCTTTCGCAGGAATACGGCGTCCCGCATATCTCTACGGGCGACATGTTCAGGGCGGCTGTGGCCGCCGGGACCCAATTGGGGCTCGCGGCGCGTCGGTACATGGATGCCGGCCAGCTTGTTCCCGATGAGATCACCCTGGGGATAGTCCGGGAGAGGTTGACACAGCCAGATGCAGCTCGCGGGTTTGTTCTCGACGGTTTTCCGCGAACGGTTCCGCAGGCAAGCGGGCTGCGGGAGGTCCTGCGCGGTAGCAACCTTCAGCTGGATGCGGTGGTTCTTATCGACGTGCCCGACGCCGAGCTGGTGAAGCGTGCGGTGGGGCGTCGGGTGTGTCGCGAGTGTGGGCGGGTATGGCATGTGGAGTTCAACCCCCCTCCCGGCGACACATGTTCCTGCGGCGGCGAGCTGATTCAGAGAGATGACGACCGTGCCGAAACGGTCGTGAAGAGGCTCGGCGCGTACCATGAACAGACGGAGCCGCTCAAGGGTTATTACTCGAACTTAGGGCTGCTTCTGCAGGTCGACGGGACGGGTGGCCCCGAATCGGTTCGCAAGCGCATCGCAGATGCGCTCGGAAGGTGCAATAGCAGATGATCATTCTGAAGACTCCGGACGAGATCGTCAGGATGAGGCGCGCGGGCGCGCTCGTCGGACGTGTTCTGGAAGTACTCCGAGGAAGCGTGCGGCCTGGTATCAGCACAGCCCGGCTCGACAGGATAGCCGAAAACGCAATACGCGAGGGGGATGGCATCCCGTCATTTAAGGGATATCGCGGATTCCCCGCCTCGATCTGCGTTTCGGTCAACGATGAGATCATCCACGGTATTCCGGGAGACCGCATTCTGGTCGAGGGCGATTTCGTTAGTATGGATGTGGGCGCCATAGTCGATGGGTACCAAGGGGATGCTGCCGTGACGCTTGGCGTTGGTGCGGTGTCGCCCGAGGCAGAGCGGCTGATGCGGGTTACCAGGGAGTCGCTGGCGGCCGGCATAGCGAATGCGCGGCCGGGCCTTCGTCTTGGAGATATTGGCAGCGCTGTTCAGGCGCTTGTAGAGAGTAACGGGTTTTCCGTGGTAAGAGACTTCGTAGGGCACGGAATCGGGCGGAAGATGCACGAGGAACCCCAGATCCCGAATTTCGGGCGCCCGGGCGAGGGGATCAGGCTTAGGGCAGGGATGGTACTTGCCATCGAACCGATGGTCAATGCGGGTGGGCACGAGGTTCGGATACTCGAAGATGGATGGACCGCGTGCACCATGGACGGATCTCTGTCGGCCCATTTTGAGCATACGGTTGCCGTGACTCTGGATGGTCCCGAGGTTCTGACTCTCCCGTAACACGCGAGGAAGGTGCGGAGGCTGTGTCTTCCGATGGTCCGTCACTCGGACGATTAGTAGTGTCGAAAATGGGAAGAGACAAAGGAAGGCTCTACATTGTGGTAGGCCTTTCAGGAGACCGGTACGCATACATCGCTGACGGTGTCACGCATAGGGTGTCGAGTCCGAAGCGAAAGAACAATGCTCATCTGATTGCTCTGGAGCAGGTGGATGAGGGCATCAGGTCGAGGCTCGCATCGGGCCTCCCTCTATCCGATACTCAGGTTGTTACGGCGCTGAGAGTTTACAGACCCCACCAGAGAAAGGAGGAGCATGCTCAGTAATGGCCAAGGAAGATTGCGTCGAAGTCGAGGGCACAGTGGTCGAGCCCCTGCCAAACGCGATGTTCAGAGTGGAGCTCGAGAACGGCCATAAGGTCCTGGCCCATGTGTCCGGCAAAATGCGGATGAAGTTCATCAGGATTCTGCCCGGCGATCGGGTCACCATCCAGCTGTCGCCTTACGATCTCACCCGTGGCAGGATCGTGTGGAGATACAAGTAGGAGGGTTTGACATGAAGGTAAGACCGTCCGTTAAGAAGATGTGCGACAAATGCAAGATAGTCAAGAGAAAAGGCCGTGTGCGGGTTATATGCGAAAACCCAACGCACAAGCAGCGGCAGGGCTAGGAGGTGTAGCGGCAGATGGCGCGAATCGCAGGCGTAGACCTTCCAAGGGACAAGCGGATAGAGATTGCCCTTACCTATATATATGGAATCGGCCTGACGTCGTCCAAGCAGATCCTAAGCGAGATCGGGATAGCCCCCGACACGCGCGTGAGGGACCTTACTGAGGACGAGATCGCAAAGCTCCGCGAGACGATCGATCGCAGCTACAAGGTGGAAGGCGACCTCCATCGCGAAGAGGCCCAGAACGCCAAGAGGCTCATGGAGATCGGGAGCTACCGGGGCCTTAGGCACCGTCGTGGCCTTCCCGTGAGGGGCCAGCGGACCAAGACTAACGCACGGACCCGCAAAGGGCCCAAGAAGACGGTTGGCGGCCGTAAGAAGAGCTAAGGGGGAGGATCGCTGATGGCAAAGAGACAGGCAAGGCCGAGGAGGCGCGAACGCAAGAACATTGAGTCTGGCGTGGCGCATATCAAGTCCAGTTTCAACAACACCCTTATTACGATTACCGACCCTTCAGGCGCAGTCGTCTCGTGGTCGTCGTCGGGCGCCATGGGCTTCAAGGGGTCCCGAAAGGGCACTCCCTTCGCAGCTCAGCAGGCAGCGGATGTGGCGGCGCGCGCGGCCATGGAGCATGGAATGCGTACCATCGAGGTTCTGGTTAAGGGGCCGGGGGGAGGACGCGAAGCCGCGGTCAGGTCGCTGCAGGCGGCAGGGCTGGAGGTCAGCATGATCAAGGATGTAACGCCCATCCCCCACAACGGGTGCAGGCCGCCCAAGAGACGGCGCGTGTAGCCAGGAGCGAACAGGAGGTGCTGAAATGTCGAGATATACGGGACCTACGTGCCGGCTCTGCCGTCGTGAAGGGACGAAGCTTTTCCTTAAGGGAGACCGGTGTTATAGCGAAAAGTGCTCTGTAGGCCGGAGGGCGTACCCGCCCGGTCAGCATGGGCAGGGGCGCAAGAAGGCTTCAGAATACGGGACTCAGCTTCGGGAGAAACAGAAGCTGCGAAGGATATATGGGATACACGAGGCTCAGTTCGCACGCTACTTCGACATGGCGGAGCGCAGGCGCGGAATCACCGGCGAGAACCTGCTCGCCATCTTGGAGACGCGCATCGACAACGTCGTGTACAGGCTGGGCATGGCGGATTCCAGGGCTCAGGCCAGGCAGTTGGTGCGGCATGGACATTTCGCGGTGAACGGCAAGAAGGTATCCGTGCCTTCGTACGAGATGCGGCCGGGCGACGAGATTGCGGTGAGGACCGGAAGCCGTAACTTGATCCACTTCAAGGGGATCGCCGAAGGGAGAGTTCCCAGCGTTCCGGCGTGGCTGTCGCTTGGAGAAGACCGACTGAGCGGCAGAGTGTTGTCGGTTCCAACGCGAGATCAGGTCGACCTGGACATCCAGGAGCATCTCATCGTCGAGCTGTACTCGAAGTAATGCTGCCCCAGATGAGAAGGAGGGTGCTGAGCGCGCTATGATCGAATCTCCAAGGCCTAGAATCGATTGCCAGGAAGATGGCGACCGATATGGCAGGTTTGTCGTAGAGCCCCTTGAGAGAGGATACGGCATAACCCTGGGTAATTCACTGCGCAGGATCCTTCTGTCGTCGCTACCTGGGGCTGCGATCGCCTCGGTTAGGATCGACGGGGTGCTGCACGAATTCTCCACTATCCCTGGGATCTACGAGGATGTTACCGATATCATTCTGAACCTCAAAGGCCTTCTCGTGAAGCTTCACGGTGACACCCCTAGGGTCATCAGGCTGAATGCTGAAGGCCCGGGAGATGTGACTGCCGCCGACTTTGAAGCCGACGCAGAAGTGGAGATCCTCAATCCAGAGTTGCATATCGCCACTTTGGGCACTGTCGAGCAGGTCAACCCGGCAACCGGCAGGCAGGAGGAGACCGGCGCGAGGCTATCGCTGGAGGCGCTGGTGGAGCCGGGCAGGGGTTACATGCCGGCTGAGAAGAACAAGCGACCCGACCAGCCCATAGGCGTGATACCGATGGATTCCATATTCACGCCCGTCGAGCGGGTGAACTATACGGTGGAAAACGCGCGCGTGGGCGGCGTCACTGACTACGACAGGCTCGTGCTCGAAGTGTGGACCTACGGCACCATGAGGCCGAAAGAAGCAGTGAGCAGCGCAGCCGGCATGATGACAGACCTTCTGAGGCTATTCGTCAATCTCTCACAGGAGGAAGAACCCGAAGAGCCCGAGGCGCAGCCGGTCCAGGACAACCGGGAGCGCGTGATGGAAATGACCATCGAGGAACTTGATCTGTCGGTGCGATCTTACAACTGCCTCAAGCGAGCCGGCATAAACAGCGTCGAGGAACTGACCCGCAAGACTGAAGAAGACATGATGAAGGTCAGGAATCTCGGCCGCAAATCCCTCGAAGAAGTCAAGCAGAAGCTGGAGACGCTTGGGCTGTCGCTTCGGCAGCCTGAGGAGTAGTATTACAGACGGTTAGGACTAAGGAGGAGAGCGCAAGTGAGGCAAGGCAAACTCGGCCGCACGGCGTCTGCAAGGCGCGCCCTTTTCCGCAGCTCGGTGACGAACCTGTTCGTACATGACAGGATCATCACCACTGAGTCGAAAGCGAAAGAGATGCGCCCCATTGCTGAGAAGCTTATAACATGGGCAAAAAAGGGCGACCTTCATCATAGACGTCTTGCGGCGCAGTACATTCTGGAGCCGGAGGCGCTGCAGAGGTTGTTTGATGAGATCGGACCCGAGTACGTTGAGAGACCCGGTGGATACACTCGCATTGTGAAACTCGGACCTAGGCGGGGAGACGCTGCGCCCCTCGCAGTGATTGAGCTGGTCGGTAGAGGCGTCGGCGAGAAGAAAGCCAAGGCTAAGAAGTGACGTGATAGCCCATGAAGCCTGTGATTCGCGTCGAGAACGTGTCATACACGTATGACGGCGGCGGCCCGGGCGAAGTGGAAGCTCTTCTCGACGTGAGCCTGGAAGTCGCGGGCGGCGAGTTAGTGGCGGTAATCGGGCATAACGGCTCCGGAAAGTCCACCCTCGCAAAACATATGAACGCCATTTTCGTGCCCACACGCGGCGATGTCTATGTGCTCGGGATGAACACACGTGATGAATCCCGGCTGTGGGACATCCGCCAGACGGTGGGCATGGTGTTCCAGAACCCGGACAACCAGATAGTGGCCACTACCGTCGAGGAGGATGTGGCGTTCGGGCCCGAGAACCTCGGAGTGCCGCCTGCCGAGATCAGGCGGAGGGTCGACGAGGCTCTCGCAATTGTCGATATGACCGGCTACGAGAAGTCCGCTCCCCACATGCTCTCGGGAGGGCAGAAACAGCGCGTTGCCATCGCCGGCGTCATCGCAATGAGGCCGAAATGCATAGTCCTCGATGAGCCCACAGCCATGCTTGACCCGGTGGGCAGAAGCGAAGTGCTGGCTACCGTGCGGCGCTTAGCGGCGGAAGAGGGCATAGCGGTCGTGCACATTACTCACTTCATGAACGAGGCGGTCCTGGCCGACAGGGTCATAGTCATGGAAGGTGGGCGCATCGCGCTGGAGGGAACGCCGCGAGAGGTGTTTTCACAACCGGCGACGTTGAGGCGCCTTGACCTGGACGTTCCGCAGGTAACCGAGCTCGCCTACGAACTCAGGGCGGCCGGGGCGCCTCTGCCGCGATGCCCGCTCACAGTGGCTGAGCTGGTTGAGGATATCGCGGCACTCGTCGGCAAGGGGGCCGGGCTGAGTTGAGCGACACGATAATCGAGGTGCGCGACGTCTGCTACACATACATGCGGGGCACGCCCCTGGCCAGACAGGCGCTTGCCAATGTGAACGTGTCAATAGAACGGGGCGAACTGGTGGCCATAATCGGGCGGACCGGTTCCGGGAAATCCACGCTCATACAGCACTTCAACGGGCTGCTCAAGCCCGATTCCGGGAGCGTGGTGGTGGGAGGGCGCGACATATGGCGCAAGGGCGTTGCGCTGCGCGATATTAGGCGTAAAGTCGGGCTGGTATTCCAGTATCCAGAACACCAGCTGTTCGAGGAGACGGTGGCCGCCGACATCGCCTTCGCGCCACGCAACCTCGCGATGAGTGAAGCCGAGGTGGACGAGGCTGTTCGCGAGGCCATGCGCGTGGTGGACCTCGATTATGATGCCCTGTGCGCGAGGTCTCCCTTCGAGCTTTCGGGCGGTCAGAAGCGTAGAGTAGCGATCGCCGGCGTACTGGCTATGCGTCCTGAGGTGCTGGTGCTGGACGAGCCCACCGCCGGGATGGATCCGCGTGGGCGCGAAGAAGTGCTGGCCGAGATCAGGCAACTCCATGAGACGCACGGCTACACAATCGTGCTGGTATCCCACAGCATGGAGGACGTGGCTCGCTTCGCCGAGAGGCTAATTGTCATGGACGGTGGCGCCGTCGTAATGGAGGGCTCGCCCCGCGAGGTGTTTCGAAATCGTGAAGACCTCGTCCGAATGGGCCTAGGTGTGCCCCAGGTCACTGGCCTGATGGCGGAGCTTGCAGCGAGAGGCTTGCCCTACGCTGAAGATGTGATCACTGTGGAGGAAGCCTTGCACACCCTGTTGCCGGCACTGCTTGGGGCACCGAGTGCAAGTGCGAGTGCGAGTGCGAGTGCGGGTGCGGGTGCGGGTACGCGCGCAGGCAACGGCGAAGGGGAGGTGGGCGAGTGAACATCTCTTCTGTTGCGATAGGCCAGTATATCCCGGGTGAGTCACTCGTGCATCGGCTGGATCCCCGCACCAAGATCGCGCTGTCGCTGGTAGTGGTGGTCGCGCTGTTCATAGTGAAGAGCGCGTGGGCATACGCGGCGCTCGGGGCGCTCATCATCGGAACAGTGGCGGCAGCGCACGTACCGTTGAAAATGGTTCTCAGGGGACTCAGGCCTCTGCTGTTTGTCATGGTGCTCACATTCGGCCTTCATCTCTTCATGGATCCCGGAGAGCCGATTTTCCGAATAGGCAAGATTGTTGCGACCGACAAGGGCCTGGCCCAGGGGCTCATAACTGTGGCTCGTTTGTCGCTGCTCATAATGGCGACATCAATTGTTACCCTGACCACGTCGCCGATTGCATTCACGGACGGGCTCGAAAGCTTGCTAAAGCCGCTCTCATTCGTGGGTGTGCCCGCTCATGAGCTGGCCATGATGATGACTATTGCGCTCCGCTTCATCCCGACTCTTCTGGAGGAGACGGACAAGATCATGAAGGCGCAGATGGCGCGAGGAGCGGACTTTGAGACCGGCAACATCGCCAAACGCGCCCGGGCAATGATCCCGATACTTGTGCCCCTGTTCGTCAGCGCATTCAGACGCGCCGACGAGCTGGCCATGGCGATGGAGGCCAGATGTTATCGGGGCGGGCAGGGCAGGACCAGGCTGAGGCAGCTCAGGCTGGGCTCGCTGGACGTGGCCGCTCTGGTGCTTGTCACCGTGTATGCTGTAGCGGTTGTGGCGGTGTTGTGAGATGCGCCGTATCGGCCTAGTGCTAGAGTATGTGGGCACAGAATACCAGGGCTTTCAGGTACAGGCGGGCGAGGCGGGCGCCGCGACGGATGAGGCCATTGGCGGTCCGGGCCCAGAAACAGCGCGAGCAGCTCAGTCGTCAGGGGCCGGTCGGGCAATGGGGATCGGGCGGACTGGGCGGACTGTACAGGGCACGGTAGAAGCCGCGATCGCGCGCATCACGGGCGAACAATGCAGGATAACCGGCGCGGGACGCACCGATGCCGGAGTGCACGCCCTGGGCCAGGTGGCCAGCTTCGACACTTGTTCGCGCATACCGGGCGATAGGTTTGCGCCCGCGCTCAACACCGCGTTGCCGCCGGATGTGAGGGTACTCAGATCGTTTCAGGCGCCGGACGGCTTCAACGCACGATACGATGCCATCGCCAAGGTGTATCGGTATATCATCGTGCCGAGCCGGATCGTGGGAGGGGCAAGACCGGGCCCGGAGGCGCAGTTGGACCCTGGAGCCCAGCCAGGCGGCGCGATTTTGGCCGGAAGGGCTTTACTGGTTCGGCGCCCTCTGGATATGCAGGCCATGGCGCAGGCATCCGGGTGCCTGGTTGGGCAACACGATTTCCGCGCATTTGCGTCGACAGGTTCGTCTGCCAAAACCAGCGTACGGACGATCCGTCGCCTGGAGGTTGGGCCTATTCGGTTCGAGATCCTGGGGCTAGACGCGGTGGCGGTGGAGATCGAAGCGGATGGATTCCTGTACAAGATGGTTCGCACCATAGTAGGCGCCTTACTCGGGGTGGGTACAGGCCGGGCCGACGTGGGGTCTGTCGAAACACTGCTCGCCTCGGGCGACAGATCCAAGGGCCCCGCGACTGCTCCGCCTGACGGACTATATCTGGTGAGGGTGATCTACCCCGAGCCAGTGGCGACGCTGGTGTCAGGGGCAATGTAGAACTATGGCGGGGCTCGTACGTTGCCTGGCGAGGAGCCGATCCCGGCGGGATCCCCGAACCTGTGCCCTGTGGGCCAGGGTTTCCGAGGGGCCTGGGCAAACCGACACAGGATGGCCCAAAAAGGTGTCCCGTAGGGTACAGGATGCCCCCGCCGACCTTGGCGCGGGCAGACGGGCCGAGGGCGATCGTTTCGGCCCACGCCTTCTAGCTGCGGTGTTCGCACCTGCGCATTTCACTGCGCGGCGCGTCGGGCGAGGGCCTCCGCGAACCTGTGCCCTGTGGGCCAGGGTTTCCGAGGGGCCTGGGTAAACCGAC
>ERZ795047.1299-NODE-1299-length-27024-cov-23.986688_pt1 | contig 27024 bp, 38 predicted proteins | sample MGYA00375131_ERZ795047 | MGnify/ENA primary metagenome ERZ795047 (study PRJEB30176, sample SAMN05720228) | activated sludge metagenome | isolation source: Anaerobic digester | place: Japan | collected 2015-05-20 ...
TTCTGGTAATGGAACATTGTATCTTGGGAGTGATTCTTACAAGTGGGATTATATTGAGCTTAATGCATATACATCATTTGGTATGGGGGCTAAATATTCATCTTCAAGATATGCAGGATTTAATGCTAGTAGTGGTGGAGTTGATTCAACTATATTTTCTTATTATGATGCTACATATTATGCTAATATAGTAGCTCATGCCGAAAGCACGTTCAGTTCTATAACTTTCTCGTCGAATAGGATAGGGTTCTTTGGTGCATCGGCAGCCGCCAAGCAAACGGTTTCCGGATCTAGAGGGGGCAATGCCGCGCTTGCTTCGTTGCTTACGGCACTGGCAAATTATGGTTTGATAACTAATAGTACTACATAAGTGGAGGATATAAATATGGATTTAATATTTAGTATCAGCGAAACATCACCTGTTATCGATGCTTTTATTTCAATACATAAGCATGCATGGAATGACTTTCGTGATGAAAACAAAATTGATGAAAAGATTGATGACAAGGAAATAGACCCATCACTTAAGATTAAATTTATAGAGGAAAGATTGTGGGCGTTTATTCAAGATGTTGCCGAACAGCATCTTGTTCATTCTGTAGTTGAAGATTTACAGAAAGATGCTAGACTAAACGCTAAGACGGAAGTCAAGAATTTGAAACTTGCAAGTAAGGAGAAGCAACTATGAGCAAAGAGAAAAATACGGAAACTGTTACGAGTGATTCCGGCGATATTCGTATTGAGATGAATACCGGACAGAGAATCTCTTTGGCAATGTTTCTGTCACAGTTATATCAAAACGTAAATATCCAAAAGGGATTCTTATTGCTTAATCTCAAGAATAAGCTTTTGTTGAATGCCGATGAGGCTAAGACGGCAAAGTTACAAGATTTCGAAGATGGAAGGATAGTCTTTGACGGCTCGGTACTTTGGACCATAGAATTAAAGGAAAAGGAAGTTGAATTGATTAAGGAAGCTATTGATACCGCACTTAATGACAGTGATAAGGAATTCCCTTTGGCCATCATTGAATCGGTATTGTTTATTAAAGACAAATTGTAAAACAATATGGAGGTAAATATGGATATTAAAAAATTGCTTGACATGAGAATGCGTTTAAGTGTTAGTGGATTCTTGATTTCAAATGCAGTTACCGCTTTAGCCGTTCTGGTTTCGTGTAAGGTAGATTTGCTCATGGGGATTGTGATTCTGTTGCTGGGACTTGTAGTTGCATTAGTCTTAACGTATCTCAGGACTGATGACTAGGTTTTGGTGATTATATATAGAGGACATTATTTGTGGCATGGATATGGGTTTCATATCTTCTTGGTGGAATATTAACCTTTGTAGGAAAGTTAATACAAATAAGAGTGTCCACTAAGAAGTCATGGAAGGAAGTTTTACTAGAAGTATTTTTCCTGACTCAGTCGGCTACGACAACTTCGTTCACGATGATTGGGGTTTACTTTGTCATTGGATACTGGTATAATAATCAAGATGTATTGCCGATACACTGGAGCTGGGCATTTCTTCTCGGTACTCTGACCGAGGCGATAGCTCCGGCAGTAGCTAGTCGAGTTACGGGAATTGTTTTAGCGGCATTTTCGAATAGCAAGACGATGCTGAAAAAAGAAAATGGAGACCAAAAAGAACAAGGAGGTTAACATGGATGTAATAAAGGTTCTAACGTCCGATGGCAAAGAAGTTACCATTGATTCTTCAATCAAGAATCTGCTGGAAAGTACTGGAATCATTACTTTCAAGGAATATTTGGTACCTAGTGGACTGGTAGCTCCGCAGGTTATTACTGCTATCTATACTACAAAACTGAATGAGGCCGAGTTGAAGTCTGTCATTGCTGCCAATACGGGTACCGGTAATGTCCAGCCACCCGGTACTTCGGGAGAAGTGTGGTCGATCAGACAATATGTTTCTCCTGGATTTGCTGCAAAAGCTACTTTTCCGGGAATGATCGATGATCTTAAGGTAGAGCATAAATTTCAAAACTTTGTGATCTATGGGGGTATTAACAGAAACCAATATAATTTTAATATTCCAAGAGATGCTAAGGAAGGTCAAACGGTACGGATTACCGGAAGGCTCGATTCGGGAAGGGTATTTTCGGCTGAATATGTAGTCAAATCCGGAGATTGGTCCTCGGATTGGTATGGCGGTTCTGCTCCTAAGCAGACTGCATCTTCCGATGATGCCGACATATGGAACACGCAGATGAGAATATCTCGTGGGAATACTTCTACGATTATGTTCCCATCTGATGTGGTTAGTCTTAATAAAGCCGGTACTCTGGCAAAGAGTGCTAAAGTTACTCTTAGTCAGGATAAGAAGCAGATCGTAGTTGAGATTCCACAAAATGCAGATTTTTCAGGTACATTAAGAGTTTATGGAGAACTGGCTAATGGTAAGGAGTTTACAGCCCTATACTGGATTAAAGACGAAGGACTTGCTCCCATTTGGGTTCCTCCATTTAAGCCAATCTATGGAGACGAACCAGAGCCGGAACCTGAACCAGAGCCGGGGGAACCACCAATTGTAATTCCTAAGGTAGAGCTTTCCGAAAGTACATTCTCTGTAGATGTACTGGTTGACGGAAAGAAGGTAGCTGTCTTAGAGGTATCTTTGGCACTGAAGTCTTGATTGTAAATATATCATTCGTAAAGAAGGTAAAGCATGTATGTTATTTATGTTGACGATAATGATGTAGTTAAGATTTCGGAACTTATGCGATGCGATACGGATAGCTACTTGAATGACGCCAATGTTGTATTGACCATATATCCTAAAAGAGAAGATATGGATATTAAGTCATTTAAGCTTGAATACGTTCCGGGATCCAACGGAACCTACTGTACGAATATTCCACATCATTACTTCAGTGACGAAAAGCAACACTTTGCCGGTCTTGATGTAGTTACGGAATTGGGAAAACTTCACGTAGATACCATATTGTGTAAGCGGAAGTAAAATGTACGATTGGGAAATTCGTCCCGGGGTAATTTGTAAAGTAAGATACCCTAGGTCAGATAGAGAGGAATCTAAGAGATATCGAATCATTGGGTGGGCCTCCGGGATATATCGTCAATATGTTGAGGTAAGATCTGAGGATGGTAAGAGATTCTTCTTTCGTCCCGATGAGTTATTACCGATAGACCGAGATAAAACCAAATGAAACCGATGAAACAAGTTATAGACGGAAACTTTGAACCTAAGACGGAACTAGGCAAGAAACTTGTTTCTATTAGGAAAGAAGCCATAGCCAACGGAATCCGGTTGCTTAGTGCAGATGAAGTATTAGAAGAAGTGAGGAAGCGAAGAGGAAGAGCATGAAGTCTATTAAGAAATACTTGATTTCATTCTTCGTAGTAATTACTTGTATATGTATAATTATACACTTATATTCGAAGACTGATGTTTTGAGGAATGAGATCAAAAGACTTGATTCGGAAAGGCAACAGCTTGTAGTTGATAAAGAGAAATTGCTTTCCGAAATCGAAAAAAACAAGATTCTTATTGCACTGAAGGATAAAGAGGCCGAAAATTTAATAGCATTGATCAATACTGCCAAGGTAGAGTCTTCCGAGGCCGAGAAGAAATATCTCCAACTTAAACAAGAACTGGAAGAGAAGTATCTTAGCTTTTCAGATTTATATAATGACTTGTCTCCATCTCCTGAATCCTTGTCTGAATGCTTGGAAGTAGTTGCTTCTTGCAGGAAGGCACTTTCTGCTTGTGACGGCTTAATTGCAGCTAAAGATAAAGAACTTAATCTTAATGCTAATTTAGTTACTGATTTACAAAATTCTATACAGGATAGGGATATTCAAATAGGGAAATACGAAGATCTTGTCGAGCTACAAGAAAAAGAAATCGATAATCTTGAGGAACAGGTCTCTAAGTACAAGAAATTGCAAAGGAAATGGATTCCTCAGTTGGGTTTCGGTATAGGCGTAACCTGCGGAAATGATGGATGTGTTGCAGGTCCTACAATAGGTATCTTTTGGAAATTTTAATCCATTAGGAGACTAGTATGAGTTATCGTCAAACTTTCCTTGAAAGAATTAAGCTTCACGAGGGCTTCAGATCTTCTGCATATCGTGATGCTATGGACAAGTTGACCATAGGTTATGGTTTTTGTCTTGAGCATAGGATCGAAGACCCGATTCTTTATCGTGCTTTTGATGAAGGTTACATTACGATAGGAGTCCGTGCCGCCGACTTTCTTTTGGAAGAAGAACTTAAGGTAGTCGAGGATATTCTCCAGCAAAAGCTTCCATGGATAATCGAATTGGATATCTCTAGATATGAAGTCATATTAGAGATGGCATATAATCTTGGTGTTAATGGGCTTCTTGGATTCAAAAAGATGTTGGCCGCGTTGCAGGAGAAGCGATGGAACGATGCAGCAGACGAAATGCTGGACAGTGCATGGGCCAAGCAAGTAAGGCACAGGGCAACTGTTCTGGCCGATATCATGCGTGAAGGCCGGGGTAAGGTTTAGCTCTGGTTGATATTCCTCTTGAATTCAAGTATAGAAGTATGGTATAATATTTGACCAAGTAGCAAAAGTTAGGAAAGATGATGAATTTTGTTGGAATAGATCCCGGAAAAAGTGGTGGAATAGCGATTGTCTCGCACCCATCGCTGAAAGCCGAGGCATATAAGATGCCTGAGACGGAACGGGATATATTAGATCTTCTAGTAAGTATAAGAGATTACGGTAATTGCTTTGCTGTTATCGAGAGTGTTCATGCCTTTCCTGGTCAAGGAGTATCCTCTACGTTTCACTTTGGAATGAATTACGGAATGCTTCGCATGGCATTAATCGCGGCGGGGATTCCTTTTGATACATGTCCCCCGGCCAAATGGCAAAAGGCATTGGGATGCCTGTCGAAAGGAGATAAGAATATTACCAAGGCAAAAGCACAAGAAATATTTCCGGAAATGAAGATTACTCATGCAATTGCCGATGCTTTGCTTATAGCATGGTACTGCATGAAGGTCAATTCTACGTTAATAACTAAAAACAATGGATAATATTGATAATGAGATAGTAAGGCTTCATAAAACTGGGCTTAGCCAAGTTGAAATAGCCTCTAGGTTGGGAATAAGCCGGTGGAGAGTCCGTAGATCCATTTATGAATACAGGAAATCTGAAAATAACGGAATATCGGTAGAGCCGAATCCGGATGGATCTCTTGTCATAGAAAGCTCCCCTTCTTCTAGAATAAGAACCGTAGATGATCTTCTAGAAGAGGCTGGAGTAGATCTCGACATATGGGAAATCGAGAGACAGAAGGTCAATAAGTACGAAACGGCAGCGAAGGATAATTCCGGAAATTTAGTAGTACAAGAACTTATTCAGATCACGGCTTGGCTACGTAAGAGGCCCGATGCCGTGTATCTCAAGCATCTTCACGAAGAACTTATTGATCTTATTACCAAGTATGCTCCGGTTGTGGAATCCAAACATAAAACTTCAAGACATGGTTTGGTATTTGAAATAGCCGTATACGATATTCATTTGGGGAAGTTGGCTTGGGGAGAGGAAACGGGGCAGGACTATGATATCAATATAGCAAAAAAGCTATATCTATGGTCGATCGAGCAACACTTGAATAAGATTAAATCCATACCAGTATCTAAAATAATATTCGTTGTCGGCAATGACCTGTTTCACTTCGATAATCAGAAATTCACCACTACCAGCGGTACGGTTATGGATACCGATACGAGATGGCTCAAAGTAATTCGTACCGGATTTGAAGTTGTTTCCAAGGCTGCCGATATGTTGTCTGAAGTCGCGCCGGTTGATCTTATCGTTATCCCGGGGAATCATGATCGACATTCTTCATTGGCCCTCGGTGAGATGCTTAGGGCATGGTTTTCCAGTAACGAGAATATTTCAGTTGACAATTCTCCGAAGCTACGCAAGTATCGACTGGAAGGAAAGAACCTAATAGGATTCGGTCACGGGGATAAGGAGAAGCCACAGAACTTAATCGGTATAATGGCTTCTGAAGCCGCACAGTATTGGAGCAAGTCGGTATTCAGGGAAATGCATCTTGGTCATATTCATTCTCAAAAGATCAGTGATCCGCTGATTGAAAAGAATGGAATTGTTATTCGATATATAAGTAGTCCATGTGCTACAGATGCATGGCATCATGAGGAAGGATTCGTTGGTAATTTGAGGTCGAGCCAAAGCTTTCTTTGGGATAATGACAATGGGCTCTCGGCCATTTTTTATGCCAATGTTCCTCCGGAGTAGTGAGATAAAATGAAACTAGCAGATGGAAGACGTGTAGAGCTAAAAGTCCGTACCCATTTTACCGAAGTAAATTATCTTCCCAAGAATTTACTTAAGCTAATCGACTACAGAATGTCTGCCCCATACCCTAATTTTTGGTATTCAACTAAATACAAAATGGGTTTATGGGATGGTAAAAAGCACTTCTTCGATATATATAAGCATACGATTCCTACCGGTCTTCTCAATATGTTCACACAGATTCTTAGGGATTATAGGATAGACTATGTTGTCCTGGATCTTCGCAGGAAACTTGATATAGTAAAGCCGGTTACTAAGCTTGGTGATAAGGATCTGGCTTCCAGCAAATATAGTTATCAGCTTGATGCTGTAAAAGCCGCCCTGAGGAACGGAACGGGAGTAATTGAAGTGGCTACAGGTGGGGGAAAGACGATAATTGCCGCGGCCATTATTGCCAGCCTTAGGAAAAAGACACTGTATGCGGTCGGAAGCAAAGATATATACTTCCAAACCCTTAGGGAGCTTCGAAAGCATCTCCCCGATATGAAGATATGCGAATGGAAAGCCAGATTCAGAGATTGTGATGTTGTAGTCGGGATGATTCAGACAATGACGAAGGCAACATCATATGGATTTAAAGACTATGATGTATTTATTGTCGACGAAGCACACCATGTACCGGCATATACGTGGGAAAAATTGGCTAGGAGAGTTAATGCTAGGTATCGTTTCGGCCTAAGCGGGACTGCATTCGGTGATGATTTGGTTCGTGACTATACGTTGATGGCTACCATGGGGGACAGGTTGATTAAAGTCACTAATGCCGACTTAATCGATAGAGGGGTCGGAGCAAAGCCTATCATTAACTTTATAACATCCGAATCCGATGAAATAAGTAATGAATTGAGGTATTCCTCTGTTGTTTCGGTAGGGATAAGTCGAAATTATAAGCGGAATAAGCAAATCGTAAATCTGATATGTAAGTTAGCCGAGTCCGACGAGAATATCCTGGTAATTACAGGATATAAGATTCATGCACTGAATCTTTACAAGATGCTTGACGAGGCCGGTATGAAAGGCAACTTGTATCTTGTTACCGGTAGTACCAATGATTTCATTAGGTCTAAGTCGATGGAAGAATTTCGTGCAAATGGTGGGGTGGTCATTGCAACTACCGTATATGATGAAGGAGTTGATTTTCCTGACGTAACGTCATTAGTACTTTGTGGTGGAGGTAAGAAGGAACGAAGACTTCTCCAGAGGCTTGGCCGAGGTCTAAGAGCTACTGAAAAGAAGAAGAAAGTTGATGTATATGACTTTTATGACTGGTACAATAAGTATCTTGCCGAGCACTCTTTAAGTAGGCTAAAGACGTATGTCAGGGAAGGCTTTGAAGTATATGGATTAGATTCAAAGTCGGCAGAATGGATCCGTAAGAACGTATCGTAATTCTGCTTTTAAAGAAGTTATAAAAGAGATATGCCCAAGACCTCTACATCCAACCTGGAAATTAGAATAGTAGAGAAGCTTCTAAGGATGGCTCCCAAGTCTTCAGTAGAATCCATTATTCATCAATTGGAAGAGGTTGATATAATCAATACCAAAATTATTGATATAATCAATACGGCATTCCCTGGTGAAAAATGGATCCAAATTGTCTCAAGTGATTTTAATTTGGATTTTACATTTCACGATATTGTGGAAGCTATCGAATATGCAAAAAGTAATAAATACATAAAAAAGAATTGTATAAATAGAGCGGAAACGCTATTTTATGAATACTGTAGTATAAAAGGAGATACGGATAGCGTAAATTTTAAGTTTAATGAGAAGATTTTTAATAATATCATTTCGATAATAACAATAGCTTCATTTCTTGGATTAGACGATACGGAAGATGTTATTCTATTTATCCATGTTGTTTTTCAGGCTAGGACTAAAGCAAAACTAAAGACATATCTTAGTACGATTGCAAGCCCGTTGTCGATACTTGATTTCATATATTATGTATCGAGAATCGAATTTATTAGGTATGGTTTTGACGATGAGGTAAGGCATTCAAGTAGAGTCAGAAAGTCAATTGGATCTTTTGAAAGAAGATTATCCGAATCGATAAGATTCTTAGACGAGCAATTGAAACAAGCTGAGAAGATAAAATATGGTAGAGTCGCTTCTGAAATTATGATACTTTTAACTAAAGACAGTTTGGCTGCTCCTGTATTTCTTTTTGGAATGACTTATTTGCCGAAGATATACCCGCTTTCGGTATTGCCTTCCGAATTCGGCGAGTTATCGGAATCGGTAAAGTCACTTCGCAATGCTTCCATATCGAATCAAATTCCAAGTGATAGTATTTCATTGGTAAAAAGAAAGATGTATAAGCTATGGGATAAGTATGACTTGCCTCTAGTCGATAGATTGGATCATGTTGCTTTTAATGCATTCTCTAAATTAGATCCTAGTGGATATGATAGGCTTTCGAATAAAATAATGAGGAGCGAAGATGATTAGTATAAATGATCCGAAGTTTCAAGTCAAACTAGTCATCTTAATGCTTCGTAATCCGGAGTTTCTTAGGCATTACAGGCATGCAATCCGTAGTGAGTGGTTTGATTCGGCAGAGATAAGGCTTATAGTAGACGTTATTTTAACATATTTTGATGATTACAAAACCGCACCCGACTTTGATACTTTGGAATTTCTCTTATCTAACATATCTAAGGATACGGCTTGGGACAAACTTCTATCTATCGTTAAGAAACACGGGGATGATGGGTTATCTTATGTGTACGATCACTTTTCAGAATTTGTTCAATATAAATCATATAAAGAATCCATCATATTATCGGCAAAGTATCTGGAAGAAGGTAAGTACGACAAGATTCCGGAGGCAATAAGGCAAGCACAGCATTGGGATAAGCAATCCATTCCATATGTGGATTTCTTCGACAATATAGACGAATGGCTCCGCGAAGAGGACATTAGAGATACCATAACGACGGGAATGGAAGAGCTGGACCAAGTTTTACATGGAGGTACTGCTAGAGGAGAGCTTACCGTAGTACTGGCGGCTCCGGGTCAAGGGAAGACAATGACATTGGTAAATCTCGGTTCTGCGGCAGTACTGGATGGCAGGAGGGTATACCATTTCCACTCGGAACAATCATCTAGTGTAATAAGGGCCAGGTATACGGCCCGTATGACGGGGATTCCTTATCATCAGATAAAAGAGGATCCTGAGTACACGAAGTCGATATTGGATGAGATAAAGGAGTATAATGGATCGTTACTTATCAGTAGATGCGCGGGATCTACCATAGGGGCTATCAGAGCTTTCATATATAGATTCGGAAAACCCGATGTTGTTATTATAGATTATGCCGATAAACTCGTTTCGAAACGAAAGTATAATGAAAGACGACATGAAATAGCTGCAATATATGATGAGATGATTATTATGGGATATGAGTTTAATGCCTCGATTATAACAGCATCCCAGACGAATAGACAAGCTTTGGGAAAAGAAAAAATAACTATTGCCGATATTGCCGAGGCATATGAAAAAGCTGCAATTGCCGACAATATTATTGCCATAGCGCAAACCGAAGAAGAAAAGGCTGCTAACAATCTTCGTCTTGTCATGGCTAAGATACGAAATGAAGACGGCTCGGCTAGAGAAGTGGAGTGTAAGATTCTTTATGATGTAATGAAAATAGTCCCAGTTGTGGAATACTTAAATGAGACAGCCGATGAATTTTGAAGAATTTATAAGAGAGCATTACGAAGTTAAAGAGACATATGATCCTCGTCATATTAGGATAAATTGTCCTTTCTGCAATGACTACAAATTTCATGGATATATCAATTTAGATAAAGGACTATTCAAGTGTTGGAAGTGCAAAACCGCCTTTCGGGAAGGGCTGGAAGCAATGACTGCGGCTCAGTTTCTCGTAAAGGTACATGGATTTAGCTTTAGGGATGCTTATAAGATTGCGGGGAATAGAGATATAGGTATGGTCGAAGGAGATTCCATTACGGAATCGTTGGAAAAATTCTTTCTAGATTGCGATAATAGTATTGTGGATAAAAAAGAAATTGAATATGAAGAAATTGAAATACCGGGTGAGTTTGTGGAAATAACTAGTAAATCCGTAATTGCAAACGAAGCATTGAAATATCTTAGGAGTAGAGTCGGAAAACGATGCAAAAAAGTCGCTGAAGGATTCCGGGTCAAGGTCGGGATTTCGGGGAAGCTTTTGGGAAGAGTGATTTTTCCGATATTCGATACTTATGGCAGGACTGTTTGGTACTCGGCCAGGGACTTTGTTACAGGATGCGATCCAAAGTACATGACACCTTCCGGAATATCAAAGCCATTGTTTGGTCCTTTGGATAGAGATAGAATATATATTGTTGAGGGCATATTTGATATGGTAGCGCTGGCCGATTCTCCTTATGACGAGAATCCATACGGAGTAGTATGTTCTTTCGGATCTTCTTTGTCAAAGCAACAAATTGACATGATTAAAAACTCATATGTAAAAGATGTTGTAGTTTGTTTCGATCCGGATAATGCTGGAATGACTGGTGCGATAAAGACTTGTAATTTGATTAAGAATATGGGATTGAATCCTTATGTTGTTATGGGCCTTTCATGCGATCTTTCCGATATGAAAACCGAACCTGATAAATTATACGATATTATTAAAAGAAACGAATATGAATTTAATGCATATACAGAAGTTCTTCTTAGAACTTGTATGCAATAAGGATGATAAGATATGAATTGTAAAAAGTGTAACAAAAGTATTAATTTGAATTCGCTAAACGGTATGATCTCAATGATCAATAAAAGTAAATGGACTCCTGAAGAAGATATCCTTTTGGCATCGGTAGCGGATCAAGATATCGATTACTTGACGACTTTATTCAAAGACAAGAATGCCAGGGCTATCCAGAGGCGGATAAATTTCTTGAAATCGTTTTGCAAGGTTAATGGAAGGATCATTGTATGTTGCCCCAATTGCGGGGCAAAACTATTTGATTCGGTTAAAGAGCTTAAAAAGGTTACGGCAGTCCTTAGAGGACGTACCGGTGGTCTTAAGAAGCAACAAAGATTGCGTGAAAGGAATATTGCTAATGTATAACGAAGATTCTATTGTCTATATTTCTAATTATCATCCTTACGACTTTTCATTGGCAAAAGAGTATGGGAAGCTTGTTCCCGTAACCAAGGGAAGCGTTAATATCTTCAAGCTGGAAGACTTGCAGAAAGATGTTGAGAATGCATTGAACAAATTTGACAACAAGAAGGATTATCTTTTGCTGGTAGGAAATCTTGTTGTAAATATTCTATGCGTTACTTACATCCTATCGAAATTCCCGTTTGTACGCTGCTTGATTTACGGGGCCAAGAAGCACGACTACACGTGTGTAACAATAAAGCGGGACTTCAACGAGCAAGCAGATCTTACTTGACTTCCGCTGTAGTTTTGTGATATAATAGTCGAATAGAAAGGAGTTTTATATGTCTGATAAGAAAGCCCCGCAGGTTGTAGGTCTCATCGGAGATCGTGTCTGGTGTAATGTTGGTGTTACAAAAAATCTTGGAAACTATAATTCTCTTAAAGTAGATGTTGGTGTGGCCTCCGACATAATTCCCGAGGAAGAGACGCTTCAGGAGGCAAAAGAGAGGGTCCTCGTCGAAGTACTAGACTATTTGAATGCTGCAGTCGAAGCTGCCCTTCAGTCAATCCAGTAACATGATTCATACAAGTCGTCCATTAAGTGAAGACGAGAAGAAATGTAAAGATTGCGATCTTTACTTAACATGTTTGTATACAAACAAGCTGGATTACACGGGACCCGAGCATCCGGTTTTCCTGTTGGTGGGAGAAGCCCCGGGAGAAGAGGAAGATCGTATAGGAAAACCTTTCGTAGGTAAAGCAGGTAAGATTCTGCACAAGGTATTGTCGGAGTGTGGCTACGAAAGGTCCGAATACGGGATAGTGAATAGTATAAGATGCTGGCCCGGCCCCGGGAACCCCACTCCAAAGGAAAAGCATATTTCGGCATGCCGCAAGTTCTTGCTAGAAGATGTCGCAAGTCTGAAACCAAAAGTTATTATTATGCTTGGAAACGTGGCTCTAAAAGCTTTGACGAGAAAGTCGGGAATAACCAAGATCAGAGGTTCCGTATGGGAAGAAGATGGAATCTACTATGTACCGACATTCCACCCGTCTTCAGTGAATTATGATCCTAGTAAATTAAGTATTATTATTGAAGATTTTAATAAGGCAAAACAGATAGCGGAATCCGGCATCAAAGTCGCTACTCATGATTGGAAAACCATTCTTGACTTCAATGAAGCCGTTGATTTTCTAGAATCAATAAAAGATAGACCAATAGTTTATTTCGACTATGAAACTACAGGTTTAAGGCCTTGGGATGATAGTGCAAGGATTCTTGTGGTTTCTTTATGTGCCGAATTCGGCAAGTCGGTATGCATTCCGATATACCACAAAGACAATCCTTTCTTGGATAAAGCCGATTCTTTCATTGAAGAATTCAAGAGATTCATATTGTACAGAAATGATAAGAGCCTTCCAACCAATGCTTTTAATGCCGTATTTGATTATATGTATGGAAACTATCTATATGATATTCCATATCCATTACTTGATTTCGATCCAATCATAGCTTCCAGATTGATCGACGAGGAGTTAAAGAATCCATCGTTGTCTCAATTAACTTGGATATATACCGATATAGGTGGATACGATTCAGAATTATATCGCATGAGGGATGAGAATAAGTCACTATATCATCCAAACCATGGCGGATCTTACGAGAACTTCGATCTTGAATTTCTAGGAAATTATGCTTGTGGAGACGCCGATGCTTCGTTCAGAATAGATCAGATCTTTCGCGAGAAGATACATGCGGAAAATCTAGAACAGCTTTTCAATGAAATCGTTCTCCCGGCTTCGTATTCGCTTATAGAATATATCAAGAACGGACTTAAAATAGATAAGAATCTGCTAGACAAGCTTGAAGATAAGTACTTACGAAGGCTCGTCGAGATAGAAGAAGATTGCAAACGATTGCCTGACGTAATAGCTTGGAAGGAGTTTAGGAATAAGTCAGGTAAGCCGGTAGAAGAATTTTCTCTTACGAAGAATGCTCATGTCGGCGAAGTCTTATTCCAGGTAGCCAAGCTTCCGGTCCTTATTACCACTCCAGGAGGGGCTCCTTCAGTTAGCAGTGATGCTAGAAAATTATTGCAGGGAAAGCATCCTTTAATTGATATGCTTGAAGAGCATGCTTCCGTAGCCAAGATTTATTCTTCGTATATCAAGCGATGGTCTGAAAAGCTTGACAAATATGGGATACTTCATCCCGAATATCGTCTTGAAGGAACGGTAACGGGACGTCTGTCGGGAGACATGCAACAGATCCCGCGAACCGATACCAATCCCGAGATAAAACGACTTATTGTCAGTAGGTTCGATAATGGACTAATGCTAAATGTCGACGTAAAACAAGCCGAACTTCGTATGGCCGCTATTGTATCGAGAGACGAGAACCTTTCCAGAATGTTTAGTGAAGGCAAGGATCCTCATGCAATGGCTGCATGCTTAGTTTATGGTCTTGATTATGATAAGTTTATGGCTAAGTTGGAAAACGGAGACGAGGATGCCAAACGACTTCGTACGGAAATGAAAAGTGCTGTAAGTTTTGGTCTTCTATATGGGAGACAAGCTGAGGCAGTGGCAAAGGAATTCGGTTGGTCCATCTCGAAAGCCGGTAAGTTCATACGGGATTATTTTGCTATGTTTCCAGGAATTCTGAGGATGATTGAGAAGTCACGCATATTTACGATGAAGCATGGATACATGCGGAATATCTTCGGAAGAAAAAGAAGGCTTCCCGAGGCTTCGCATGCAGCTAACGTATCAGAATATGAAAGAGAAAAAGCCTTGAGGAAGGCTGTTAACTTCGTAATCCAGTCATCTATGCACGACTTGATTCTTTATGCATCCCACAGAGTATGGTCAGTCTTCAATGAAATGAAACTTAATAGCAAACTCTGTGGAGAAGTCCATGATTCATTGATAATCGATGTAATTCCTGCCGAACTGGATACGGTAACGACGGTATTGGAAGTCGTCTTCGAGGACATCCCGGCTCAATTCCCCAGGATTACCATCCCGATTGAAATTGAAGTATCCGTCGGGCCGAATTTGGCCGACCAGAAAAAAATCATAGGTTAGTATTTACAAAGACACTCGTCTTGTGGTATAATGTAAGTGCAAGGAGGAAATATGGAGAAAATTAAGACCCCTACAACTGAGGTAGTGGAGATCGATGGAGAGACGTATCCTATCGATCTGTCTATTTTAGAGATCCCAAGCAATCCCACGCTTGAGGAGCTCAATAGCATCGCGGCGGAGCATCCGATGCTGTATGCATCATACGGGCATTTGCTGGCTAAGGCCCATTTGCAGCAATCTGCCATGGAAGCAAAGCGGGATCGGGTATGGGCGGAACTCTACTTGGATGCCAAGAAGTTCGGTGTCCCGGGATTGGAGAAGGTTACCGAGAACACCATCGAGAGCTACATTACAACTCATCCCAGGTGGATTGAAGCCGAAGAGAAGGTAGCTTCGGCAAAGTTCGTAACCGCAATCGTTCAGTCTGTAGTAATCGCGCTGGCTAAGCGTGGCGATATCATCTCTACACTTAGTGCAAACGTTAGGCCGACAGGGGCCTTGTTATAGGAGGGGATATGGACAAAGCCGTATTGGAAAAAATCAGAAAACAATATTCCGGCTACCGGAGTGGTAATCAGAACAAGTTTGACCGATTGGTTTGGATCCGGGAAGGCAAAACTTTTGTTAGATTCTTGCCGAAGCCCGAAGCTCAGAACTTGCCTTACGTTGTTGGTGGTGTGCATTTTAGTGGTGTTCCTCGGCCGGAGAGATGCCCGAGGTTATGTACTTCCCATTTGGCCAAGCCTTTGCCTTGTCCTATCTGCGAATTCGCTGCAAAACTAGCCGATTCCGATGATCAGACCGATAAGGACTTGGTTAAGACACTGTGGCCGGTCCGAAGGTTCTATTGGCAAGCTCTAGTCAGGAAGTCAATTGGTCCTGACGGAAGGAGAGAGGTTCCTGACAAGAAGCCAATGGTTCTTGAGCTTGGTATTCGTCTATGGGAAGAGATCGTCGGGTTCTACTTTTCTGAATCCGAGGCAGTAGATTTGTCCGACGCAGATCCTTCGGATATTTTGGAATTTGATGATCCTTACGAGGGCCATGACGTTATTCTGAAGCGATGGCGGACTTCGCAAGGAGCGTGGATGTCAAAGGCCGAGCTGGTTATCAAAAGTTCTCCTTTGGATGAGGATGAAAGCGAGATTCAGAGGATCCTGTCGGAACAAGTAAATCTCGACGAATACGTTCCGTCTCTTTGCCGATCCTATGATGCTATTGAGGCTCTTATGAGTGGTAAGGAAGCCGACTTCAAGGAGCCGGAAACAGAAGATCTCGACGAGGAAGACGAAGTATTCGATGAAGTAACTTCCTCTAAAAAAGAAGAAGACTTCGAAGAACCTGAAGAGGAAGAGGACGAAGAAGATGAATCTGTTGTAAAGAAGTCTAGTGTTGTTCCTCGTCATAGTTCTGGTGAAAAGAAGCCGGACAAAGAGGAGCTCAGGCAGCTGATTCGTGAGCAGCTTAAGAAGCGTGGAAAATGAATATTGCCGACGAAATCAGAAGCCGTGGTCTATCCATAATGAAGTTCGGGGAATCGGCCCGAGAGGCCAAGTGGTTCGACTTAGGTATTCCTTGTGTTAATGCTGTATTTGGAAGTTTAAAAGGGATGCCGTTGGGACGAATTGTCGGAATTCGTGGGGGTGAATCATATGGAAAGTCGGCCTTGGCTTATTGGTTAGGGGGGATCTTCCAAAAGAAAGGAGGTTTAGTATTTTTAGCCGATGAAGAAGCCTCTTTTTCTCCCGATTGGGGAGAGGTCTTAGGACTACAGCCCAACGATAGCTTGTTTCTAATTACAACCGGAAGCAAGCAAGTAGTCGAGGGAGGAAAGAAAAAGAGTGCTCCGGAAGCATTGGAAGATCTCCTCTTGAAATTCGAGTACATTGTTCAGCTTCTCAACGAGGAGGCAAAGGACGTACCGGCTCTTATCATATGGGACTCTGTTGCCTCCACGTTGACCCGTAAGGAGCTGGAAGGCGAGTACGATAACGAGGCCATAGCCGAGAAGGCTAGAGTGCTTAGTAGGGGATTGTCGAAGCTGCATAATGTACTTGTACCATCGAACGTGGTACTTCTATTCGTGAATCAACTTAGGGCCAAAATCGGGACATATGGGCCTTCTTCAAATACGATGCCGGGCGGTAGGGCATTGCTCTATTATACGTCGGTATTGGTAGAGGCGGCTAGGACCGCTAAGCGGGCAGGTTATATTGTCTGTAAAGCAGAAAATAAGAAGAATAAAGTAGCCCCTCCTTTCAAGAGCTTTTCATTCAAAATTGATTTCAGTTCGGGGATTATTGATGTAAAATGAGATTACTAGTAGTGGATGCAAAGAATTTATTGTTCAGATTATGTAATCGTGTATATGACGATGGTGGCATTGTACTTCCATTCGTAAATTCGCTGAATGCTATTAAGAAGAAGTTCAATACTTCTGAAATAGTTTTAGCTTGGGATGGTGGAGTTTCCGAATGGAGACGTAAGTTGCTTCCATCGTATAAGTCAGGAAGGAGATCCGAGAACAAGGCCATAGACGACATATTGGAACAGGGTAGAGTTATCAGAAAGGTCCTTGGTAATGCCGGTATCCCGTCATTGCATCGGGAAGGCATAGAAGCTGATGACTGGATATTTGCAGTCCTTTCAGTATGTCTGGAAGCCGGATGTAATGTAATAATTTTTTCAAATGATCAAGATTTTTATCAGTTATTAGATCATTCTGTTATTTGGAATGGAAAAGAAGTGAAGACCGATAAAGAATTCGTATCGGAGTTTTCATTCTCTCCCTCGGTTTTCCCGCAATATAGAGCCATTGTCGGTGATGCAAGCGATAACATCTTCGGAGTTCCTAGAATAGGGAAGTTGGGAGCTAAGAACATTCTGTCGGAATATGGTGACTTTTATAACTTCTTAGAATCCGGTCGAGGTAGTAAGTACTATGATTCCGTAGTTAATCATAAGGACAGAGTCGAGATGAATATATCTTTGATAGACCTCAGCAAATTCCCGGAGAAGGATGTTTTACATGACCATGTAGTGGACTTATTGGCAGGTCCAAGTGACTTTGACTTTAAGTCCGTAGTTAATGATATCAATAATTTAAGCTGCAGGACCATTACATTGCACAGGATACTGAATTCAATTCAAGAGATTCGGGTATGAAGATAGGCATTTTTTCAGATATTCATATTCACAATTGGAAAAGGTTTGCCAAGCCTTCGACATTATATCTTGGAATAAATTCAAGAGCCGAAGCCTGTCTTGAAGTATTGTTTCAAATCGGTACTATTGCCAAAGAAGAACCGCTCGACTGCATATTGTTTTGCGGAGACTTCTTCGAATCGAGAGGAAATGTATCAATCCCATTGGTAGTAGCATCCAAGATAATCCTTTCGGAAATTCTCGATATTTGTCCTATTTTTGCAGTTTCCGGTAATCATGATTTAGTTGGGGCATCTTCCGAGTCTATATCGGCATTGAATATGTTTGACAGCTTGAATTCTGAAAATGGATTTACCATATTGGATAATCGTATAGTAGGTTATCGAGAATTAAGTATAGCCGGGATTCCAAATGGGTCAAGCTTATCTAGGCTTGATGATGAAGACAAAAAAGGCAAGATTCTTATAATGCACCATCATGTTACCGGAGCTAGAATGTCTTCTTCTTCAAGCATGATGGTAAAGTCTGATATATCGATTGAACAGATTGAAGAATACATGGAAAGGTTCGGGTATTCCTATTGTTTTATAGGAGATATTCATACTAGGCAAAAACTGGAAGACAACATTTGGTATGTCGGGAGTGCTCTGCAACATGATTTTGGTGAGACTCAAAATAAGGGTATCCTTATATTGGATACCGACAAATCATCGATTGAATTCAGAGAGATTCCTTCACCCAAATTCTTTTCCATAGGGGAAGACGAAATCGATTCGATAGACAACTTCAACTATTTTGAAGTTCGTGCAAGCTCTTCAGACTCATTCCATAGCTTGGTCAATAAGCTGAAAGCATTGTGGAATGTAATTGTAATTGCTCCTCCATTGGAAACTAAGGAAACAGTTATTACCGATGTTTCCCTTGTTACGTCCCCGGTTGAGGCGCTTAAGTCTTGGCTTGAAAGTAAGAATTACGAAAACATACAAGAGATTCTATCTATCGGTGAAAAGTACCTATGATAAATGTAAAGAAAATAGAAGGAGAGAATATTTTATCCTACAAGGATATAGATTTTGAGTTTGGCAAAGGTGTCTTTCTCGTCTCGGGAAAGAACGAAGATAGTAAGACGGCCGAATCGAATTATTCCGGTAAGACGAATCTATTCGAATCCGTCTTGTGGGGGCTTTATGGTACTTTAGCCAAATGGATAGCTCCGGATGGTTCACTTTATCCTCAAGTAGATAAGACTGATATCATACGTTATGGTCAAGACGAATGTTCCCTTAAAGTATTATTCGAAAGCAACGGGTCTGAATACATTGTAGAACGTTCCCGTACCAGAAAAGCGGGTAAGCTAAGTCTGTATTGCAATGGTAACAATATATCGGAAGCCACTTCTCAGAAGACGCAAGAAGCCCTCGATGACATTCTTGGGATATCGTTTCAGACATTTGTACAGAGTGTATTTTTTGCGCAAGGATCGAAGCGACTTACGCAATGCCGAGACGTAGAGATAAAGCAAGTTTTCGATGACATATTGGTATTGAATCTTTGGGAAGAGGCAAGGAATAAGCTACGAGTCGATTTACGTAATGCAGAGAGGGAAGTCAATGAGATTAAGCGTGAAAATGAATATATTATGGCAGAGATACGGGGTATCGAAAGTGCTATCAATGTTGCCATAGAAGACTACAATAAGAAAAAGGAACAAGTCAAGGAATTCGATAAGGTCAAATTGGATAAGATTAAAGACATAGATGCGAGAATCGAAGAGCTCAAGAAAAAGATTCCGGATATTGCACTAGATGATTTGATTGGAAACGAAGAAATAAATGTACATATGATTCGCAATTCGTTACGTGATGCGCAAGACCGGACAGCATCGTGTACTGCAGTATATCGAAGTCTAAAGATGCGCATGAATGAAGTTGATAAGTTGATCTCGGAGTCTAAGTGTCCGACTTGTCTTAGGCCGATATCCAAGGATTTTAAATCCGGTATGGTAGATGAAATAAAAAGGAATCTATTGGAAGCTGAAGAAAATTTGAAAGAGGCCAAGGAAGAGGCTGATGTACTCGAAGTAATTTACGATATTGTAGAGCTTATTAACGATAAGAATAGAATATTGAGTGAGAAGCCAAAGGAGCCTAGCAATTCCCAGATAAAAGAATTGGGGGAAAAGATAGTAAATTTAAAGAAGAAAATTAAAGATATTGACTATACGATACTTAATAATCTTAAAGTATTAGATGAAGCCTTTGGTCCTAAAGGTATAAGAAGTGAGATTATAAAGACTGTTTTGCCGGTTATTAATGATACAGTGAATCGTTACTTGATTGATCTTGCCGATAATGATCTTTCCATTGAATTAAGTGCCGTATCGGATTTGAAGTCCGGTAAGAGTATAGAGAGGTTCTCCATTAACGTCATATCGTCCAGTGGAAAGGGTTATCATAGTTGTAGTGGCGGGGAACGGAGGAGAATCGATTTTGCTTTGGCACTTGCATTGCAAAGCATTCTTCCTCGCGTGAATCTATTTGTATGTGATGAACCATTCGAATCGGTAGATTCGGGAGGACAAGAACTTTTCGTAAGACTTCTTGACAGGTATGCAAGGGAATTCTCTTCGGGAGTATATGTAGTTACACATATCCCAACATTGAGTGGATTGTTCGACAAGGAAATCCAGATAGTTAGGAATAATGGTATAAGCAGGGTAATTAGTTGACTAAATTTAATCTTTATGATATAATAGTTATTTGTAGGAGGTAGATATGGATGAAACAAGGTTCAATCAGTACAAAGAATTATTCGAGAAGGGGCTTACCTACGAAGAAGTAGGAGAAGCCATGGGAGTTACTCGGCAACGAGCTCATGCCATATATAAGAGATATTTTCAAAATACTTTGAAGAGCAAAGACGAATTGCTTAAGAAGCGAAGGGAAAGGGATAAGTTCAATAAGGCTATGGATGTATCCAAATGGCCGAGGCATCTTCAATACGTTAGGAAATTTTGTGATTTCGTGCCTGACCTTTACAAGCAGACTGCCAGGCCTAAGCTTTCAGGTACTGTTAATGGAAAGCGGGTTGTAGTGAGGCATACGGCCAGGACATTCTCAGATACCTATAGCAAGCATTTTCCATGGCAAATCAAAGTACCTTCCGGTGACTATGATTTTCTAATTATCGTTAGGAGCAAAGGAAATTCAGACGATTTTGATAATTGGGATGCCTTGGTACTTCCAAAGGAAGCTATTGAGAAGGACTTTGTCTATCTGGCTAAATTCCCAACACCAAGATATCGGTACTATAAGTACTGGAATGGGTGGGCATGGCTACAATGAAATTTAATGACTTCAATGATTTTATTTCCAAGTGTGCAAGGAATGCCGGAATCATAGAAGAATCCCCAGACAACATAGTAAAATGTAGGATTCTTGGTAAAGATACTTCTATCTTCACATATAAGAATGAACTTGGGCAAGGAATCCATTTAATACGTTGCGGATATTGGGAACCGTCTGAATCATTTATTGCCATGAATCTAATCCAACCGGACAATGTTGTAGTGGATATCGGTGCGTGTTATGGATACTATACGGTACTAGCAGCTTCAATTATAGGTAAATCCGGTTCCGGAAAAGTTATTTCAGTCGAACCGAATCCAAAGGTTTATAGTCTTCTTGAGAAAACGGTTGCTCCATATCGTAGTGTATATTTATGCAATAAAGCAATATGGAATACTACCGGGGAGATTGTTAGTTTCTTCCAGAATGATTCTAGGAACATAGGAAGTTCTCGTGTATTTGATGGATGTGATTTGAAGGTTGAAACAATAACTTTAGACGATCTGGTAAAGGATTTTCCAAGAGTTGATTTCGTAAAGATGGATGTTGAAGCTTACGAGGACAGGGTATGGGCTGGTGCTACCGATACTTTTAAGCGGCATAGGCCTATTATCATGATGGAACTTACTCCTTCTGGATATGAATATTATGAAAATGCAGAAGGATTTATATCAAAGATATATTCCGATGGATACGTTATTTTCAGAATATATTCAAGTGGATTCTTTTTGATATGGAATCCAATGAAAGAAGAAATGGACAAAATAGATAATACTAATTTGTTACTTATCCCAAAGGAAAGAATCAATGCACAGGTATAGCCTCGGATCTATTGAGATAGGCCCGCATAGGAAAGGGGACTTCGTAAGGATCTACAGATATTCCAAGAAGACAAAGAAGGGACAGTATTATTGTTGGAAGCTGACGATCCCTTCTCGTATTGTGAAAGCCTTGGATATACGTCCTGGAGACGGGGCCGACCTTTCCTATGATACCGACGATATGGAACTTACCGTAGAGATTGTACCAAGAGGGGGCCAGAGGAAATTTTCCCTACGATATGGTAGAGACGGGAAAGGCAATCCTCATGCTTGTCTTCACATAGGGTACTTAGTGACCGAATTCAACTTATCTCCCGATTCTATTCTTGGAAGAGATCTTCCTGCTGAAGTATCTCCCGAGTCGAAAACGATGTGGATTGATTTTTCAATACCGAAGAAACATATTTGGGAAGACAAGAAGTCGGATGCTACGTTGAAGTTCAAGATTTCCGGTCATGGGAAGAAGTTGCAGATAAACTCCGGTATACCTAGTGATTTTCTTGAAATGTTAAAAGTAACTGCCGATGTCGAAAACAAGTCTATAGCTGCACTGGCTAAAGCAGCATTGCTTGAATATATCGAGAATCACTATCCGGAGATATACCACGATGAAAGGTGGTGGATATGAAGAACTTTAGAATCACGAAGTATAAAGCAGTACCATTTCTGACATATAGAGTAGCATCGGATTCATGTGCAATATACTATACATCAAGATTTCCTAATCCCGAGAAAGAAGGAACTTGGATATGGGTGTGTTCATGTCCTGATTTCCAAATCGGTAGACCGTCGAAGGGAATAAATCCATTTGCAGATCCTTGCAAACACATCTTAGAAATAAAGGATAAGTCTCATGAGTGAAGATGATGTTGTTGTCGAATTACCTGAAATTGCTCCGGGAAAGACGTGTAATGCCAGGAATAAGGCACATACGAAGCATTGCGCAAGACCGGCCGGTTGGGGTACGGATCATCCCGGGGTTGGAAGATGTAAATTACATGGAGGGTCCTCGTTGAAAGGAAAAGCACATCCACTGTATAAGCACGGAAAATATAGTACGGTCCTTCCCGATCGCTTGTCGGATCATTATGAAGAGCTTTTGTCGGATCACAGGTTGCTTGAGCTCAAAGACGATATTGCCTTAATATCGGCAATGATAAACGAGGCACTTGAGGACCTGAGAGACAATTTTAATACTTCGGCAGTCTACTTCAGACAGATAATGCGACTGATCAAAGACTTGACTTCGGTTATCAAATTATGCGGTGACAGTATACCGAAGGATGTTGTTGACCTAGTTAGCTCGCTTAATTCGGCCATAAAAGATGCTTATGGTATGCAGTCGAAACGTGAAGAGATCCTGCGTATGCTTGACGAGAAGCGCAAGCTCACTGAATCAGAAAGGCGCAGATATGTGGAGATGCATCAGATATTTTCCGCAGAGCAAGTTATGGCTGTTTTGGCAGGAGTCATATCGGTTATCCGGGAAGTCGAGACAGATCCCGAAAGACAGGAGAGAATTGCTTCCGGAATCCGGAAACTGATTCATCAGACACGACGTAAAGACATGATAGAACTACTCGATGAAGCCAACGAGAAGGAAGCAAATGAATAATACTATTGACTTTAACTCGGTTATTTCTTGTATGCCTCAGGATGCGGCATTTCTATTTAGTCCCGATGTGCAAGTACTTACCGGCAACATATTCTCCGAAAGCTTATTCGGTCTCAATATGTGGGAAAGGAATCTTATCGTAATCGGTAACGGGAAGATATTAGGGGGATTGGCACTATGTTTGCCATTCAATTGCGATCCTGAAGGATTAAATGACTTAAATAATGAGAATTTGGTAATTTTTGCAACAAATCTAAATAACAATAAAGAATTTTATGAATTTATTAAGCCGATAAAAGATAAAATAGCCTCGCTTAAGGTAGCCGAAGCTAAAGTATAGACAAACAACGTGTTTCCTCTTATTTCTTCTTCAATAAAAAGTATTGACAAGTTGGTTTCTTTGTGGTATAATGGTTTGCATGGTAGGAGGATAAGATGTATCACGAAATTAAAAGCAGGGACGTTGGTAATTTCTTGTTTCTTACACCGAATTTTGTAGGATCGACCATTATTGATTGGTATTTTAAAGAAGATACGTGGATCCCGTCTTGTTATCAGTGTCCACATGGAAGGTTTGACAAAGAGTGGTTACGATCGGAATCCTGGCCACAGGAGTTAAAGTTAAAGATCCCGGCAAATAATGGCGAACATGTCATAAGTTCTCGGTGTGAGGGAGCTATTCATGTTATGCCATTGTATGAAGATCCTTATGCTCATGTTTGTGATGCTCATGTTTGTGCCTTAAAAGATGAGGATAATGTAAAACTTATAACAAACTATGTTCCAGTATTGTTTAGTCCAATTGATATCTTATTCTATGATGGTGACGAGATTTCTACAACTAGTTTCCGGCTACCTTACAAGGACGAAGCAATTAACATTGCTGAAATATTAGTCCCAACAGCAAAGCATAAGACTGTATCTTTTAATAATTTACTTAAACTTGCTTTGAGTAGAGAAACTACAGACGTTAAACTCATATATGTAACAAAGGGGTTTCCTTACTTCGACAAAGATAAGTTCAAGTTTCTTTTGATTGAGGGATAGGAAGCCAATATCGTAAACAGTGTCACAAACGTGTCGTAAACATATGATTGGATAAAGGAGAGATGTTATGAATCAAGTACTTTTTTCGAAAGACAAAACCGAGATAACAGTTAAGACAAACCAAGGAGAAGTGGTTTTGGGGAGAGATGAGGCCAGGAAGATGTTGGAGGACAGAAAATCCGGGAAAAGTGATGGTATAAAGATATCTACGTACTTGTTATCATACTTGTATCATTCGATGAAGCATCAAAATTGAGGTATGAAATGAAGCGCTCTAAGAAAATGAAAGACATTGAAAATGAAGATGAGGTTCGGTACGAACGTATTAAGAAACGGATCAAGTTTGATCCAGTTGAAGATGACATCATTCTAGATGGGCTTGATCCCGACAAGGAGATCATTGTAAAAAAGCTTCTGAAGATAAGGGGAACTAATTATGAGTAATGAGAAACGTTATTATGTACCTAACAAAATGATAAATTGGAACAGTATATCGGCAAATGGTTTCGGCATAAAACCGGACCCTGATCTTGGAATTGGATTTCTTGTTGTATTCGATAATGCTGAAGAGCTTGCTAAAAATTGGCCGGATATTAGTTTCTTCGTTTTAGTCGAAGATAATAAGTCAAAAAGTGAGGCTAGTCATGAGCAATGATAAGACAGAAAAGAAATACTATTATACACTGAATAGAATGATATCCTGGAAAAATGTTTCCGTAGAAGGATTCGACATAGATGCAGATCCCAAGTTTGGGATCGGATTCCTTCCCGTATTTGATGACATTGAAGAACTGGTTAAGAAGTGGTCGGACAGTAGTCTCTTAGTTATAGCTACCGGTGAAGATACTCCCGAAAAATGAAGCTCGATTTCCGGTAAAATCAATTTCCAAAAAGTCTAGAAAATGGAATTACAAAAGTCCAGAAAATCAATTTCCAAAATCCCCAAAAATTGAAATATGAAAATCCTGGAAACTGGTTTCTGAAAGTTGTAGAAAGTAATATTCAAAACATCAATCGAATAATATTATTTGTAAAAAGGTATTTGTATAGTATTTTTGATGAGCAAAGTCGATATTGATTATAGAGTCTTCATAGGAATAGTATAATGAATTATAAAGAAGATTGTATTTCTGAAGAATCCTATTCCATTACTTTCCGTTTAATCTCATTTACTTCTCTTATAGTTGGTCAGTCAGCCCCGAATAAGAATTCTAATATATTGGATATCGAATGCCTTTACATTTATAGCTATTCGAAGCATACCATAAGCATAGAACCGGAAACGGATTATTACTGCACATCCCGGGGCAGTCCTAAAATAGAAAAAGGACCCGGAAAAAACATAAGCATATATGCTTGATGCAATCTATGCAATTATCATAGATGACCTAATCTTTATATATTTCAATATCTAGTATAAGTCAATCTTCTTGTAGCATAAATTCATATAAAACATTATCGCCATAAAAGCCTTAGTCAAAATATCCTGCATTACTTGCAATGCTTCCATATGGTACCGAAGCTATAACAAATTCCTTTCCACTATTGCCGATATGCAAAGCAGACGGCCTTCTCGCCGCAGGAAATTCTGCGGATCAAAATGTTTAAATATTCAAAAAATTATGAAAATTTATTTGAAATTGAATTGCGATTTTTTGGCAAGAATTTTATCGATCAAAAATATTTTTTTCAAAATTTTGAATAAGTCAAATTTTCCTGGAAATTTGTTTGGCAGGAATTTTGAAATATTTTTGGCTTGAGCCAAAAAGTCCCCAGGTTTCGTGGAGCGAGGAATTTATCAGAGGTCCTGCAGGAAGAGGTAGGTCTGTTTTTCCGATCTGCATGCAATTTTCGTTCCAGTCAAGGCATAAGCAATTTCCGTACCATTCGAATTGCATGCAATTTTCGCACCAATCAAATTGAAAGCAACTTCCGTTCCAGAACTACACTTGAGTGAATTGGAATATTCTACTTGAGTGAATCTGAATATACTGAAGTATCGTATGATCAAGTTCGTCGTCTACATGAGACAGACTTCCGGCGGGACTCGATCGGCGCAACGGAATAGCGGCAGGGCCTAGGCTGATCCTGTTCCCTTGGCTATTTGATCTCTATTATAGCACAAGTCCTTGATTCCCTGCAAGATAGATCCTCGAAAAATTTTTTTCAAAAAACCTCATTTTCCTATTGACAAGCCGCAAAAGGTGTAGTACACTAAGGTCGTGATGAAAAAAGGCTGGTGCCAGAATTGCGGTGGGTTCGGGTTCCTGGGTCGAAGAGACGACCCGAGCCCGAGAGGCGTGGGGCTCAGTGCCGGTTGGTACTGGGAGGTCGAGGAGTGCCCTGACTGTCTCGGGGCCGGTCTGTGCCCTGGATGTGGGGAAGAGCTCTCGGGAGAATCCTGCCCTTGCGGGTGGGACCCCGAAGAATACGATCCTGAGGAGCAAGAGCGGGAAATGTCTCGCTCCTA
>ERZ795047.1307-NODE-1307-length-26906-cov-7.459089_pt1 | contig 26906 bp, 25 predicted proteins | sample MGYA00375131_ERZ795047 | MGnify/ENA primary metagenome ERZ795047 (study PRJEB30176, sample SAMN05720228) | activated sludge metagenome | isolation source: Anaerobic digester | place: Japan | collected 2015-05-20 ...
AGCCTCTCCCTGATTGTAGACCCGAGCACCCCATACGTGTAGGGCCAGCCCGAACGACGAAACAGCAATATTTACTTTTTTACGCACTATGGGGGTATGGCCGAAACCGCCCCTAGCGATACTTGCGTCTGCGGGCAGCCTCAGACTTTTTCTTCCTCCGAACGCTTGGCTTGTCATAATGCTCGCGCTTGCGAATTTCAGACATTACTCCGGATCGCTGACACTGTCGCTTGAAACGACGCAGTGCGCTGTCGAGGGACTCATTCTTTCCAACTTTAACCTCTGACATACAGATACCCCCCCTCCGTGCGAGAGTAACCAACCACCATTGCTCGCTTGCCCATAAGCGAATCCTTTGACGCGCAGGGCAATCTTGTCAAATTATACTTTACTCACTGCGTAGGTGTCAAACGAAACGACAGGTTTAATGCTCACCGCGCCTCGGTACACATCATCAACCTGGCGGCCACCCCAAAGCTCTGCCTCCGAGCACATGAAAATGGAGATGCGGCACACTTTGCCCCGCATCCTCTCCGCAATTGACTACTACCCTGAACCCGCTCCGATCGTATCCGCGCTCGCGAGCGATCTGCCCCGCGACCCTATGCGCCTTGCCGACTAGCTGCTCGCCGTCGGCGCCGAGCTCCAAAAGGCTAGATACATGCATGCGAGGGATGATCAACACGTGCATGGGCGCCTGAGGGTTGATGTCGTTGAAAGCCACAAGATTCTCGTCCTCATATACTATTGACGAATCGATTTCCCCGCGCGCAATTCTACAAAATATGCATTCTTCCATTCACTCTACACCCCCTCGGCTGATTTCACAAAGGTACCTGGGCAGCCGCATATGCGGTCGAATCATGTAGTCCTTTCTATGCTGCCCCTCACAAACCCTTCATCTGCCTCGGATATGCGTACACCCACAATGTCGCCGGGGAGCGCCGGCCCGTCGGCGTAGACCCGCACGTAATTCGGAGTAAGGCCCTCAAATTGACTCTGCTCGGCCTGCTCAACCAGGACAGGCATGACACGACCGACCAGTCCTCGGTGGAATTGGAGAGACAACTCGCGCCCCAGCCCTATCAGCTCAGCGCTCCTCCTCTCCTTCTCCTTCCTCGGGACCTGCCTGGACAGGCCGGAAGCGACAGTGCCTCTGCGACGCGAATACTGAAATACGTGCATTCTCGAAAACCCCAGTCGCTGGCAGGCATCGCAAGTAGCCTGAAAAGCCTCTTCGTCCTCGCCAGGGAAGCCAACTATGACGTCAGTCGTAACCGCTAAGTCGGATATGCGCTCTCTCGCCATCGCAACTACATCCTGGTAATGCGACATAGTGTAGCGGCGATTCATCCGTGAAAGCACCTTGTCGCTGCCTGACTGGAGCGGAATATGCAGATGGGGACAGATGACATCGCTTTTAGCCATCACATCGATCAGTTTTTCGCTCACATCAGTTGGATCCACCGAGCTCAAGCGGACTCTGGCTACGCCGTCCACGTTCGCAGCCGCCGCAAGAACATCCGCAAGGTCGGGGGATCCCCCAAAATCCCGACCATATGCACCCATGTCTATCCCCGTAAGCACCACTTCCTTGTATCCTTGAACAACGAAGCGCTCGATCTCCCTGCGAATCCTCTCCAGTTCCCTGCTACGCACAGGCCCTCTCACGTAAGGAACCTTGCAGTAGGAGCAAAAATTCTCGCATCCATCCTCAATCTTCACATACGCACGAGCACGTTCGGTCCACCCGTCAGCCGGAAGCTCTTCATAGCCTCCGAAAACACATGTATCTTCCACGAGCACCTTTGGGACTCGATTCGCCCCTTTGGGTCTAAATGAACCGTGGGTGTCTTCCGCCGCTGCATCATGATCCCCTGTCGTCTCCAGCCCTCTGGAATCCTTTTCGAAATCAAGCACGGCTTCGACGATTCTCGCTCGGTCATATGTTCCAGAGACCACGTATACCCCAGGAAGCGCCGCAACCTCTTCGGGCGAAGCTTGCGCATAGCAGCCCGCAGCAACTATCAGAGCATCCGGATTCTTCGAGTTGGCCCTCCGTATGAGCTGCCTCGATTTCTTATCGCCCATCTGAGTAACAGTGCACGTGTTTATCACATACACGTCGGCGACATCTTCGAAGGGCACAACCGCAAATCCGGCTCTCCTGAATTCCCCTGCGATCGCTTCGGAATCGTATTGATTCACCTTGCACCCAAGTGTTGCTATGGCGACTGTCCGCACCCGAAAGATACCTCCCAAATGTGCATGGCATGTCCGGTCTCCTGCCAAAGACTGGCCCACTTGACGCCTCCGTTGCCTACAAGAGTCGTGCGCTAAGCGAGTCCTACCTTGTTGTTCTATTCTATCATGCCGGTTCTCCGAAGAGCATTCAGAAGCGGCACACCAAGAGCAAAAACGGCAACTCCCTCGCCTGCAGCCACGAGAAGCATGGTTGCAGGTATCGTCCAGAGGTGTATCTCCATGCCGACGAGGAACGGAACGTACGTCCCAACGACAATCCCGTTGACGATAATCGGAAAGAAGTAGGCCATTTTGGAATTCCTGAAGCGATAGGTGAGCCATGCAGCTATAGCCGTGGCGGCAGTACCGAACACCACATCAAACACGCCCAGGGGACCTGCGACATTTGCAATGAGTGCCCCGCACGCGAGGCCTATGACTGCTTCCGGCCAGACAATAGGAAGCACTGTTAAGGCCTCAGCCACTCTTACCTGAAAAGCTCTGTATGAAATAGGGGCCAGAAGCAGACACAACCCTGCGTACACGCCTGCTATTATCCCGGCGCGCGCTATGGATCTACCATCAAACTTCATCTGCCCTACTCCTTTCGCCAACATCGCACGTACCTAATTCTGCGCACATCCCTAGCGCAATACTCGTATGCTGCTTTCAGTCTCCGGTAGAGCTCCACATCCATGCCTGATATGAGGCATGGCCTAATAGGGATGCCATTTCAACCCCACAGATCCTGCTCCAACCACCCTGCCCGATATGTCAAGAAGAGTCATTCTGCAGCTTGCAGGGTGCAAAGCTCCTTGAAGCCACCATTCATTCCTGATCTTCACGCCCTCTGCGCCGAGCACGCCCTTTAAGGGCAATGTCTTCCTGACCACTCCCATGGTCCCGACGAGGGATATTGACTGAGTGAGCTTTCCGCCTTGTGGAAGGCCCTCGCCCTCAATTCTCTGGCCCTGAGCATCAATATAGTCGAGCCCTATTTCGTCAACAGTAAAGCTCCCTAGGCCGTCAAGCGTCAATGTGACAGTGCCCTCGATCTCACTTTTATTGAAATCAATCAAAAGTGGATCGGGATTCACTGTTATCCCAATCCTAGCCCGTCCGAGAGTGCACCCAGTCATCGTTGTGACCACAACCGTAAGCAACGAAAGCAACAAAAACCCGTCAAGTAGCCGTTTCATGAATCCCGCCTCCCATGGCCGCGTACTCGCCCAACGGCAAACCGCCAGGCGCAGGGCGGATATGATATGAAATAGGGGGCCTGTCGCGGCAGCCCGCGGACAGGAGCCCCTACTACCAGTGATCATCCGATCACGTCACATTGCTCTATCCTATCTCGCCTCAACCAATCCAACTTCGCATACAAGCGGATTGAGCTGAACGCCCAACCCTGTGCTGGTCAAAGTGAATTGCGCTTTGGCACCTCTGAACACGCCCTCGTCATCCCATAACACAGCGGGCGCTACTAGACCATCCAGTTCTGCCAGTTCCTGCTTGACTATCTTGCCGAGAGGCGATACAACGATCATAAGATCATCAACTCTCATCGTTGCCAGCGGCTCATCGTTGCCGCCTTCGAAAAACTTCACTGTCAGGGTGTCATATTTTCCGCCTGCTAGAAACCCTTTCATCTCCACAGTGATTGTACCGTCAAACTTGGCGTCCCTCACGCAAACAAGCTCTCCGGGAGAAATGCTCATAGCAATCTCTGTCTTGAGACATCCTGCCGTCATAGAGGCCATGACAAGAACTGCTGCGATGGCAATACCCCTCAAAACATGAGCCCTTTTCATCAATAGACCCTCCCACATGACGCAATTGGAACCACAGCATTGCGGTAGGATAATTCTACTAGAAGACCTATATTCCTGCTACTTGTCCCAGATGGGCCTCACTCATCGTGCAAGCAATTACGGCGCAATTTTCAAGACATCCCACGATATTCCCTCAAGCTCATTCTGAGCATGTAGGCCTTGCCATGTCGTCGTTTCTTCCAGGAACCTGCTCGGACCCCCAAAAAAAGCAATTGGGAAGCGTATCGAGCCGAGTTTGTTGCGAGCGGTGTTTCACCATGTACACACCTGTGAGGTGATTTGCCAGGTTTACCAAGGGGAGGCAGTGATTCTACGGGAATTGCCGCCTCGCAATATCAGTTCCGTCCGGTCTACCTTCAGAGCCGTTCCTTACAGCACCAGCCATGTCCCAACCGTTCAACTACGAACGACTGATGGTATCGTCCAGAATAAGAACCTCCCTCGACATTGGCTGTTAATGCAACCGTAGGCGTTTGGAGCGGAGATTTGCGAAACTGGACTAAGCACGGCGCCTTACCAAAAAAGAATGCCCCATTTCGATGCCGCGTTCCCGCAGCTGGCATCATAACAGGGCACTGAGAAGTCTTAATACCCTGACCAAATCGCCAGAGTAAACAGGATAGAGCAAGAGCCAGCCTTCCTGCGCTTCAGCAAATCCGACTCGACTCAGACCGAGGCGACTTGCTCCACTCGACGTTTCAAAACAGCCAACGGCGTGACTCCCACTACTTTATCCACTGGCTTCCCATTTTTGAAAATGATGACAGTCGGTATGCTCATAATGCCGTATTTCTCGGCTGTCCGAGGATTCTCATCCACGTTGAGCTTGGCAACTTTGACGATTTCGTCCTTGGCGTGGTATTCTTCCGCCAGCTTATCGATAATAGGGCCCTGCATTCTGCAAGGTCCGCACCAGGCAGCCCAAAAATCTACTATAGCGACCCCCGAGAAATCGCCTATTTCCGCGCCGAAACTTGCGTCCGTAATCTCAATTGGCGTGACACTATTTGCCATCACACAGTCAGTCCTCCCTCAAGATCCACCCCACATTGCCCGCGCGATCCCGATCTCTGCATCATTAGTGGCAGCCGTATACGGTATGGGGGTATCCTCACTTGAATTATAGATCCATGGTTGAAAGGTGTCAACAGATTCTGCAAACCTAAAGCAGCACGGCATTTTTCGCATCTTCCAAGGCTTATTCTACCCAAGTTCTCCCATGTGATAGAGGATAATTGCAGCGACTACCGGACCTGCTGTCTCCGTGCGCAGGATCCTCTGCCCCAAGGTAACAGTTGTCGCGCCATGGGCGCGGGCGTATTCAACTTCGGCATGGGAGAAACCTCCTTCTGGGCCAATGAAAAAGCCCACACTAGGGAATGACGAAGGATTGAGCTCGGAGAGGGCCTGATGCAGACTGTACTCCTGTTCGAGCTCCCATGGAAACACCATGAGAGCACCTTCATGGCGCAACATCTCTATCGCTGACTTGAGAGTGCCTATGTCAGCAACTAGTGGAATCGCTTCGCGCCCGCTCTGCTTCGCCGCCTCCTCCGCAATTCGCCTCCATCGCGCCATCCTTCGCTCGGCAGAAGCTCCGTCAGGCCTCAGCACACTCCGTTCAGACATGACTGGAATGATCCTTGCAATCCCTATCTCCGTGCACTTTTGTATGATTCCGTCCATCTTGTCAGCCTTCGGTAATCCCTGGACCAACGTGATGGGCACGTGAGGTTCCGAAACACCCGAATCACACATGCTCTCTATTCTGGCTTCGACAGTCGTCTCGCGGGTTGCCGTAATCCGCGCCACATATCGGCGGCCCACTCCATCGACTACGACAATGGCATCGCCAAGCTTCAGACGAAGTGCCTTCACGATATGGCGCGCGTCTCTTCCTGATATTGTCACCAGATCGCCTGATATAGCATCGCATCCAACAAAGAACCTGCGCATTTCAACCCTCCGAAACCAACGTCACCCAATCTTCGAACTGCAGGCGATCGATGACGCTGTGGCCAACAGACTCCAGAGCCCGCCGCACCGATTCCTCCTGTTTTGCCACGAACCCCGATGATATGAACTTGCCCTTCGGATACAGGAGGCGTGGAACGTCGGACGCAAGGCGCGCGACCACGCCTGCAAGAATGTTGGCGACTACCACATCATACCTTTCAGAGATGCCTGACGCAAGGTCACCAAGACCTATTGAAACTACATGAGAAACCTTATTCTCGTCCACATTCGAACGAGCTACAGCCACCGCAACTGAATCGCTATCTACGCCGTAAACCCGAGCGGCTCCCAATTTCGCTGCGGCTACGGACAGAATCCCCGATCCACATCCGATATCCAGCACGCGCGCACCGGGCACAACATGACTTTCTATCGCGGCGAGCGCGCCTCTGGTCGATTCGTGTTGCCCTGTCCCAAAAGCTTCACCCGGATCGAGCAATATTACCACCTCCCCTTCACGGGGAGAATAATCGACCCATGACGGCACAACAACTATTCTATCGCCCACATGCTCTACTTTATAGTGAGACTTCCACGCCGCTGCCCAGTTGGAGTTCTCCACCTGCCTCAGCATGATAGTTGGGCACGGTAGACACCCGCCCTTTAGGGCCCACATCTCTTCAAGGCCCCTCTTTATGGTACCGATTCGCCACTCGAGGAGATTATCGACGGGGAAATAAGCTATAACCCGCGTGGGCCCGCCAAAGCACGCACCTTCGGGGTACAACGCCGCCTCGCTACTCTCCGCAACGGCCATGCTATCAGTAATCAATGAGGGGCCGGTGAAAGCCACTCCACCCGCCCCCGCCATTCGAAATACCTCAGCCACCATTTCGGAATCTTCGTCCGATACCTCACACGAGACTTCAGCCCAAATCACATCGATACACCGCCTTACGACTTGTCCCGTCTGTGAAGTACCTTCCCCCACCTAGACTGCTTTTTGCCCCCGGTCTCACCAGCGCTGGCGCCTTGGATCTGTGCAAGTTCCCGAAGAAGCTCCTCTTCTCTTTCGCTCAGTTTCTGTGGAGTAACAACTCGCACCGTCACGATCATATCTCCCCTAGCAAACCCGCGCAAAATTGGCATCCCTTTGCCACGTTGGCGAAACTCTTCACCTGTCTGAGTTCCTCGGGGGATGTTAATCGTCATCTTAGACCCGTCGATAGTCGGAACAACGATCTCGCCGCCTAGGGCCAGTTGGGGGAATGAAACAGGCACTTCTATTCTTAAATCGTTTCCGTCTCGCTTAAACACGCTATGGGGCTTTACTTTAATATAGACGTACAGATCACCGGCGAGGCCTCCCCGGAGTCCCGCATCGCCTGCACCCCTGATCCGCACCCTCGACCCACTATCCACTCCTGCGGGAACATTCACCTCTATGCGCTCTGTTTTCTTGACGCAACCAGCGCCTCCGCAATCATTGCACGGAAAGTCCACGATTGTCCCCTCGCCACGGCACTTAGGACACGTTGTTACCCTGGTGAAGGTGCCAAAAGCCGTTCTGCTCATCGAATGGACCTGTCCGCGTCCTGCGCATTCAGGACATGTCGTCCGAGAAGTTCCCGGCTCCATCCCCTCGCCGCCACATCGTTCACACATGGTCATCCTGTCGACACTGATCTCCTTGTTGACCCCTGTGGCCGCTTCCTCCAGCGTTATTTCGACAGTTGCCTTGAGGTCATGCCCTCTCACAGGTCCCCGCGATTCTGGATACGCAGCACGCGTAAACGGGGAATCGCCGAAAAATGCATCAAAAATACTGCCGAACGGGTCAAATCCTCCAAAATCCTGGCTCCATCCACCGCCGGCAACTCCGTCCTCATGTCCGTATCTATCATACCTAGCTCGCTTTTGGGGATCAGAGAGCACCTGATAGGCTTCGTTAATCTCCTTGAACTTCGCTTCAGCCGAGGAGTCATTGGGGTTCACATCCGGGTGCCACTTGCGGGCAAGATCCCAGTATGCCTTCTTTATCTCCTCGTCAGATGCGTTTCTTTCAACCCCTAAAACCTCATAGTAATCCCGGTTGCCCGTAGCAAACACCGCCTCGTCCGCGCTATTTAATTGACTGAGTTCGAGTCAGCAAATCCGAAAGGCTTTCCGCTATGTGAGCCACCAATGCTATCGTAAGGGAGTAGTCAATCCTGGTTGGCCCCACTACTGCGATGGTGCCCACCACCTGGCCGCGTATTCCGTAAGGGGCACAAATCACGCTGCATTCCCTCAGTTCTTCCCTTGTGTTTTCAGAACCGATAGTCACCTGCGCCCCACCCAGCCCCCTGGACGCAGACCCTGAAAGTTCAGTCAATACCAGGTCATCCGATTCAAGAAACTCCAGAATCGGCCTGGCGCGTTCGATTTCGCTGAACTCCGGTTGGCCGAGGAGCTTCATCAAGCCGTCCACATAAACCCTGTTCTCATCTGATGATCTGATAGCAGAGAGCAACAACTCAAACATCTGTTCCAGGAAGGATGCGTAAGCGTCCAGGTCCGACAGGATATCCCTCAACACCTTTCCACGCATCTGCGAAAGCGACCTTCCGCGCAGCCTGTGGTTGAGCATCCGCGACATATTCTCAAGGTCGACGGGGTTCATCTCATGCTCAATCGAAAGGATTTTATGCTCCACAAGACCTGCGTTGGTGACGACTAGCACCAATATGCTATCGGAACTGAAAGGAACCAACTGAATGTGGCGAATCTCAGCCGTTTTCACTCCCGGACCTATCACTATGGACGCACAGTTCGAAAGCTCTCCCAACACCTTCGCAGTGGCCCTGATCAATGATTGTATCTCATCGCTGCGCTTTGCGCATTCTGCCCTGATCTTTTTTTCCTCGAGGCCAGTCAGATTCCGCTCAGGCATGAGAGAGTCAACGTAGAACCGGTAACCTTTATCGGACGGAATCCTGCCTGCCGAAACATGTGGCTGCTCGAGATAACCTTCCTCCTCCAGGTCAGCCATTTCATTCCTTATCGTCGCAGAACTGACTCCAAGTCCGTATTTTCTGGCGATGGTTCTTGAGCCCACCGGTTCAGCCGTTGATATGTAGTCATCGGTCACAGCTCGCAGTATAGCCTTTTTCCTGTCCGCCATGTTCTCAGCCATCGCTCTCACCCCACTCTCAATTTTACCAGCCTCTGCACGCCCCAACGCCACGATAACCCAGGTCGTTTAGCACTCACAGTAGTCGAGTGCTAAAAACAACATAACATCACAGTTCGGCCCTGTCAAGACTGAGCACTATCTCCACAGTCAACACACTCTGAGAACACCAGGTTCCCAAGGAGGAATCCTCTAGGAGTAAGTCTCACTTTGCCACCAGAGAAGTTGACAAGCCCTTTTTCCGCCAAGTCTGCGAACCTTGCGCCGTACTCTCCCAACAAGTCTTCCCCATAAAGACGCCCTATGGAAGCGAGGTCAATCCCTTCCGACATGCGCAACCCCAACATCAATCTGTCCTGGGCTTCCTCGAAAGCCGTTCGCTCCTCGAACCCAGACAGCGCCCGCGTCCCTTCGGATATCGAAGCAACGTACTTGTCCACCGACTCCACATTCCACGACCTGACCGATCCCCCCGCCCCGGCAGGCAGATGCGAATGGGCGGCCACCCCAAGTCCGACATAATACCCGCAAGTCCAGTACCGAATGTTATGCACGCTTTCGAAGCCTGGAATCGCAAAATTCGAGACCTCATACCTTACGTACCCTGCATCTTCCACACGGGAAACCAGCCACTCATAGAACTCGGCCACCAAGTCGTCATCGGGCACCGTCTGCACGCCCGAAGCTATAGCTCGAGCCAACACAGTGCCCTCTTCAACCGAAAGACAGTATGCAGACAGGTGCTGCGGTCCAAGGGATATCACAGCATCTAAAGTCTGAGCCAATGACTGACCAGTCTGTCCTGGCGCCCCTAAAATCAGATCCACACTGACATTATCAAACCCCGCTTCACGCGCCCACTCATAGGCACGCAAACAGTCTTCTGGCGAATGCACGCGTCCCAATGAAGCTAACTCTCGCGCATCCAAGGACTGAAATCCGAGAGAAAGGCGATTAACTCCGCTCTGACGGAGGGCAGCAAGCCCGCGGGGATCCACAGTGCCCGGATTAGCTTCCACAGTCGTCTCCAGATCCGCAGAATCGAAGCCTCCATATGTTGGATCCGAAGCGTTGATCTTTTCCACCTCTGCAATGAGCGTGCTGACGAAGGGAGCCAGCTTCTGCCAGGGAACACACGTTGGGGTTCCGCCCCCTACATATAGCGTAGTAATGGGACGTATCTGTTCCAATTCCGTCTTTCTCAGGCGCAACTCGTCAACGACTGAAGACAAATACGCCTCCATGACTTGGATATTATCACCTGCAGGATATGATATGAAATCACAGTAGCTGCACTTGCGTACGCAAAACGGCACGTGGACATAGACTCCCCCCGAATTCTGGTTCATAGCTCATCGTCATCGGCCAATACAGCCATAAAAGCCTCCTGTGGTATCTCAACATGCCCGAACTGCTTCATTCGCCGCTTGCCCTCTTTCTGCTTCTCAAGCAACTTACGCTTCCTGGAGACATCGCCCCCGTAGCACTTGGCAAGGACATCCTTCCTGACAGCCTTCACAGTCTCCCTAGCAATGACCCGAGATCCCACAGCAGCCTGAATAGGTACGTCAAAAAGCTGGCGGGGGATGAGCTTGCGCAGTCTCTCCACCAATGACCTTCCCCGCTTGTCGGCAAAATCTGCGTGAACGATGCTGGACAGGGCATCTACCGGTTTCCCCCCGACCAGGATATCCAGTTTAACAAGGTCAGATGGCCTGTACTCCAAGAATTCGTATTCCATCGATGCATAGCCACGCGTCCTCGACTTGAGCTTGTCGAAAAAGTCGTAAATGATCTCGGCCAACGGCATGTCGTATGTGAGCCTCACCCTTGTTGGGCCAATGAAGTGCATGTCATGGACTTCCCCTCGTCTTTCGACAGCGAGTTCCATTACGGGGCCTATATAGTCTGAAGGTACGAATATGGTAGTTCGCACAAAAGGTTCTTCAATCGTCTCTATCTGTGCTACAGGTGGAAGATTTGCCGGGTTGTCCACCATTATGCACTCTCCGGACATCTTGTTTACCCGATACGCCACAGATGGAGCCGTTGTTATCAGTTCAAGATTGTATTCCCGTTCCAGCCTCTCCTGGACTATCTCCATATGGAGCAGACCAAGAAAACCGCATCTGAACCCAAATCCCAAGGCAGCAGATGTCTCTGGCTCGTAGGCTATCGAAGCATCATTCAGCTTCAGTTTTTCAAGAGCATCCCTGAGATCCCCGTAGGCGCTGTTCTCCAGTGGATACAACCCACAATAGACCATTGGAACAGCGGGCCGATAGCCAGGCAAGGGCGACGCCGCAGGATTCTCCGCGGATGTTATCGTATCGCCCACGGGGACATCCCCGACTTCCTTTATCTGCGCCACCAAGAACCCCACCTCGCCCGGACCGAGGCATTCTACCTCCTCCATTTCCGGCCTGAAGACCCCGAGCTCGGTAACATCATGTTCCGTTCCCGTGCTCATCACCTTGACCACGTCGCCCACCTTAACCATGCCCTCTACAATGCGGATATGGGCGATGACACCGCGATAAGGATCGAAATGGGAGTCGAATACAAGAGCACGCAGAGGTTTGTCGCGGTCTCCCGATGGCGGAGGAATGCGCTCAACCACGGCCTCCAACACGTCAAGAACGCCCTCTCCTGTCTTGGCGCTTGTGAAGATGACTTCCTCAGGACCCACGCCAAGAAGATCCACCAGCTCCTCCCGAACCCGTTCCGGCTCGGCATTGGGCAAGTCTATCTTGTTCACCACGGGCACTATCTCGAGGCCATTGTCGACCGCCAGATACAGATTGGCCAGAGTCTGTGCCTCAATCCCCTGGGTTGCATCGACTACGAGGACGGCCCCTTCACATGCAGCAAGGGAACGCGATACCTCATAGGTAAAATCGACATGACCGGGAGTGTCTATGAGATTGAGCACATAGACCTCCCCGTTTGGGCGAGCGTACCTTATTCGCACTGGTTTCAGTTTGATGGTTATCCCGCGTTCGCGTTCCAAATCCATTTTGTCAAGAAATTGCTCAACCATGGAACGCTCATCGATCGCGCCGGTCAGTTCCAGAATGCGATCGGCAAGCGTAGATTTCCCATGGTCAATGTGGGCAATAATGCAAAAGTTTCTGATACCTTCTATGTTCATATCCACCTCAGAGCCACTATGCGCCGCTTTTCGCGGCCTGGTAGGAACTCCACACTAAATTATAACACATGTAGCAATGACTCTTCGGAGACATGCTCGACACCGATTGCCCGGACCTCTCATACTACTTCAGTGCATTCTCAAATTCGATCCTTACGGCTCGTCCGAAAGCTTCGAGCACTATCCCATGGTAACCTCCGCCAACCGCCCGAATCCGGACGGGGCTCCACTGGCTACCGGCTCCCGCCAGCTGAGACGAATTGCTGCCCGCCACTGCGATAGCTATGAACACAACTATCAAGAAAAGGCATGCAATGGCAGGGACCACCGCAAACGCCCGGCGGCCTCTCCCCGTTTCCCACTGGTCGATTCTCCTCATTGGCTAGATGATCCTGGCCAGAGCCCGCGCAACGAGCCTGGCCGATCTGCAAGCCTCCTCTACAGTGTTATCCGTCCCTCCAATTTCCAAGATGATGGCGCCCGGATGGACGTGCTGGTTGAATCGGGCGTTCTTCACGATAGCAACTCCCCTGGAAACCCCAGGATACATCTTATCCATCTCGGCAGAAAGCTCCAACGCGAAGTGGTAGTTCTTCCTCCAATTAGGATGTGCAAGTCCTGAGCTGTCGTCAGTCACGACAAACAGAACACGCGCCACCTTTTCCCCGCCGACCATCGCCGTTTTCAGTTTTTCCCGGTTAGCGGGCAATGAATCACGATGGATATCTACGACCGCTCTGAGGCTAGAATACGACTTCACCAAAGACGTCATAGTCTTCAGTGACTTCGAGTAACTCAAAGTCCAGTCCGGCCAGTCGTGTACTGTTGACGCGTGAATTGACGGAACCCCCAGAACCTCCGACAGCTCTTCGGCCATTGCCGCGCCTACTTTCACTACCCCATCCGGTTTTCCCCAACAGTAATCCCTTCCTGACGTCGCCCGATAGGCTTCTGATGTGTGCGTATGAAGTATGGCTATCTTAGGAGATGCCCCGCGCAGCACCATATTGTCGGCAATCTCCCTCGCAGCCAACTGCGGAAACTTGGACGGCTGACTCGGCACCGGTTCCCTCGTCGGAACACTATTCGCACCCTGTGAATCCGCGTCTCGCCCAGGAGACGATGTATTGCTGGAACTCTCCACAACAGGTTTGGAAACCGCGGGCACAGCTGCATTTGCAGACTCTGATGAAACTATGACTTGAACGGACGTGCCATCTGGGACTTCTGTGCCTGCCTCCGGGTCGGATGAGGACGGCTGATCTCCGAAGACCAAGAGCCCAGAGCTGGTCAACGACTCCAACTCTGCGTCAGACAACTGGCCCGACACCAGGGTCGAATTGGACACGAGAGAGCCTTCGGCGCGCATCGGCGCAGAAATGTCCGGATCCTCACCGGAACCCCTTCCATATGTTGCGGAGCGCGACGGGTTGTCCGAGGTCCGCTGTGCGGCAAGGATGGAAGGAAGTTCGGCTCGGATTAGAGTACGTGGGTCCGCAAAGTCCAGCCCTCCCATCGCTCTAAGTGCCGCATTCACCAACCTCGGGCCGATCGAGCCGAACCTTTCCTCAGCGGATCGATTGGGAAGACTCCGGTCGCTACTTGGCCGAAACAGGCTCAAGAAGCTCGACACCATCTTCGAAACCTTGCTCCACAAAGAGGGTTCAGAGGCGAGCGTTTCGCCATCCCCGACAACATCCTGCCCCGGCACGCCCGAGACAGCTGGCACAGAAACGCCATCTTTGACTGCACGCGTGCCTATTATGAGGCCAACAGCCGCAAAGCAGAGGATCACGTAGAATACGAATAGGCCGCCCAACGGCCCAATCTTGAGACCGCCGGCCCTCCTTGATTTCCGTCTCGTTCCGCGCCCTCGCTGCAATGGGATCACCTCTTTATGCAGCTGTATGCGCCTGGCCCATCAGGTATTCATACCCCCTCATTGCAGGTATAGGTATATCTCGTCCTCATCTATCGCAGGATGGAGCGCGTAGTTAATCCCTCCAGCCACCACGTGAGAGAGTTCCTTGACGAGCACGTCCACCTCCTTGGGAGTAACTATGAGCGTCCCGAAATATGGTTGGAGCATCTGCGCCACCGCAGGAGGCAGACCCGGCTGCCCCACCCCCAATTCTGACAGAGGACCTGCCGCAGGCCTCCCGACGCCGGGCTGTTGCGAGCTACCGACGATTTCGAGGGCATCCGAGATTATCGTGAGCGCGTGCACCACAGTTGGAACCCCCACAGCAATTACAGGAATCCCCATGCTCTCACGGTTAATCCCAAACCTTCTATTGCCTACACCAGATCCCGGCTGGATGCCGGCGTCGGAAATCTGAATCGTAGTTCCAAGTCTAGACACGCTGCGCGCGGCCAGGGCATCCACGACAATGATCAGGTGTGGTCTAACCCGTGCCACAACGCCCGCGATTATCTCGGCCGTCTCGACTCCGGTCAAGCCCAGAACTCCCGGGGATAACGCAGCCACTGACTTGAGCCCCCCTCGTTTTTCCGGCGGAGTAAGGGAATATACGTGGCGAGTGACTAAAACCTCGCCTGCCACCATCGGGCCAACAGCATCAGGGGTCGCGTTCCAATTGCCTAACCCGCATACGAGAGTCGTGAAATCGGGGACCGTCCAAAAATCCACATTGTTAAAATTGGCCCTGATCAAGGAGACCAACTCCCGGGCGAGCGCCTCCGACACGTCCTCCTGCAATCCCTTGTCACGCAGGGGGAGCTCAGGGGCGTCAATAGTCACGTAATTCCCCACTGCCTTTCCGAGAGACCGCGCAGCTTGCTCCGTCTGGACTCTCACTCGCGTTATTGACCCAAAGTCCATCTCCTCAACTTGGGAACTGACTCCGGGCACCTGGGCCCGGCTCGCCCTTTGTACTAGTTCGTTGGCCTCAACAGCCAGGTCCGTCAAGTAGCCGCCACCGCTCAGCCCCATGTCGCATTCTGAAAGATGTTGGAGCTCTTTGGACGGACGCCATTTTGCGCCGAAATTTCGGTCAAACCCCAATCCTAATGCACCTCCTCGGGATGCGCAGTCTGTATCTGCACATGCCTAGTCTTTCCCACTCGGAGGCCCGTTCATCAATGTCTGCTGGCATCTTCCCCAAGATCCTTCAACGACCGAAACCTCTCCCGACCGGGCTGGAGTGCCATTGCCGGACTCAGCCTATAATCAAGGCCTCCGGAAACGACGTCCGGCTCAATTCGTCGATTTCAGTATTGAGGTGCTAACATGGCCACAGGGTACCCTCGCTGTCGAGTTGTCAGACGTCGCAAATATCAATTCTTCCCGCCAAAGACAACACATTTCGGATGAAAGCTCCATTTGGAACGACGGCTCCTTATCAACGAAGGACTCATCTTAAATCAGCCACCATATACTAACCTCCAGAAACGCTCTGGAATTGGTCTTCCACGGGCAGACTCGCTTGAAGCCAGATAACAGCATATTTCACGTCTCCGCAAGAATGCCATTCTCAACAGCCGATTCCGTCACAACTTGCCCTTATTCCCCTCTCATCTGGATTTACTTGCAATGACAGAACGCCCGTGGTAGAATCATAGGCGTGCGATCAGATGGCGGAGGGGGAGGTGACTGAGAGTGCCAAACACCAGATCTGCAAAGAAGCGGGTTAGACAGGCTAGGACGAGAACGCTGAGGAATACGTCGGTCAAGTCCTCCGTCAAGACAGCTGTTCGCAAGTGCCACGAAGCCATGGACGAATTGGGACCTGAGGCCTGTGCCAAGGAGCTTAATCACGCGTACAGCACGATTGACCGCGCCGCCAAGAAGGGCGTAATCCACCCTAACAAGGCAGCGCGTCTGAAATCAAGCCTTGCCACAAAGGCAGTCAACATGGGAAAAGCGCCTGAAGCCGGCAGGTAGTTTCGCATACAAAACGATAGCGCAGAACCTGCGCCACCCGCGTCGTCCGGCTATTCAGTTTGCAGCTCCAGTAACAATCGTTGCTGGAGTTTTTGCTATGCGCAGATTTCTGCGATCAACACTTCCATGAGCAGCCTGTCAGGCATAGTCCCGGTCTTGAAATCGAGATCTGCTCGGGCGATGCGCGATATCATCCTGGCGATGTCTGCCTGTGAGAGCTTTGCTGCTTGTCCAACGGCCTTGCGCGCTGCCCAATCAGCTTTTCCGGGGCTTCTCGAAATCGCCCGCGCCGCCTCGTCACCGGTCAAACCACGGTCGAGCTCGCATCTGGCGGACATCACACGCCGAACCTGAGTGGCCAGAGTATTCAATATGCTCAGAGGATGCCTCTCCGTGCTCATCAGATCATCCAGAGCGCGCATCGCCCCCGAACAGTCTCCGCCGATCACCGCATCACAGAACTCGAAAACCGTCTGCGTAGGACTTCTTCCCACGGCAGTCCTTATGTCATCCACGGTAATGCGCATTCTTCCCACGCTTTTATCCGGCCCTAGGTATGTGATGAGCTTATCCATCTCCTGCGTGATGGCGCCGTAGTCGGCGCCCACAAACTCAAGAAGGAGCTCCACAGCTTCAGGCTCGATTTCCACGCCAAGCTCCTTCGCACGAGAATACGCATACGATCTGGCATCCTTCAGATAAGCTGGCCTAAACTCCACTGCAACAAGATTGCCTCCAGCTGCAGCTACCGCCTTCCGCGGCAAGCTGGTGGAATTCGACGTGAAGATCACACATGTGCCTTCAGGCATTTGAAGGCTCGCGCGATCCTTGCCAGGAGCGATAAGGGATATTATCCTGCCCTGCTGGGCCGCGGAAATCTCTTCGAATCTGCGGACCACCACTACTCTGGATGACGCAAACATTGGAACAGTGAGTATGGCTGTGACGATGTCATCCACAGATGACTCCGACATATCGTAGACGTTGAGATCTGCGCCTCCCCGGGCAGCCGCAATAGCTTGCGCGAGCTCATCTGCATTGACCTGCCGGGAGTATGAGTCTTCACCGTATAATATGTATATGGGCGCAATTCGCCCAGCCCTGATCGCCTGCTCAAGATCTGCTCTCAATGATATCCCCCTCATACTCCTTGCAAATCGCCCAGTCGAAACCGGAATCTGATCCGTCCCCGCCGCCTTGCTAACCCTTTAAGCCTGTGCGCGCTATCCCCTCGATCAGCTGGTTCTGGGCTATGAAAAAGATTATCACCAATGGCACTATGGCAATCGTAGAGGCGGCCATGAGCAAGTTGGGAACAGTTCCAAACTCCTGGTTGAACTGAGAAAGCCCAACCTGTATCGTTCGATATGTCGAAGAATTGGTGACAATCAGAGGCCACAGAAACGAATTCCACCCGCCGATAAACGTAAACAGCCCGTTTGTTACAAATACTGGCTTCGACAGGGGAACTATCACCCGCCACAGATACTCGAATCGGCTGCAACCGTCGATTTGGGCAGCATCCCACAACTCCATAGGGATGGTCTGAAAGAATTGCCTCATCATGAATATCCCAAAAGCGCTCGCAGCGAACGGGACAATAAGGGCTTTGTATGTGTCGATCCAGCCCGCCTTGGCTATTATCGCGTAGTTCGGAACCAACGTTACCTGGCTCGGGATCATCATTGTGCCAAGTAGAATCATGAACACAGTTTCCTTGCCTGCAAAATCGATCATTGCAAATGCATAAGCCGCAAGAGCCGACGTGACTAGCTGCAAAGCTGTTGTAATAGTGGCAATGAACGCGGAGTTGAAGAAATACCGCGGAAAATTGGGATCAGCATTCCATGCTTCAGAGTAATTGCTCCATACAAACCTCTTGGGAAACCAGACAAGCTCAGGCGTATACAACTCCTCCGGGCCCTTCACCGAAGTTATCAGCATGTAGTAGAAGGGGAGAAGCATTATCACCGCTCCCACAGTCAGGAGGATATATACGATCGACATTCCAACAGTTTTTCTACGTTTCGACAAACTAATCTCCCCCCGACTATTGGTAGTGCACGCGCTTGCCCACAAGATCTTTTTGGACAAGCGTCAACACAAAGATGATAGCGAAAAGAATGTACCCGATCGCCGATGCATACCCAAACCTAAAAGCCCCCCAACCCTGGTCGTAAAGGTATTTGACGACGACCCGAGTTGTTCCGAGCGGTCCGCCCGATACAGATGGCCATAACACATAGACCTGGGTAAAGACTTGGAACGATCCGATTATCGACACCATCAATATGAAGTAGGTAGTAGGCGACAGCAACGGCCACGTTATGTGGGCAAACATCGACCAGCCACTTGCCCCATCTATCTCCGCCGCTTCGTAGTACTCCGCAGGTATGTTCTGCAAACCGGCCAGGAAAAGCACGACGTTATAACCCAAGTGCCTCCAGACGCTCATGAGGCATAGAGCGAACATCGACCATTTGGGATCGAGCAACCAGGCCTGGGGTTCTGCCCCAAAAAGGCACAGCAAGGAGTTGAGCATCCCCGCAGAGTCTTCCTTATATATCCACGTCCACACAATCGAAATCGCCACAATAGGAGTGACATAGGGCAGGAAGTAAGCGGTCCTGTACGCGGACAATCCGCGTATGGGCTTGTTGAGCAACCACGCAATGAGCAGCGCCAACGCCATACCCACAGGGACGGTCCCAAGCACGTATTTCCCGGTGTTCACCAGGGATTGCAGAAAATCAGCATCACGGAAAAGCTCCGAATAGTTACCAAGCCCCACCCAATCCCATCTGCCTATGAGATTGGTGTCGAACAAGCTTATGTAGAGAGCGTAGAACGCGGGAAACAAGTTAAATACGATGATCACTATCAACGCCGGGGCAAGATACATGTATGCTGCGACAGTATCTTTGACATATCTCTTCCTCTCCAATGAATTCATTGCCTGTTCCACTCTCCTCCGGCAAGCCAAGATATTATCGACAACACAAACGCACCATTTCCGCAACGTTCCCGGGCGAGATCGCGCGACGAATAGACGGGCGCCCCCAGGCAGACCAGACGGCCTGACCCCACAGTTTCGGCAGCCGCAAAAACAGGCGACCCGGCGTATTGAAACAGCCTTCCCTCGCCGGAGACATCTGCCGACCAAGCGCCCGGCGCATGCGCCAACACCACTACTTGGGGCACCTCACTAAGATCGATCCAGCCAGGGCCCGCCAGCGAGCACGCTTCATCGGCATATACAGCACGCTCCAGCCCCCATTCCACATCCAAGACAGACAGATCATCCCGCCTCATCTCGTCCCTGTTGAATCTGATGGCCGATCCCATTTGCTCCAGCAACAGATCAAACTGATCACAACTGCGCAAGCCGGGGAAATCGGACCCGCCTGCCAGAAGCAGAGACCCGCCCGCCGCAACAAAACTGGAAATTGCATCGAGCTCTTCATCATCAAAAGACGTGGGTGTCAGGGAAAACCCGGTTTCCGGCACGTTTATTACGAGTATGTCTGCACCATCTAGAGTCTGGGCGTCGATGCGTCCTTCATTTATCCGCGGATTATAATCGGCTTCGCCCAGGAGTCTGGCAAATGCATCCATATATCCCGAGCAGCGATTGTTATGCCCTTCATCTATTACCACGCTCTTGATGTCTGAACTCCTCACTCTGGCAGACTTGCCACAGTAAATATCGCGTGCCCCTTCGCCGCAGGCAACAAGCTCCAGAACGAAACTGACATCCCCCGCCTTGCTCGGCGTCCATTCAAAAGATACAGGCATGCCGCGTCCTGCGGGAAGGTCCACTTGGGCAGAGGAGATGAACGTGGGCGCTCCCTCCCGCATCTCATACAAAAGCACAGTGGCGCCGTGTATTGGGACATCGTTTCTGTTCACGATCTCCGCACACACTCGCGCGGGATTCCCCTCTCTCGGCGCAAGATCAACGCAGCCCAGATCAGACACGGCAATCTGTGAACCGGTTGAAACCCAGATAGGGCTGGTGACAATCACATCCATGTCCGCCTGGACCGCCCTCACATAATACCAGTTATAGCTTTGAGCCGGCATTATCTCCACATCTGCTCTGAAAACCCCGGTCCCACACACTTCGCGCTCCCACACCACGACGCCACCGTTTGTGATTATCTCCACCGATGACAACATGTCATCTTCATCGGGATCATCTATGACGATTTCGAAATACACAGGGCGCCCCGAATCTATGTCGTCCCGCGAGATGATTATATCGCTTCCCATCTGGCAGTCGCCTGAGGTGAAGGATACGCGAACATTCGAGTCCTCCGTGGCATAAGTTCTCATGCTTCGAAGCGACTCGTATATGGCCTCCCGGGTCAACTCGGAGGCCAAGACCGCTGTACGAGTGGGAGCCGCTGTCCCCCAGTCCGCCTTGTGATTATCTTGGCACGATATGGCTCCAACATGCCATCCTCGATCAAGAGCTCGACAGTATGCCCGTTCGTTCCGGATGTTGTGTCGGTACGGGCCTGAACCAACTTCCAGGAGACAGACGAAACGATCACCTTCACCGAGGTATTCGAAATCGTTCCAGTTCGGTTGGATATCGTAGTTTGGATGATTGAAAACTCCGATTCCATTGTAATGGGCAAGAAAGTCGATGAAAGCGGCCAGATTCCGCTGCGTATCGCGGGACGCAGCGAGAGGAGTATCCAGCCCGTTCATATGCCCATCCGTGAATGTCCATTCGAATCCGATCATGGAAACGAATACGCCGGGCTGATAAACCTCATCCGCTTCCTCCAAGCTTTTGAACCAATGATGGATATTCGTGGCTTCCTGCAGATAGTAGCCGTGATCAGTAACTGCTAAGAAATCCATCATCGCAACATCCCTTGCATGCCGAAATGCGTCCGACGGCGTGAGAACCCCGTCGGAATAGGATGTATGAGAGTGTAGGTTGCCAAAATAGCAGTTAAGCTCGACAACAGGCTCCGCCCCCAAGCAGACGCAACCTGCCATTACCGAAAAGAGCGTCGCCCAGACCAACACCAGTCTACGCCTACTAATAGGCTGCTTGTGCATGATAGACACCGCTTTCACAAGATTTGAAGCCCGGGGCGCACAGGCATTGCGCCCGACGCCCCAGGCATCCGTAGACCCTATTGCGAAGGGACAACCTTGTCCGAGTCGCTGACGATCACAGAATACTCAAATCCATTGCGTCCCGGCTGCAGCGCCCGGGCTACCTGATTCTTGAGTTCGCCTTCGCTGCCGCGGCATCAAGAGCTTCCTTGGGTGTAGCCTTTCCCAGGAAAACCTTTTCAACCGCTTCTGACACATCGCCCCTTATGTTGTTCCATGCAGCCATGTTCGGGTCGTATTTGACGTAACGCAGCTGCTGCAAACTCTGCTCATCCCTTGGATGCACCGCAAACCACTTTTTCATCATGTCAAGATGCATTGCAGACTTGCGGACAGGAATATAGCTGGTGCCTATTGCCCATTTTGCGGTCTGTCTGGGCTCGACAAGCCACTTGATGAATTTCCACGCAGCCTCCTGCTCCTCAGGAGTGGCTCTTGAGAAGATTGCAAGGTCGGTGCCTGCAACAGGCGTGGATCTGAACTTAGGGTCCATGTACGGCAAAGGTGCCGCGCTCCATTCAAACTTGCCAGCAACAGAGTTCTCAGTATAGCTGAGCCCTGGTGACGTCGTGAAATACATGGCTACCTTGCCTGCTCCGAAGTCGGCATCGAGATAGCCAGGGACATAGTATGACACTTTGTACTTATTGAGCATGTCAGCCATGAACTGAAGGGCTGTGACGCCGGCGGGCGAATTGAAAGCTACCTTCCCCTGCGGATTGAGCCATGACCCCCCTGCGTTAAAGAAGAAACAGGCGAATATGTCGATGTTTGGCCTGAGACCAAAGCCGTACCTGACAATCTTGTCGCCATCCTTCACCGTGAGCGCCTTGGCGGTGTTAACGAGTTCTTGCCAATTTTTCGGCGGACCGGAAATCCCGGCCTCCTTCAGAGCGGTCTGATTGTAGACGAGCACATACACGCTCTTATTAAAGGGCATCGTATACCAAACCCCGTCAAACATGCAGCCCTCTCTGAGGCCATCCCATATATCATCCACTTCTAGCTGGGAAAGGCCATTGGGACCTTTGACAAACTTCTGAATCGGAACGAGTTCGTTGCCGCTTATGTACTCAGCTGCCCAGTTTCCGTATACTTGCGCCATAGTAGGAGGCTTCCGCGCCACCAGGGCACCGACGATCTTCTGGCTGAGCGCGCCGTAGTTTCCTTGATACTCAGCCTTCACGTAAACATCAGGACTCTGCCTGTTGAACTCCTCGACAAGTCCTTCCAGGGTCTTGCCTAGCTGTGCCCCCATAGCATGCCAGAAAGTAATCGTCGTCTTCCCGGCCGCCATTGAAGGACCGACAGCCGTAGTAGCAAGGATAATCGCAGCCATCAGCGCAATAGTCGCAAACCTCTTCAATGCCTACTCCCCGTACTGCTTCAGCAATCGGGGAACGACCCCCCTCTCTAGTTTTGACCTTGCACACCTAGTTTTCGACGAAGAGGTCTCTACTCCTGCTGATTTAAGTCTATTTATCCAACGTCTCAAGCTTTCTGAACATTGGCGCAGTTTGCCACAGAGCCCTCATATCGCTCACAGTCAGCCTGTGGGACTTAGGATGCCATTCCACTCTCACAGCGCCCACTTCATCAGTCCGGAGAACAGCTGCACCCGACTGCAGAAGCCTTTCCACTGTATCTTGCGACGGATGGCCATAGCTATTTCGCCCTACCGATATCACCGCAATACTAGGCTTCACAGCCTCCAAAAATCTTGCAGAAGTCGCACTGGACGATCCGTGGTGCCCCACCTTGAGCACATCGGCCCTTAGCACGCCATGTCCCTCTGGCCCCAAACACCGAAACACTTCTTGTTCGAATTTCCGACCCGCATCCGCGCACAAAAGCATGGAGAACTCGCCGCACACAACGTGAAACACAAGGGAAGCCTCGTTGGGATCAAACGTCAGGTTGCCCGAGAATCCAACGTCTCCTTCCAACGAAGTGCCGCGCAACCCATCGCCCACTGCTTCCGGACCACCACCGTACACGATGGGATTGATCATCTCGAGCCTCACAGATCCCGCGTTGATCTGATTACCCCTAACCAACTGTGCAAGAGACGGCGCATTGCTATACTGGCACTCCGACCCTACCAATATGCCGTCGATCCATGCCTGATCCATGCCTCTGGGAATCATTACCGTATCCGTCTGAACCTTGCCCGCAAGGGCCGCAAAGCCGCCTGCGTGATCCAAATGCTCATGTGTGATGATAGCCGCATCAATGTGCCTCTTCCCACAGCGCTCAAGATACGGGAGCACATGCCTTTCCCCGGCACGCTCAGTCCCCGCGTCTATCAGTAACGTATGCCCTTCCGGCGTAAAGAGCACGGCAGCATCCCCCTGCCCCACTGAAAGAAAAACAACCTCGAGAGGCCTTGGCCACGCGATGACCACGCCCAGGATCAGTGCAGCGATGGTAAGAACAATGCCAAGCTTGTCCCGACAGATACGCGATAGCCGCCTCGCAGCCCTGAACCTGGCAAAACGGTCCCACGCAAGCCACCAGATGACCGAGACCATCAGATAGTATGCAACGAGTTCGAAGCTTCGCAACTTCCTACAGCATATTGTTGCGCCAGGAAGTGATGACATCCATCCGACCAAATGTGTAAGCACCCGCAAAACAACACCGACGCCCGTAATGATTGCCGAACCCACCCAGGGAAGAAAGGGGTAAATTGCGCAACCAACCACGCCCGCCGTCATCACGACTGATGCAAGCGGTAGAGCCGCCAGATTGGTTAACGGGCCCACGAAGCACACCTGGCCTGTCATGTTGGCAATTATGGGCCAAGTCGCTATCTGTATGCCCACAGATACCGTGAGAACCTGGATAATTAGCGCAGACAGCCCAAGAGGCGCATTCTCCCGCGGTCTTGTTGCAAAGGGGGCAAAGGCAGCGAGAGCACCCACGGCGAGGTAGGACATTTGAAACCCTGCATTCCAAAGAAGCAAAGGGTTGATCAAGAGCTGAACGGATGCGCCAATGGCTAAGGGATGGATGAGGCTGCCCTTCCTTCGCCTGGCCTTTGCTAGGACCGCTACTGTCAGCATCAACCATGCCCGCACAACAGATGCCCGCAGGCCGGCAGCCACGGCATAGATGCCGCCAAACAAGACCGCCGCAATATCGGCGGCTTCGGGCGACGCGCCTACAATGCCGACAAGAGCTCCAAAAAGCCCGGCAACGAGGCCAACATGGAGGCCGGAGGCTGCCAGCAGATGGGCAGCCCCAGATTTCCTGAAGCTCTCGAGAATAATGGGATCAACCCCTCTGTAGTCGCCAAACATCATCCCTGCGAGGAGATCCCGTTCAGGCGGATCGAGAACCGCACTGGCTGAGGCGACCATCTGCCGCCGCACTGCATCAGCCACCAGGAGCAACGGGCGCCGACCATTGCGTCCTGCAAAGACCATCGAATCATGCTCTGCCCATGCAACGGCATGTATCCCTTGCTGCAAGAGTATCATCCTGTAATCGGGTTCGCCAGGGTTCATGGGACGATCAGCGTATTCAACCTGAACCCTTGCCCACACAATGTCCCCTACGCGCACATCCCAGGTAACCCAATCCTCCTCATGCCCCCACCGGGGCCTTATCCGAACAGCCCCAACTGCCGAGCCATTTGAACCCTGGTCCATGACTGTGTCAACATCGAGGATAAGCTCCGCAGGATCCACGTACGGCCATACGGATCGTATGGTGCCACGCACCATCACATCCCGCCCCGCATAGCGCGCAATCGACCTTGCAGCCATCCCATCTGTACGCTCCATGGCAACTGCGCCCAAGCTTATTCCGGCCAAGGCCAAGACCGCCCAGGCCAGCACGGCTCGTCTTTTCTTTGATAATCTGAGCGTTTCAATTCGGGCGAACGCAATTCCCGCCAAAACAAGCCATGCCCACCGCAAACAGAAGCCGGCTTCACGGAATCCCAAGAGTATGCCCACAATCAGGAACAAGGCAATTACTGGCGCCACAGCACACGCTCCCAAGTTTCCGTGGGTGACCGATGTTCCAAAGCCAAAGAGATGCTTCCCGGGATTCTCGTTTCCCGCCGTGAGCGCCATTTACCTCACCGTGGCATGGGGAGCAATCTTGCTCAGTTTCGCCTCGCCGATGCCGGAGACGCCGAGCAAATCGTTGACGGAAGAATACGGTCCATTGATCTTCCTATACTCTACAATCTTGGCAGCTGTAACTGGACCAACCCCCGGCAATTGCTCAAGCTCGGCGACTGAAGCTGTGTTGATGTTTATCAATGTTTCCTTGGGTGACAACGCCGAGATATCTGCTCTATTCGAAGGAATTCTCGCCTCCGAAGATCCGGATGGCGTAGGCTCTTTGCGAGGAATACATATCTGCTCTCCATCATGTACCGGCAGCGCAAGATTGACCATATCGAGATCGGCCTCAGATGTTGCTCCCCCCGCCGCCCTAACCGCGTCGGCAACCCGCGAGCCGTGGGGAAGAGAGTAGACTTCAGGACGAGCCACCGCGCCCGCGACATGGATTACGATTAAGTCATCGTCCAACTCAGGCGTTACCGAACCAGCTACGGGACCCTCGACGTCTGTCTCGCACGACAGGCAATCCCCGCCATGAATGGATCCGTCCTGATAGGAGGAATCAGTCTCCTCATTCTCGATCACCACCAGTGCCGGTCGACGCGCCTGTTTCAAGGCAACCGCCGCCAGCCCTAACAAGCCCACTGCGGCTACAATCGCCGCAATCTTCCGTGGACTCAGTTTGTTCATTGACAATCCCCCTTGAAAGCGCCGACCGGTCATGGTGGAAACGCCGAGCTGCTAGACTCATGTTACCATTCGGACACCACCGCCGCCTCGCCCTTTTGGGTGAGCCAACTGGGTGATTTTTGGCGCCAAAGCGTCGAGAGGAAAGATGCCGACCTCGTGGTCCTTCATCTCGCCACGCCTCCTTTGCCATCAAGCTCACATGGCTACAGTCTCTTCCCAAAGTCCTCCGGAGCGTCTCTAGCTCAAAGGCAATCTGCCCCGCCGAACTTCGCTTCTCGACTGAGCAGACGCAGCGTCCAGTAGGCTCGTAACACCCGGCTCACCCGTTTCCACCGGCATTTCAGCCCCTGTTATCTTTCTCCCATACTTGCCTACAGCTGCAGCAATCACCGTGAAGATATGGGGCAACGTGGCTTGGAGCAACATATGTCAAGCCTTTGGTTCCAAAACTCGGTATTTACATGAGGCCCGAATTGGGCAAAAAGAGTCTCCTACGGTCATCAATGGAGCCATAGCACTACGCTTAGTTGGTTGAGCTCCCCCCTAGTTTTAGCACTTCTGCAGAGGCTGACAGATGAGGAGCCCGAGGCTTTGATCCATGCCTTCGTTGCCGAGCCTACATCCGAAACGGCAACAGGATGCTCCGTAATCAAGCAAGTCCTGCGAACAGAACCCAAAGCTGAAAGACCTTAGTCCCTCCGACCTTTTATAGCACATCTGCGGGTTGTCTTCCCGCTGGTTG
>ERZ795047.1311-NODE-1311-length-26798-cov-5.774969_pt1 | contig 26798 bp, 20 predicted proteins | sample MGYA00375131_ERZ795047 | MGnify/ENA primary metagenome ERZ795047 (study PRJEB30176, sample SAMN05720228) | activated sludge metagenome | isolation source: Anaerobic digester | place: Japan | collected 2015-05-20 ...
CCGGTGACGCGCGCTTCTGACCAGCTCGGGCAATACCTGACTGACAGTCAGAAGTTGCCGCGCGAAATTTTCGAGGCCGTCGAGGAAGCGGGCCCGTCCAGTGCATCGGCCCACGTGGTGGTGGTGAACGACGTGGCCAAGCTGTTCAAGTGGGCGGTGGTCGAGGTTGAGGGCCTGAAACCCGTCTACCGCGGTGAATTCGACCAGCAGAGGCCGCGCTTGCACGCCATGAGCTCGCAACTGGCGGCCCAAGAGGTTCTGGGCGGCTGGTTGAGTCCCGAGAATATTCACCTGCGAAACAAATTTGTCGAAACCCGGGCGACGCAGCCGGCCGATTAGCATGGGCGCCAGTTACAATTTTCGCGAGATCGAAGTCAAGTGGCAGCGGACTTGGGCCCGCGAGCGTGCCGCCCGCGCGGCCAACCCCGGTGAGCCGGGTAGCGAACGGCCCCAGTTTTACGTGCTGGACTTTTTCCCCTATCCATCAGGGGCCGGGCTGCACGTCGGCCACCCCTTGGGCTATATCGCCTCGGACATCATCGCACGTTTCATGCGCATGCGCGGTTATAACGTGCTGCACCCGATGGGCTGGGACGCGTTCGGATTGCCGGCCGAACAATACGCCATTGAAACCGGCGTTCACCCGCGTGAAACCACGCGGCGCAACATAGCGACCTACAAGCGCCAGCTCGAGATGATCGGCCTGGGGTACGACTGGGACCGCGAGCTGGCTACCTGCGATGAGGAATACTACCGCTGGACGCAGTGGATCTTCCTGAAAATCTTCAACTCCTGGTACGACCCTGAAAGGCGCTGGGTGGATGCCGATGGGCGGACCGTGGTTGGAGCGGCGCGGCCCATTGAGGAACTGCCCATACCGGCGGAAGTGCGGGCCCGCGGACAGCAGGCCATCGAGGAATACCAGGCCGAGCACCGCCTGGCTTACCTGGCCGAGGTGCCGGTGAACTGGTGTCCGGCGCTGGGCACGGTGCTGTCGAACGAGGAAGTCACGAACGAGGGCCGCAGCGAGCGTGGGAACCATCCGGTCTTCCGGCGCCCCATGCGGCAATGGATGCTGCGAATCACGGAGTACGCGCAGCGTCTGCTGGATGATCTGGAGGGTCTGGACTGGCCCGAGCCGATCAAGCAGATGCAGCGCAACTGGATCGGGCGCAGCGAAGGGGCTTATGTCGACTTCCGCCTGGACGCCCCCGGCGACTTGGGACGCCAGGTGATACGCGTGTTCACCACGCGGCCGGATACGCTGTTCGGCGCCACGTACATGGTTTTGGCGCCGGAACACCGGCTGGTGCCCATCATCACTACGGATCTGCATCGCGACATCGTGAACGCGTACGTGGCCGAGGCCCGGCAGAAATCGGAGCTGGACCGCACGGCCGAGACGAAGGTCAAGACCGGCGTGTTTACCGGGGCATACGCAATCAACCCCGTTAATCGGCAGCGCGTGCCGATCTGGGTCGCGGACTACGTGCTGATGGGGTACGGCACGGGCTCGATCATGTCGGTGCCGGCCCACGATGAGCGTGATTTCGAGTTCGCGCGCGAGTTCGGCATTCCCATCCGTGACGTGGTCTATCCGGCGGCCGTGGCGGCCATGCACTATTTTGCACAGGCGGCGCCCGCAGAGGCGCGGGCCGAGAGCGAATGGCGCGACGTGCTGGCCGACTTCTTGGACGCCGTGGCGGCCGGCGACGTTGCCCCGCCGGGTTTTGCGCAGACGTTGCAGCAAGTGCTGGCACGGCGCGGCGGTCCCGGGCCCGCGCCGCGTGCGAGCGAGCTATTCGCCGATGGCGTTTTGAAGCAACTGCCCGGAGTGATCGAGCGCGAGCTGGGGCATACGCGCGTGGCTTGGCCAGACGTCTTCGAGAAGTTGGGATTCCGCAGCTTCGAAGACCTGCGCGACTGCTTCCAGAAAGGCGAGTTCTGTACGCGCACCGGCGAAGCTTACACCGGCCTGGGGTTTAACGTGAATTCGCCGGGCGAAACGGGCGAGCACTTCCCCGGGCAAAGCAACCTGAACGGGTTGCATACGCCGGAGGCCAAGCAGCGCATCACCGCCTGGTTGGAATCGTGCAATCTGGGCGAAGGGACAGTGCAGTACAAGCTGCGGGACTGGCTCTTCTCCCGGCAGCGTTATTGGGGCGAGCCGTTCCCGATTTTGTACCGCCCCGACGGCGGAATAGAGGCCGTGCCCGAAGCTGAGTTGCCGGTGCGTCTGCCGGACATGGAGGACTTTCGCCCGGAAACCAGCGACGACCCCAATTCGCAGCCGGCCAGTCCGCTGGCGCGGGCCAAAGAATGGCAAGAGGTGGAGCGCGACGGCGTCAAGTACCGGCGCGAGCTGAACACCATGCCGCAATGGGCAGGCTCATGCTGGTATTACATCCGGTTTTGCGACCCGCGTAATGCGGCGCGCTTCATCGACCCGCAGGCCGAGCGCTATTGGCTGGGCGGACGAACGGCCGGCGGCGCACCGCAACTGGGCGGAGTCGACCTGTATATGGGCGGCGCCGAGCACGCGGTGTTGCACCTGCTGTACGCGCGTTTCTGGCACAAGGTGCTGTACGATCTGGGCTATCTGTCCACGCCGGAGCCGTTTCACAAGCTGTTCAATCAGGGCATGATCACCGCCTACGCATACCAGGATGCGCGCGGTGTATACATCCACTACAACGACATCGATTTTCGCGAAGACGGCGCTTACCACAAGCAGACGGGCGAGAAGCTGACCGAAACCAACGCCAAGATGTCCAAGACGCTACGAAACGTCGTCAACCCCGATCACATTATCGAGGAGTACGGCGCGGACACCTTGCGTTTGTACGAGATGTACATGGGGCCGCTCGAGGCCAGCAAGCCCTGGAACACGCGCGACATAATCGGCGTACACCGCTTTCTGCAGCGCGTTTGGCGCCTCATGATTCAGCCCGTCGACGAGAACGACCCGGAGGGCGCCTGGCGCATTAACCCCAAACTGGTGGATAAGGACAACGAGGCGCTCGAACGGCTGCTGCACAAGACCATTCAAAAGGTCGGCAGCGATATCCAACGCTTCTCACTGAATACGGCCATCGCGCAGATGATCGTCTGGGCAAATGAGGCCGGCAAGGCACAGACGGTCGGGCGCGGCCAGTGCGCACGTTTCCTGAAGCTGTTGGCGCCCTTTGCGCCGCACATCAGCGAGGAACTTTGGTCTCGGCTTGAACAGCCGCGGTCAATAGTCGAGGACGGCTGGCCCGACTTCGACCCGGCCTTGGTCAAAGACGACGTTATTGAGATGGCCGTGCAGGTGAATGGAAAAGTGCGCGGGCGCATCCAGGCCCCGGTGGACGCCGATGATGCCGAACTCACCCGCCTGGCGCTGCAGAACGAGGCGATCGCCAAAGCTGTAGCGGGCCGGCCGGTTCGAAAGACCATCGTGGCCAAGGGGCGGCTGATCAATCTCATTCTCGCTTGACGCCTACCTGAGGTGCCCGGTCAGACCTGACCTCGATCGAGGGATCCAGGGATCAAGGGATCAAGAGGTCGGGGCGTAGCAGAGAGCAGAGCCGGGGCGTGCCGCCCCCGATTGCCGCCAACCGTACGGCGTGTGGGCTCGATGGATCCGAGCCCACAGCGCCAGCAAGAACAAACAAACCTTCTCGCTGCCTCGCTTGCGCGTCGGGCTCGGATCGTTCCCCTGGCTTGCGCTTTGGATTCGACTGGCTCCAAGAATCCATAAATGCGCGGGGGCGGGTCGCGACGCCGCCAAGAACACGATCGACTGGAGAGCCAAATGCGAGGCCGCGCCGTGGCAGAACTGGCTCTTATCGGACCGTACCTTGCATCCGGTTACGTGATGCGTTTGGATTTTAGCATCGGGGCACGTTATTGCGTGGCCTGTCTGGTGGGAAGCGAGGGCGTGAGATGCAACTCGGACGGTCTGCGGAAGCACTGGCGGTCGTGCTCGCCGTACTACTGAACCTTGGTGCGCTTCCGAAGGGCGCGCCTGTAACGCAGGCATGCGCTGCACTGGACGAATTGCCCGGGCCGGGGCCAGGTCCGGTGCCGGGGCCGCCTGCGCACTCGGAATCCCCGATGCAGCCGTATCGAAAGCACGCGGCGCAGGTGCGCATAGACCGCGTGGCGCACGAAGGCGAGCAGGCGTTCGACCTGGAGGAGGGCGTAGTTTTCGGCGATCTGAGCGGGGCGTAGATCGACTGCCAGGGCAACGTGCTTTTCAGCGCCGGGCTGGTCGGTCCCGGCGTGACCGAAGCCAATAATTGGGCCATCTTCTACGGCCACCGGGCGACGTGCGGGTGGTGCTGCGCGAGGGGGGTCCGGCCCCCTGCATGCCGGAGGGGGTCATAATCACCGACTTGTACTACGCGCGCGAGCGCTTGTCGGAAACCGCTCCCGGCTGTGATTCCGATGACGAGCCGGGCTGGATCATACTGACGGCGGACGTCAGCGGACCGGGGATCACGCCGCACTTCAATGACCGCATTTTCTACGTCGGGCCGCCGGACGATCTCCAGCCGGTGTTGCAAAGCGGCGACTAGACGCCGGGCTGCGAGCCTGGGGTGTACCTGGACATGGCCCTCAACTTCGGGGCGGCCGTAAGCGATCACGCAACGATTCTGGCCTGCACCGATCTGGCGGGTACTGGCGTGACGTTGTTCAATAATTATGCCTGCTGGACGGGCACGCGTGAGAGTCTGCAACTTGCGGCGCGAAGGGGGATGCAGGTACCGGATTGCCCGACGGGCGTGATTCTTGGGTCCCCGGCCCGGGTGGCGCACAACGACGCCGGGCAATTCACATTCGGCGCGGTTCTACGAGGAACTGGCGTTACGGTTCTCAATGATGGTGGGCGTTGGATGTTTGATCCCGGCGCGGGCCTGATCAAGATCGCGCGTGAAGGCGATCCGATACCGTGGTTCGGCGGCGGGCAAAGCTGGAAGGTCATCGGCGGCTCGCTCGGCACTATTAATGTTTGGTCTGACGGGTGAAGTCTGGCAGCATTCAGGGTGATGGGTTTACAATCACTGGGCTTGCCACCATGAACGTTACCTCGGCCATGAACGACGTCGGCGACATCGTCGGTCCGACGTGCATCCAAGGGCCGGGGGTGATCGAGAATGTGAACCACGTGGTCCTTTGGATTCGCCACCACGTGCTGAAGCGGTGGATTCCGCTGTTGCGCAGCGGGGACCAAATCCACGGTCGCACCGTCATCGCTGGTTATGAGATCGACTTTGGCCTGAGCCCCAGCGGCGGTGCGGACGGGGCATGGCAGAACCTGAACGACCGCGGGATGGTGGTGGATCGTTTTTCGTTTGCCGACGGAAGTGACGGCATTTATCGATTGTCGCTGGTGTTGGCTGACGCGGATCGTGACGGCGATTTGGATGCGGATGATTGGACGCGTTTGCCGGCCTGTCTTTGGACACAGTTGGCGCGACGCTTGGTCCAGACTGCCGCGTATTTGATCTGAACGACGACGATCGCGTCGATCTGGCCGATGTGGCCATGCTTCAGGAGCTCTTTCAGGATTAGTAGCAGAGCCGGCTCGTGTCGAGCCGGAATTTGACCGGAGTGGCGCCAGTCGCGAAGTTGGCACGCGCAACACGGACTGGGTTGCCCTCGCTGGCCCTTCGGGCTCGGATCCGGTGGGCTCGGATCAGGTTCCGCGCCAATGCGAAGGCTTTTGGCGGCATTTCGGGGCGACACGCCGGAGTCGCGGGGCGGGCAAAGGCGCGGATGGCAGATTCTTGGCGGCCCCTGGCGCGAAGGTCCGGCCTAACCGCCTCTTAGCAGATCGGCTGCCGGCAACATGCAATGAATGAATATATCGATGTCAAATGCGTCCACTTTCCCGTCGCCATTGACATCATTCACACACCAAAAGTGGCAGGCGCTCTCGCCCACATAGGCGCTCCAGGCAGCTTCGCCGCCCGAGACCGCCCTGATGAAGGGGTTGATGTCGAACACGGTAATCACGCCGTCGCAGTTAGAATCCCCGATCTTTTGGCTGCCGCAGGGCGGTATTATCCCGTCGCGGGCGACGCAGCCGAGGTCTTCAACCAGTAGACCCAGGTCCATCAGGTCTATGCAGCCGTTCTTGTCAATGTCTGCATTGGGATTGAATCCCGCAGCGCCCCGGCATGTGCCGAGCGCACGGTACAGATGCCGCAGGTCCGGTGCGCCCACCCAACCGTCGCCGTTCACATCGCCCGCGCAGCTATTCTGCCATATTGCAACCTCGAGCCGGCCGGTAGACCGGCCCAGAATGCCGCGGTGGGAGGGACCGAACGCGGCGAAGACCTCCGGCAGACCGTTGCCGAGCGCGTCACCGGCGGCCAAATTCCGCGGCCGCAGAATCTGGTCATAAGGCCAGTTTTCGAACCCGCTCGAGTTCAGCGGATCGGGTGCCACTTTGGTCCAGGCGCCGGACGCCGGACGATACCTGGCAACCTGCACCTGATTCGCATCTGCGGCATGGCCACGCTTCTGCTTGGTCAGCACGCCCAAATAGCCGTCGCCGTTTATGTCGGCCGTAACCAGGGTCATACCGCGCTCCGGCGACAGGCCGGCGAAACCGCCGCACTCAAACTGGAAGGTCAGGTCGACCTGGCTACCCTGGGCCCCCGCCCAATACTGAATTTTCGTGCCGTCCAAATCACTTAAAATGACACCCGGGTTGCGCGACGCATCCGGCCGAACGGCGACCACATCCGAGCACAGCATGTCGGGATACTCGTGGTGCACGTGAAACTGCCGCGTATCCGGATCCAAGCCGTACCAGATCGTGAGTATCGGGCCGCTTTCGTAGGGCGGTTCCATCGTGCCGGTGAAGGCCAGGTCGCTGCGGCCGTCCCCGTCGAAATCGGCCACGGCCAAGCCGCGCGTCCACTGCGTGAAGACCGGATCTTCCAGGGCCTCCCACTCAACGCGGTACATGTTCGCGATCGTGTCGTCGGTCTTCCAGAAGTGGATGATCTGACCGTCGATCTGCAGGATCGGGTCGGCGATGTAGACGAGCTCGTCCCGGCCGTCGCCATCAAAGTCGCCCGCCAGAGATTCCGGGGGCGTAATAAAGTTCCCGGTTGTATTAAAGTAAAACGGGAACATCAGATATTGCTGATACGAGGCACCGCCCAAGTTTTCGATAAACCAGAGTTCGTCCCCGAAGAAAGCGTGCACCGCCAGATCGAGGTCGCCGTCCCCATCGAAATCACCGATCCCGATGTCGGCCGTGCCGTTGCGGAATATCGAGAGCGCCGGAATCTCGTAGTCGGGTATATATAGGTTTAGGTCAGCTACGACGGTGAACTCCAGCCCGACGATCGGAGCGGCCGCGAGTCGGTATATCACGAGGCGGCGGGCGTTGCGGCTGGCATCCTGCTGATCGGTTGCGAACCAGGCCACTGCCAACTCGAGCTGACCGTCGCCATCAAGATCGGCGACTTCGACGTCCGATATGGTTGCAAATTCGAAATCCGATCCGATCTGAGCAACTTGCAGCTTAATTGGCAGCGGCTTGAGAAGAACAGACTCGAGTGCGGGAATGTACATCGCAGGCGCCTCGGTGCAGCCAGGCACATCGGCCGCGGCCGGAGGCACAGCGCTTACGAATAGCAGGGCCGCAAGCGCGGACAGCAATCCGGTCAGCGCACGACCGCCTCCCTGTAAGTGGCGAAGAGCGCGGAAAAGCAAAAGCCGCTGGTTAGTGATACCACCCCGCCGCAAAAAAAACCAGGAGCAGTAACCCGAACCCGGACGGTCCTGGTGTGATCTCATAATGTGTTCCACCGCCAATCTTAAGCGTGGTAAGGGTGAAGTACAAACGAGAAGTAATGCCACTTGCCGAGCTGGGGAGGTCTACAACGCGATCGACCACCAGGAGCATCAGCGCTCCAAGAGCGGCAGAGCGTGCGTTCATGTTCCGTCCTCTCCTGAGACGGCAGCGCTTTCCGGCAAGCGGCCGAACGCGACGTCTCCATCCCCCCAACACCCCCCCACCGCACGGAACTGGTCCGTGCCAATCGCCCCCCTGGTTGTGCACGGCCCGGCCGCCCAAGGCCAGCCCGGGCGAAGAATCATCGGCGGCGAGCGGCGGCCAGAGCTACCAGAATCAGCAGCATGGCCGTAGGCTCGGGAATAATCTCGAAATTCGCCGATCCGCTCGCCATCGACATTGGTGAGAGATTGAAGGCGATTTGCGAGCTCATGCTGCCGGCGAAACCGATGTACGTATACTCACCGGGGGCGGCGCTGCTGAATTCAGCGACCTGCAACATCGCCGGCGGTACTACCTCGATCGCGTTGATGCCTTCCGCAAAGGTTGTACCGTCAGGAACGAGACCGTTGTATTGGGTCAGGTAGGCACCGCCGCCGGGCCCTGTTCCCGTCAGCAACGCTCCCGATGTCCCCCAATCCTGCAGCGTGAATGCGGCGTCGGCCCGCGCCCAGGCGTGCTCAATATCCGGGAAGTCAAGCAACGCCGAGGTGATGGTGAAACTCGTCATTTCTTCATCAGCTTGGACCGCGAAGCCCAAATTCACTTGTGGGTCAGCGTAAACGGCGATGCTGGCAGGACCAAACGTGCCGAGCAACCGCTCGCCATCGCGGATTTCCATAGGCACGTCGATCGACCAGAAGAAGTTATCGCCGTCCCAGTACCCGCCCTCCTGGGTGATCATCAGCGTCGCAGAACTGCGGCCGCACGTAGCCGTGACGGTCAGAATCGTCTCCGACACAGCAGCAAGCGCCAGCGGCGAGGCGGCGACTATCCCGAGGAGCGCAATGAATAGCGAAACCGTGCAACGACCTGATTTCCCCGGTGTGAACATCAGAAATCCTCCTTCTCCTACTGGGCAGAGCGGATCAATACCCATTAAACCCACGTTACATCTTAGTTGGGCAAAGTCAAGGCTAATTTTCGGACTATTAGGTCGTTGCTACCGGAGGGAGCGTGGGAAAGTGGGAACGTGGGGAATGTGGGAAGGTGCGCGCGCAACGACCGGTAACTTCGAGCGCTCAGACTCAGCGGCAAGCCCGGAGGTGGCCTCGGAGAGGGCGGGCAGGATATGGCACCTTTTTAGTGCTTATTGGCGTCTATTATGCCATTGTGGAGGGTTCAAGGCCTCTTGACGATTTTTTAACGAGATTGGTGTGCTTGGCCGATAAAATTGGAAGCGGTACAGGATTGATTGGGCTTGCAAAAGAAAACTTGCGCCGATATGTTAATGTCAGAAAGTGTAGAGTCTGGCAGCCGCGTCCGCCAAGGAGAGTCGGCGCGCCCGAGGCGCGAGCGTTGTGAGGCGCAAGCTCGCGCCAAGTGTAAGTGGGCAACGGAGTGCCGCGGCTGCTGTTAGCGAACTATCCTGGACAGAGACAGAGCATATGTGCCGGCCGAGGCTGACAGCCTGGCGCACGCGAAGGGCGGGGGCAGCATTCACACTTGCTGAATTGCTCGTCGTAATGGGGATCATCGCTCTGCTGTTGTCGATCACCGCTCCGACCATACAGGTTGCCCGCCGCCAGGCGCAGCAGGCCAAGTGCGCCTCGAATCTTAAACAGCTCGGTTTCGCACTCGAAAACCTGCGGCAAAACTATGATGGGTTTTACCCGCTGTGGGACGACAACAGCGGTCCGACGCGCTATACCTGGATCGACATCCTGGTGCAGACGCGCGTCCTGGGCTCGCATCAAGCCGGCTACTGTCCCGCCGATCTTAAGCCTGAGCGTAATAATGAAGCGCGAGCACAGTTCTTCGGGCTGATCTATCCCGGCGGCGGCATGGCGCCGGGCGTTGACTACAGCTACGGGATAGGTGTGCCGCTGTCGGCCGGCGGCTGGAGATGGCAGCCCAGATTCTCGCCCGGGGACCCGATGCGCCGCCAGTTTCACAATTACGATCGCTACCCATCGGAGATGCTCCTGGCCGCGGACGCTTGCTGGACCAGCGTTTACAACATGAGCGGCGACTATCTGGTTTCGGGAATTTGGAACGACCCGACGCAATTCGATAACACGATATCCTGGTCGCGCCATCCGCGCCACCGGGCCAACATCCTCACCCAGGATTGCCACGTGGACACGGTCGAGTACAAGTTGGATGCACCCGAGCCCGTGAACACGCTCAAGCATTTCGTCTGGTACCCGGGCGAAAGCAGGAACGTGAACCCCGACTACGAGGATCCGTACGACGAGGGAAACGCCTACCCCAACGTCCCGCCCATCGATTGGAGCGACACGAGCAACGACGGGTCATCGATCTTTCCGAACGACCTTAACCCGCGTTTCTACACGACGCGTCAGACCTGGACGCAGATTCACCACAAGACCGTCCGGTGAACCGGCCGACTCTCCCCGAACCGACTCATACAGCGGGCGCCACTACGCGTGATTGATCAGCAGCACGCCTGTCCCGGCGATGCGATCGGCTTTCAAGTCCTGCAACGCGCGGTTTGCATCTGCCAGCGCGTAACGCGTTACGTGCGGGCGTATGGGGATTTCAGCGGCCTCGGCTAACAGCTCGCGCCCGTCTTCACGCGTGTTCGCCGTGACGGAGCGCAGGTCGCGCTCATAAAAAAGGTGCCGCTCGTACTGCAGCGTTGGGACATCCGTCAGGTAGATTCCCGCCACGGCCAGGGTCCCGCCTTTCCTAAGGTTTTCAAGGGCCGGCCCGACCAGCGTGCCGACCGGGGCGAACAGAATCGCACTATCAACTTTGACCGGCATTTCCGCTGGGTTTTCGCCGACCCAATCCGCGCCCATCTCGCGCGCCAATCGCTGGTGATTCTCGCCGCGCGTCGCAACGTACACTTGGCACCCACGGTGCAAGGCGATTTGGATTACCACGTGCGCAGAGGAGCCGAAACCGTACAAAGCCAACTTGCCGCCCGGCGGCAGGTTGCTGCGCCGTAACGCGCGATACCCGATAATGCCGGCGCACAAGAGCGGGGCCGCTTCCTCATCGGCGAAAGCCGCAGGCAACGGGTAGGCGAAATCCTCCGGAACGAGCGCGTATTCCGCATATCCGCCGTCCGCGTCGTAGCCGGTGAAATTCTGCTGTTCACACAGATTCTCGCGCCCCGTTCGGCAATATTCGCACGTTCCGCAGGTATGTCGCAACCAGGCCACACCTATCCGCTGGCCGAGCTGCAGACTCTTGCAGCCAGGGCCCAGCGCATCCACCGTTCCGACCACTTGATGGCCGGGTATCACCGGCGTTTTGTGCTCCGGCAGATCGCCCTCGATCACGTGTAGGTCGGTCCGGCAAATGGCGCAGCAATGTACTCGCAGCCGCACCTCGCCAACGCCGGGTTGTGGCATAGGGCGGTCCATCAGCTTCAGTGGAGCTGTCTGGACCGGCGCAATTCGCTCCAGAACCATGGCTTTCATGCCTGTCTCCATGTGTGAGCGGGGCCCTCGTGCGTCCCTTTTGCATTGCTTGCCGCATAGAATAGCATAGCGCGCGTGTTCGGGCCCTGATTTGAGAGGATTTTCATGAGCAGAGGGTGCTTGGCAAACGCGCATCGGCTGTGGCTACTACCATTGCAGTTGACCTTGATCGTGGCGGGCGCGGCTTGGGCGCAACACACGCGGCCCGCTCCCGCGCAGCAGGCGAACAAAACCGGAGAAAGTGCCATGAAGATCACAGTCCGGAGCACGGCTTTTGAGCCGGGTAAGCAGATTCCGAAGAAGTACACGGGCGAGGGCGAGGACCTTTCGCCGCCGTTGACCTGGTCAGGAGCGCCTGCGGAAACAAAGGAATTTGCGCTCATCTGCGATGATCCCGATGCACCGCGGCCGGAACCGTGGGTTCACTGGGTAATCTACGGAATTCCCGGCAAGCTGAGCGGCTTGCCGGAAGGCCTGCCGAACGAGCTTCGCCTTCCGAACCTGCCCGCTGTCCAAGGCAAGAACACCTGGAACAAGGTGGGCTACAATGGGGCGATGCCGCCACCCGGCCACGGAGTCCATCGCTACTATTTCAAGCTTTATGCGCTGGACGCGGAACTGAAGCTTCAGCCGGGGTTAACCAAAGACGAGCTGTTGAAGCAGATCAAGCCGCACGTGATCGCCGAAGGCGAATTGGTGGGAACGTACCAGCGCTAGAACAGGCGGCCGCCTGCGCGGGCTTGCGGACGCAGGACTAGCGCACGAGCAATTCGTCCAACTGGCCAACCGTCGTGGCCGGTGGGAAACAGGTTTGATCGCGACAGACGTAAACGGCTGGACTTCCGTCCACCGGGCGCTTCTCCTGCAACGCGGGCGCGGCGATGTTGCGTTGCGGATGCGCGGGATCCGCGTGCAGCAGGACGCGATTCGGCAGGTACCGGCTGTGAATATGGCGCCATAGCTGCTGCGCGCCGTCGGACGACTGGTCACCGACGACCGTCACTTCCACCGGCCCAGTCAGCGCGAATTCGGCCGCCGCCAGGAAACGCGCGCCGGCGGTGGGAAACTGGAGCACGTCGGCGGCGAAGCAACTCATGGTCTGATCCGCCCAATGGCGAAGCGACCGGTCGCCGGTTATCGCGCTCAGCCGCAACAGGTTCATCAGTTGCATCGAGTTGCCCGCGGGTGTGGCCCCGTCGCGTGCGTCTTTGAAGCGTGCGATCCGCGGCTCGTGATTGCTTGGCGCGAGGAAGAAACCACCCGCGCGGCGGTCGCCGAACTGCTCGATGACCGTGCGGTTAAGCTCCAGTGCCTGCTCGAGCCAGCGCTTGTCGAAGGTCGCCTCGTACAGCTCCAGCAAGGCCTCGATGAAGGCGGCGTAGTCGCTAAGGAAGGCGATTTCGCCCGTTCGCCCGTCGCGGAACACGCGCTGCAGCCGGCCATCGCGGCACTGATGATCGAGGATGAACTGGGCGCCGCCGATGGCCGCATCGACGCATTTGCGCTCTGACAAGGCCGCCCCGCCGCGCGCCAGGCTGGCGATCATCAGAGCGTTCCATTCGACCAGAATCTTGTCGTCCAGCGCCGGCGGCACGCGCCCGGATCGCACCGCCAGCAGCTTCCGCCGCGCCGCCGCCAGCCGCGGTTCCAATTCAGCCGGATCGGCGCCGCGGTTCCGCGCGAATTCCTCCAGGCTGCGCGGGACGTGCAGCACGTTCTTTGCCTCGCCGGGCGCATGCGGGTCGCGCCAGTTGCCTTCCGCGGTAACGCCGTAGTAATCGCAGAAAAGCTCCCCCTCTTCTGGGCCCAGGCTGGCTAGAATTTCGGCCTTGGTCCAAACGTAGTACTTACCCTCCACGCCCTCGCTATCAGCGTCGCGCGCACTGTAGAAGCCGCCGCCCGGGGCTTGCAGCTCGCCCAACACGAAATCGAACAGCTCGCAGGCAACGCGGCGGTACAGCGGATTCTTCGTGACCAGGTGCGCATCGACGAAAACGCGGCTGACAAGCGCCTGGTCATAGAGCATCTTTTCGAAGTGCGGAACGTGCCAGGCCGGGTCAGTGCTGTAGCGGTGGATGCCGCCGCCAAGCTGGTCGAAGATGCCGCCGCGGGCCATGTGGTCGAGCGTCAGGTTCACCAGCGCTAATAGCTCACGCGATTGCGCGGCGTCCGGGCCGTGCCGGTGTACCAGCCGCAAGAACAAGTCGAGGGCCAGACTGGGCGGAAACTTGATCGTGCCGTTGTTGAGCATCCCGCCGCGCTGCCGGTCAAATCCGCCGGCCACCGCTTGGGCGGCGCGGTCGATCCCCTCCTGTGTGAGCGCCGCCGCCCCGTGACGGCCGGGCTCGAGCGATTGAATCACGGCCTCGGTCAGCCGGTCCGCCTCGGCCAGCAGGTCGTCGCGCCGCGTCTTCCAAAGCTCGCCAATTCGCCGGCACAGATCGCGAAAACCAGGCCGCCCAAAGGCCGGCTGCGGCGGGAAGTACGTCCCGGCGAAGAACGGCCGCAGGTCGGGCGTAAGCCAGACGCTCATCGGCCAGCCGCCCTGGCCGCGATTAAGGATCATCGTCGCCTGCATATAAATGGCGTCCAGGTCCGGCCGTTCTTCGCGATCGACCTTGATGTTGACGAAGTTTTCGTTCATCACCTCCGCGGTGGCTTCATCCTCGAAGCTCTCGCGGGCCATCACGTGACACCAGTGACAGGCGGAGTAGCCGATGCTTAGGAAGATGGGCTTGCGCTCAGTGCGCGCCCGGTGCAGCGCCTCACGGCGCCATTCGTACCACTCGACCGGATTACTGGCGTGTTGCAGCAAATAAGGGGAGGTAGCGTGTGACAGGTGATTGCGTCCCGTTCGAGTGCCGACAGCCATGGAGAGTCGTCCTGTTAGAGGTCCGGCCAGTTCGCCTGGCGCTTGTCTCGGCCATCAGGATTTTTTGGGCATGATAAGTAGAGTCAAGTATCCGGAATGCGCTGCGGAGAAGCGCGGCGCGCGGTCGGGGCGCTGGTTACAGTTTGGTAATACCTTATTCACGGGCACTTCAGTCGCGCGGCGTAGTTTGTGCGCGGGTGCCGTTCCTTGCAGACGGCTGTCAAATTGGCGGGCTCGCGGGCGGGCGAAAATGCCCATAAAGCTTCGTAACCTTTGTTTTTGCCGGGTTTTATGGGCGTGGCCGGTGTTGGCACGGTCGTTGCATTAGGCCGGTTGGAAATGAAAGTACTGCACGAACAACGGCACGGATAAAGGAGAAATCGCATGGTGGCTCCCTACTCGCTAACGCCTTTTACGGAGTTGCGACGCCAGTTGGATCAACTTTTCGATGAGTTCGGATTCGGACGCTGGCGTGCGCCGCTGATGACAGCGGCTTACCCACTGGTGAACATTTGCGACGTGGGGGAAGAACTGCACGTTGAGGCGGAATTGCCCGGAGTAAAGAAGGAAGACCTGGAAATCTTCGCTCTCGGCAACGAGTTAACCATCAAGGGCCGCTGGCAGCCGGCCGCCGGCGACGGGCAGACCAGGCATCGCCAGGAGCGCCCGAGCGGCGAGTTCAGCCGCGTCATCACGCTTCCGGTCGAGGTTGATGAGGACAAGGTGGCCGCAGAGCTAAAGGATGGCGTACTGTCGGTCCGCTTGCCCAAGGTCGAGGCGGCCAAGCCGCGCAAGATTATGCTGAAGTCCTAGAACGATGGCCATTTGGAACGATGGTCATGTAGAAAAGGAGCAGAAACATGGTGGATACCACGCTACAGAAGCGCGAAGCCCAGCGGGGCGAGGCCGAGCAGATTCGCAGCGGTCCGATGTTCATCCCCGCCGTCGATATCATCGAGACGAACAACGAAATTTTGCTGCTGGCCGACATGCCCGGCGTCAAGCCCGACGGCATGGACATTAATTATGAGGCCGGCGTACTGACGATCTACGGACGCGTCGAGCCGCGCCGCAAGGGCGACGAGGACTATCTGCTCGAGGAATATGAGGTCGGCGATTTCAGCCGCCGCTTCGAAATCGGCGAAGGGATCGACGCTAACAAGATCGAAGCCGAGTTGCACGACGGTGTCTTGACGCTGCACTTGCCCAAGACGCCGGAAGTGATGCCGCGAAAAATTTCGGTCAAAGCCTGACGCCGTCTTGCGGCAGTTGGGTATGCGATTGGAGGTAACAATATGAACCTGCTACCTAGACGAAGCCGGCGTGAGTTGTCCCCGTTGTCCCGGCGCGACAGTGGTCTGACCCGCTTTCGCACTGAGATGGACAACCTGTTCAATCGCTTCCTTGGCGAACCCTGGGGATTCATGGAAGGCCTGGCCACACCGCGGACCGACCTGGCCGAAACCGACAAGCACGTCAAGATCAGCATGGAGTTGCCCGGGATAGACCCAAAGGATGTCGAAATCAGCGTGGCGGGCGGCATGCTGACGGTGCGCGGCGAGAAGAAGCAGGAGCGCGAGGAAGAGCGCCAGGATTATCACTACGTCGAACGTGAATTCGGCAGCTTCCAGCGCACCTTCCAGCTCCCGACTTCGGTTGACCCCGACAAGGTGGACGCGCAGTACCGCAACGGCGTGCTCCACATAACACTGGAAAAACAGCCGCAGGCCCAGGCCAAACGCATCCCGGTGAAGACGGCCTGAAGCGCTGCGTCCTGGCGTTGAGGAACGCTAAGTCGCCCCTACGGGACTTGCCCCAGCTCGCCTGAGGCTGGTCCCGTAGGGACGACTGAACATAGCCCAGGGGGCATCGGGTGCCATGCCCGAGCGCGCATCGGGTGCCATGCCCAAGCGCCAAGCGCGGGCATGCCAGCGACAGTCGCCCGACACCTGCCACGAACTCCGGCTGCTCACGGCAGCGCGGAGCTCGCATTTTACCGGGCGCGCGCTGCTTGCGGTTTGGAGCGCAATGCTCGCAGGCCGAAGCGGCGCCAGCGGCATTCCAGGCATTGAGGCGTTCTGGGCTCCATCGCCGATGCCGGGATTCCGCAGGCCAAGTCTGCTTCCGTGTCTTCACTTGCGAGACCGGCTGGTTCAAGCGTCGGCAACTCGTCGTTTTCCAAACTCAGGCCGCGGCTCAACGTTCTGAGCTTACCGGGATTTTCAAGCAGCAGCGTCACCGCGGCCATGATGTAGAAGGCCGAGAAAATGGCGTGGATGTGCTCCGGGCGGAGGCCGAAGGCGGCGGCCGGATGGGCTGCGACCACGCCTGGCAAGGTCAGTTGGCCTACGAACAACGCGAACAGCAGCACGCCGCCCGAGACCGACAATCGCAGTGAGGCCAGCAACATGACCGCCAGCAGCGACTGCGCCGCGGTGAGCAGAATTTCCTGCATCTGCAGCCCATTCATGGGGATCGGGTGCTCCAACGTGCCGTGCGAGAGTGCGTACACGCCGGGAATCATGCCTACCAGCAACGTCCATTGATTAATTTTGGCTGAGAGCAGGGTGCCCAGCGCCATGGCCGCCTGGCCGCGCCAGGCGAACATCAGGGCGACGATGAACTCGGGAGCCTCGGAGGCAATTGGGGCCAGCCATTGCACCAGCACGAACTCGTTTATCCGCAGCAGGCGTCCCGTGCCGATCAGACCTTCGCAAAACGGCTTGGCGTTCGCCAGGATCACGGCGCCCGCGACCAGAAACAGCACCGCGGTCGCGGCTCTTCGTTGCCTTCGCGGCAGCCGGATCAGCATTTCGGCCGGCCCAACCGCCTCGGACTCGACGCACGGTCGGCGGCTGGCAAGCACGATGTACCAGACGTAGATGCCGAGAAAGACGAGGCCGTCGTACCAGGCCAGCGTGCCCTTGATGGGTATGACGAAAGCGTACGCGGTGGCCAGCCCGAGGAAGAGCAACTCGGTGCAACGCTCGTGACCGATGCGCACGGCTCGGCGGAAGCGCCACCAGTAGAGCGCTGCGACCAGTCCCCAGGCGACGCCGATCAGCAGCCGGTTCGCGCCGGTCATGTTCGCGACCGCGTATTGCGCGTACGCGGTGCCCTCGTGTTGGCCGGCCTGCCACGTGAAGTACATATCAACGGCGTACTCCGGCAGGACCGTGAGCACGGCCACGACGGCCAGGGCCAGGGCCTGCGACACGTCGGCTTGGGCCGCGTCACAGGCCCACAACAGCAGGAACGACGCGCCGACAATCGCGGCTCCGGAAGTCGCGGCCGCCAGGGCCGGGTCGAGCGGCACGCCGGCCAAGCGTAGGACGGTGCCTGGCAGGGCTGCGGCGATGGCGATCCCAAAGGGCAGCAAGGGATGGCGCTGGCGGGGGAATCCGCGGCGCTTGGCCGTCAGATCAGCTAAGGCAGGCAAAGGCATCGATCCGATGATACGAAAAATTCTCTGCTGCCGGAATAGCGCCGGAGCGGTCGCTTGGAGGTTGTGGGCGATAATTTCGGCGCCGGCGGGGGCGCGTGGTTGCTCAGGTCGCCGGGTCATTTTGATTTTTGGCCGGGTATGCCGCGTGTTATACTGTGGCTGTCGTCAGGTGCCGCCCGATTCTTCGGTGGTTTGGTCGCACGCACTATCGCGGAGGTGGATAATGAAGCTCGGTACTGCGGGTTGGGTCTGCATTTGGTCAGTTGTATGCGTGAGCGTCCTGCCGGGCGCCGTGGCGGATACGTTGCTGGTGCCGAGCCAGTACGCGACGATTCAGGAGGCTATCGAAGCCGCGCTCCCGGGCGATGAAGTCGTGCTCGCCGATGGCGTGTACATCGGTCCTGGCAACACGGACCTTGATCTCGGCGGAAAGGCCATCACGGTTCGCTCAGCCAGCGGCGATCCTGCGTTGTGCATTATTTATTGCCGGGGCGCCGGGCGGGGCTTTTACTTCCATAGCGGCGAGACGTCGGATGCGGTTGTCCGGGACCTGATGATCGTGGAGGGCGCGGGCGAGTATGGCGGAGGCATCTACTGCGAGAATGCCAGCCCGACGCTGATCGACTGCGTCATTATCAGCAACGCGGCCGAGCTCCAGGGTGGCGGCATGTACTGCCGGGACGCCGCTCCGACGCTGATCGGCTGCCGGTTCAAGGGGAACGTCAGCCTGCACCAAGGCGGCGGGCTGTACTGCGAAAACGCCAGTCCGACGCTGGTCGACTGTACGCTCTCGGGCAACACCGCCGACTTCGGTGGCGGGGTCGGGTTATGGGAATCCAGCATCACCCTCAGCCATTGCACGTTCACAGAGAACAATTACACCTACGGTGGCGCGATATACTCCAGCGCCTCAATCGTAATGCTGGACAACTGCTCGATCTGCCGGAACCAAGGGAATTACGGGGCCGGTCTGTACCTCTCGGCTTCCTCCAGTGCGACCCTGACGGATTGTGAGCTTAGCGCTAACCTGGCCAGGGGCAGCGGCGGCGCCGTGTACAGCAGAGACAGCTCCGTGACGCTGACTGATTGCACGCTGACCGGCAACAGGGCCAGCTACGGTGGCGGTGCATTGAACTGCGAACAGAGTTCCGCGGTACTCGCCCAGTGCACCCTCGTCGGCAACACGACCGAGAGCTCTGGCGGCGCCATCGACTTCGACCGATCACACGGCACGATGACGGCTTGCACCTTTGTTGACAACACCGCGGGCCGGACCGGGGGCGCTGTGTATTGCTACGAATCAACTCCGATCTTCGATGCGTGCACATTTTCGTTCAACACCGCCTCTTACCAGCACGGTGGCGGGCTTTATCTCAGTTATTCTGACGCGACTTTGAACAATTGTGCGGTGACGGACAACAGGGCGCAATACGGCGCGGGTATCTACTCTTCACGGTGCAACCCAGCCCTGCTAAACACGCTGATCGGCAGGAATACGGCAGCCGACATGGGCGGCGGGCTCGAGCTCCACGAGTCTAATCCGACGCTCGACAACTGTATTCTGCTCTCAAACTCGGCCCACTCTGGCGCTGGATTGGCTTGTTTCTCGTCCAGCCCCACACTGACCAACTGCACGGTTGTCGGCAATGCGGCTTCTGAAAATGGCGGCGGTATTTACTGTGGCGGCGCGTCCGCTAATCCGATTCTAACCAACTGTATCGTCTGGAGCAACGCTGGTGGCCAGATATCCGCTCCTTATGGTGGCAACCCGATCGTGACCTACTCCGACGTACAAGGCGGCTGGCCCGGGACGGGAAACATCAACGCAGACCCCAAGCTGGCATTGGAATACGACGGCCACCTCTTGGCCACCTCGCCATGTATAGATCGCGGCACGGACACTCCCGCGGCTGGTCTGCCGGCTGAGGATTTCGACGGCAATCCGCGTCCGTTGGACGGTGACGGCGATGGACTGGCGTCGGCGGATATGGGGGCCTATGAATTCGTCCCGGGAGCGCCCAGCTTGGCGGTCGCTCCTGCGTTGTTGCGCTTCACGATAGCGCCTGGGCAGAGCGGGTCGCAAACCATACAGATTCGCAACAGCGGCCCGGACACCCTGGCATGGCAGGTACACTGCGACGCCGATTGGCTGACGGCAGATCCCGCGGCGGGCGAGTCCGCCGGCCAGATCGACACTGTGACACTGACGGCGGACGCCGGCGACCGCGCTCGAGGCACGTATATCGCCACACTCTGGGTTGACGCGCCCCTGGCCTGCCGCCCGCACATTCCCCTACTCGTGGTCCTGCACGTGAGCGGCGCGTTGCGCGTTCCCGCAGATTATCCTACGATCGAAGCAGCGATTCTCGCAGCGACGCCCGGTGACGTGGTGATGCTGGACGACGGCGTGTACACCGGCGACGGAAACAGGGAGCTCGACTTTGGCGGCAAGGCGATCACCGTGCGCTCCGCCAGCGGCAACCCCGCGACCTGCATTATCGATTGTGGCGGCGTGGCGCAGGGGTTCTATTTCCGCAACGCTGAAGGCCCGGATTCGGTACTCGAAGGCGTGACAATTCGCAATGCGCACGACGATTATGACGGTGGCGCCGTTCATTGCGAATACTCCAGTCCGACTTTGCTCAATTGCTGGATAGTCAGTAGCACCACTGGCCGATCGGGCGCGGGGGTTTACGCGAGGTTTGCTGAACCACGACTGGTAAACTGTGTCCTCGTCGACAATTCGGCGGCGGCTTCGGGTGGCGGCCTGTACGCCGGGAGCGACGCGCGTCCGGTTCTGACCAACTGCACGATCGTGGGCAATTCGGCCGGCGAGTACGGCGGTGGCTTAGCGTTCTCGTATTCTCGAGGCACGCTGGTTAACTCAATTATCTGGGCCAACTCGGGGGATCAGATTTACCGGACTTCTTCAACCGTATCGGTGACATATTGCGACGTTCAAGGCGGCTTCAGCGGCGTCGGAAACAAGAATGCCGACCCGTGCTTCGTCGATGCCGCCGCGGGTGATTACCGGCTCGCCGCGGGTTCGCCCTGCATCGACGCCGGCAAGAACAGCGCCGTCCCCGCCGACGTGTTGGACCTCGACGGCGATGGCAACACTACGGAGCCGATCCCGTTCGACGTGCTGGGGCAACTGCGTTTCAGCGATGATCCGGCAACCGCTGACACCGGCAGCGGTACGCCCCCGCTGGTCGATATGGGTGCCCACGAGTACCAGCGCCCGGTCAGCTTCGCCGATTTCGAGGCTTTCGCCGAGTGTATGAGCGGGCCGGGCGTTACTTTCGAAGCAGGCTGCGGGGCGTCCGATTTCCAGAACGACATTGATGTGGACCTGGCCGACTTTGTCTGGCTGCAGCGGGCGTGCGCGCAGGATGGCGGCCATAGAGCAGGACTAACAACTAAGAACTAATAACCAGTGGGAAGGTGGGAAAGTGGGAAGGTGGGAGTGGTGAGAAGCGCACTGCTCGCGCTGATGGGCAGGACGCCTGCTGGCGGGCAACGCCGAGCCGTCACGCCCGGAGTCAATCTCGCGCGGAGACGGGCAATGCAGCTAGCGCGCTTTGCCGCAGCACTGCTTGTACTTCTTGCCGCTGCCGCAGGGGCACGGCTCGTTGCGGCCGACGCGTGGGGTCTCGCGGCGGATGGTTTGCGGTTTGGCCGCTTCGCCTTGCTTCTGCATGGCCGCGTCCTGGTCGGCCGCCGCACTGGCGAAACCGGCGCCGGTGGCGTCGGCCTTGGTGGTCTGGAGGTTTGAGTAGGCCAGGCCGCCGCCGGCCGCCGCGACACGCGCGCCGGCGCCTTCGTCCGGGCGCATGGCGATCTGGACCTTGAAGATCAGGTCGGTGACGCGCTCGCGGATGTTCACCATCATCTCGTTGAACATGCGCGTGCCTTCGCGCTTGTACTCGATCTTCGGATCGCGCTCGGCGTAGCCACGCAGGCCGATGCCGTGCCGCAGCAGGTCCATCGAGTACATGTGGTCTTTCCACAGCGAATCAAAGGTGGACAGCAGCACATGCCGTTCGAGCTGCGTCAGCTCCCAACGCAGCATTTCGTAGGCGCAGTGCTGCAACTGCTCGCGCACGCGCGCCGCGGATTCCGGCGAGGCCGCATCGCCCGCTTCGATGGGCTGGCTGTCCACCGCGGAGCCAAAACGCTGCTGGGCCCACTGCACCAGGGCGTCGCCGGAGTACTTCGCCAGGGCCTGATCGATTTCACGGTCGAGTTTGCCGTTGGTGAGATAATCCTCGTTGATCGCCCGCAGCTCCTGAAAGATCTGCTGTGGACTCTTGCCGGCGAGGTGCTCGTATGTCCAATTGAGGCCATACTTGCGGTTGACCCAGTTCGCGATGCGCGTGTAAACCTCGTTAACGTTCTGCCCCCCAGCGTGCAGGGCGAACTGCAGCACCGCGTCGACCGGGTACTCGATCTCGCGAATCTTGTAGGCGGCCCGCATCTTCTCGCGGAAAATCTGCTCGGCGTCCTCGCGGTTGGCGGTCGCCAAGTCTTCCAGCGGCACCTCGACGCCGAACTTCTCCTGCGCCCAACGAACCAGCCGCGCCTTGGCGAATTGGCTGTCGCAGTAGGGCTCCAGGCCGGACAGGTCGGCTTCTTCGATGCGTTTCTGGGCGGCCTCGATAAGCTGTTCAAGCAGTTCGTCGGGCTGCGCCTTGCGAATCTGGTTCTGTGTCAGATTCAAGCCGAACTGCGCCGCCCAGCTCGCCAGGCCGCGCACGTCCCACTCTTCCGGATCAACGTCTGTATCAACGTACTCGCCAAAAGTGCGTTGAATCGTGCCGCGCACTTCGTAAGCGGCCAGATCGCGAACGGTCTTGCTGAGTTCTTCAACGCCGTCGCCTGGGTCGAGCTTGTCCGCCTCGATCGGCACGTTCAGATTCTGGCCGACCCACTCCGCCGCGCAGATCGCCGGGTATTGCGGGTCATAGAAACGATCGATCGCGTCGGCGACCGACTCGTCGATCATCCGCCAGATCATCTCCGAGAGTCCGCGGCCCTCGACCACCTGCTGCCGCATGGAGTAGAACGACTTGCGCTGGAAGTCCATCACCTCGTCGTATTCGAGCAGGTTCTTGCGGATGCCGAAGTTGCGCTCTTCGACCTTCTTTTGGGCCCGCTCGATGCCCTTGGAGATGCGGCGGTCGTCGATCGCCATGCCCTCCTCGAACCCCAGCATGTTGAGCATCTTGAGCATCCACTCGCCCATGAAGAGGCGCAGCAGCTCATCCTCCATCGAGAGAAAGAAGCGCGAGCTGCCGGGGTCGCCCTGGCGGCCGCAACGGCCGCGAAGCTGGTTATCGATGCGGCGCGATTCGTGGCGTTCGGTGCCCACGACGTGCAGACCGCCGATGGCCGCCACCCCCGGGCCGAGGACGATGTCGGTGCCGCGGCCGGCCATGTTGGTGGCGATCGTGACGTTCCCGTGCATTTCCTTTTTCTTGCCGCGCACCACTTCGTGCTGCTGGCCGGCTTTGGCCACGATCTCTGCCTCGCGGGCGTGGTGCCGCGCGTTGAGCACCTCGTGCTCGATGCCGTAGCGCCGGCTCAGCAGTTGGCTCAGTTCTTCGGAGGCTTCGACGCTGGTCGTGCCCACCAGCACCGGGCGTCCGCCGACGTTTTGCCCCATCAGCTTGCGGTAGCCCTCTTCGAGGCCGGCATAAAGAGCCGCTTCGTCGCCCTCGCCATTGCCGAAGGCGCGGATCGCCTCATCTGCGATTCGAATCTGCTCGTCAATGCGCTCGAGGCCGGGTAAGGATGCCGCCTGGCCCACGCGCGCCTCTTCCGGGGCCTGCCCATTGCCGTTCGCGTCACGCAAGCTCACCAGCGTGCGGCGGGCCATCTTCAACATGTCCAGAAGCGAGTACGCGTCGGCCGGGTAACCCTTCTGGCTGTAGGCGCGAATCTCCTCGACCAACGCGTCCAGCTTGCTGCCGCGGGTCTTGTAAATCTTGTCGTTGTAATCGATGCGGCGCACCGGCTGGTTGGTCGGGATGGCGATGACCTCGAGCTTGTAAATCTTCATGAACTCGTCGGCTTCGGTCATCGCGGTGCCGGTCATCCCCGCAAGCTGCCGGTACATCTTGAACAGGTTCTGCAGCGTGATCGTGGCGAGCGTCTGCGTCTCCTGCTTGATCGTGACCTTTTCCTTGGCCTCGACCGCCTGGTGCAGACCGTCCGACCATTGCCGGCCGTGCATCATGCGCCCGGTGAATTCGTCCACGATGATGATCTGGTCGTCGACCGCGACGTATTCCTTGTCCTTCTGATACGCCAGGTGGGCGCGCAGGGCGTTGTCGATGTAATGCGGCCAGTTCATGTTCTTCGTGTCGTAGAACGTGCCGATCGCGAGCTCGGCCTGAGCCGCCTTGGCGCCGTGCTCGGTCATGTGGGCGCTTTTGCGATCCAGCTCGACCACGAAGTACTGCATATGGCCGATCGCTTCGGCCTCCTCGCTCGACAGCCACAGCGGGTCGGCCCGGAATTTCTTGATGCCGTCGTAAAATTTCGGGTTGTTCCGCGCCTCCGGCGGAGGGTTCTGTTCGAGGTCGTTCAGCCGCCGGGCCGTTTCCCGGTTGGCCGCCTGTTGCTTGGCGATCAGCATGCGGGCGATGTTGTCGGCGACGCGATAGTTGCTGACGTCGTCGTGGGCCGGTCCGGAAATGATCAGCGGCGTGCGGGCCTCGTCGATTAGAATCGAGTCGACCTCGTCCACGACCACGTAGTCCTGGCGGCCCTGCATCTGATCGCGGGCGCTGTGCTTCATGTTGTCGCGGAGATAATCGAACCCGAACTCGCTGTTCGTACCGTAGGTGATGTCGCAGTTGTAGGCCTCGCGGCGGACTTCGGCCTCAGCGCCGTAGGTTTCCATGTCGGACGTGATGTACCCGACGGTGACGCCCAGCAGGTCGAAGATGGGCCGGCAGAACTCGGCGTCGCGCTTCACCAGGTAATCGTTGACGGTGACCATGTGGACCTTCAGGCCCTGGAGCACCTTCAAGTAATTGGCCGCGTAGCAGACGATGGTCTTGCCTTCGCCCGTCCGCATCTCGGCGACATTGCAATCCTCCAGCACCTTGGCGCCGATGAGCTGGCATTCGAACTGGCGGTGATTGCGCGCGCGGCGTGAGGCCTCGCGCACACAGGCGTACGCTTCGGGGCGGATGTCGTCCAGCGATTCGCCGGCCGCCAGGCGCTGCTTGAACTCGGCCGTTTTTGCCCGGAGCTGGTCGTCACTTAGCGCTCGAATCTGCTCTTCAAGCGGATCAATGCCCTGGCGGACGAGTTCGCGCAAGCGCAGCACGACCCGGTCGTTGCGTGACGGCATGAACTGGAACAGCAGCCAGCCGTTGTAACCCGCCCAGCCGGCGAAGATTACCGACGCGGCGATGGCCATCCAGTCGCGTTGAGCCCAGACCCAGCCCGTTCGATCCGGCCCGAGCACCGCCAGAATGATGAAAAATCCCAGCAGGGCGGTCAGCGCGAGCGACCCGGCCACGAGGGTTCGCCCGCCGCGCATGCGGTGCCAGAAGACGGCCATCGGGCTGACCGCGTCGCGCAGGATGTCAGTGTCGCCGACCGAGAGAAGCCAGTTCATACAGTTCTCACGTGCGTGGAAAAGTGGGAGGAAGGTGGAAAAGCGGGAACGGTTCGCGCCTCAGACGTTCGAACGTTCCTGCCCACCTTCCCACCCCTCGCGAGTCCCTATTTGCCCTTCGCGCGCTCAATGTACTCGCCCGTGCGCGTGTCGATTCGCAGCACCTCGCCGTTTTCGATGAAAGGCGGGACCTTGACCCTCAGGCCGGTTTCGAGCTCGGCGTCCTTGTTCTGATTCGTGACCGTCGCGCCCTTTATTGGCGGGGTGGTGTCGACCACGGCCAATTCGACCACGTTCGGCAGTTCCACGCCGACGATCTTGTCGTCGATGATCGTGCACACGACGACCTCGTTGCCCTTCAGGTACAGCTCCGCATCACCCATCACGTCCTTCGATACGTGGATCTGGTCGTAATTGCCCTGATCCATCAGAACGAAGTCGTCGCCGTCGCGGTACAGGTACTCAAACGGCTTGTTCTCGACGAAGGGCGTCTCGAGCACCTCGTCCGTATTAAAGCGCGCATCGATAACCTGCCCGGTCTTGATGTTCTTCAAACGCGCTTGGATGTAGCTGCGCCAATTGCCCTTGGCCACATGCTGCATGGAATGAACCGTATAAAGGTCATTGTTGTACGAAACGAGCTTCCCTTTCCGCAGTTCGCTAGCTTTGATCATCTAGACCGGCTCCTAAATCCCAAAAAATGCCGCAAAACACCGTCATGCGCGAGTGCCAAGCCGGCCCTTCCAGCCCGTCGCTCCTCGCGGCCGGCACGTTGTGCCGAGCATCGCAATATAACGCCGCTTCGCCCTTTTGGCGATGCGCTCCGTCCTCGCCGGCCTTTCGCCGGCCGGCTCGGAATCGGATCGGGATGCACCGGCTTCTAGGACGATTTCGGCAGGCCGGCCGTTAATTGTCCTATAAATTGAAGCTCCGGGATATTTTTTCGGCCTGCCGACCGGTTCACGTGCTCGCAACTCGCGATCTGAACGTGAGTTAAGCCCGCCTCAAGATTTTATGGGCGCGAAGGTGGAAATTCCGCGCAACGGGTTCGTAACATCCATTGCTTGTGGAAACTTTGGTCGGTGCGTGAGGAGTCGAGGAGCATATTCCGCCGCTTTGGGAGCCAGCGAGCGGAAAGTAGCCAGTGATTGACCCGCCTGCCGATTGGAAGCCCGGCGGCGAGGTCCGAACACGGTAAGGTCGTCCCAATTTTCCTGGGAGCCGGAGAGTTGGAAAGATCGGGCATCCGAGCCTGCGTCAGCGCACCGCTTCCACAAGTGTGCTAGCTGATAGGGAGGATCGGTCAATCGCCGGTCCTCCCTTTTATGTGTGCATCACTAGGCTCCCCTCGAACGAAGAGTGGTGCACCGACTGGGCCGGTGGATGGGACTTGCTCCGACAGGGCCCTCCACCGGCCTCATTTTTGCCCCGGGTAG